>Ga0213870_1001320_pt1 | contig 11246 bp, 12 predicted proteins | sample WICALVC2017_Meta_FD_160119 | JGI IMG/M metagenome (GOLD analysis project Ga0213870, IMG submission 160119) | Freshwater microbial communities from subterranean cave lake in Wind Cave National Park, South Dakota, United States - WICALVC2017 | ecosystem: Environmental > Aquatic > Deep subsurface >... | reverse complement strand
TCTTTAGATTCACACCAAGCGTATCTGCTCTTTCTCTAATCTCAAAACCGCATCCTCTCCCACAATCAAAATCACAAAACGGTGTCTTAATCGCAACAGCTGAGACCTCAAAGCCTTGCTTTTGCATCATCTTTACTGCAAGCTGACTATCCAGTCCACCTGAGAGCAATGCAACAACTTTGCGTTTTTCTTCCACAAACACAAAACTCTGTCTCTAATATACAAACTTTGCAACAGACATAAATTTAGAAACACAACATCTTGCACATTGCAACAGCGCAGAAAAAACCTTCTAAAGAATTGCAAAGAAATTGACTGTGATGTACTAGTTGCACTTGAGCCTGAAAACCTCTTTTACATGACTGGCTTTTGGGGCGAGGCAATAGGCATACTTGAGGCTGGAAAAACTACAATTATTGCGCCTAAACTTGAGGCAGAACGTGCAAAAGCAGAATCAGTTGACTGTACAGTTGTAGGCTCTGAGCGAGGAACAGATCTAATCTCTGACCTTGTAGCTAGAATCAAAAACAAGAAAAGTTGTACTGACTGCCAAAACTATACCACAATGCAGCTATTGAAAAAATCTTTACCAAAACTAAGGCACTCTACTAGTCCATTTTATGATGCAAGAATAATCAAAGATTCTCAGGAAATCTCGACGCTCAAAAAAGCCTCTAAAATAATTGATGACATGTATGAGCTCTGTACAAAGAAGATAAAAAAAGGCCAGAAAGAGTCTGAGCTGCAGTCAATTTTGATGTCATATGCAATGGAGCATGAGATGTTTGCAACAGGATACAAGTCAACGCTAAATCCTTTGATAATTGCTGGAGGGCCAAATGGTGCTTTACCGCACGCACAGGTAACTGGAAGAAAATTTGCAAATGGCGACTTGATTGTAGTTGATTTAACTTTGAGATACAAGGGATATGTCAGTGATGCAACAAGGACATTTGGACTAGGTAAAGTTTCAGAAAAGGAAAAACAAGTTTATGAAATTGTAAAGGAATCTCAGAAACTTGGATTGCAAGCTGTAAAACCAAATGCATCTTGCAAGTCAGTTGATGATGCTTGCAGAAATTACATAAAAAAACATGGATATGGAAGATACTTTATCCACTCTACAGGCCATGGCATTGGACTGGATGTACATGAACTACCAAACATCAGCTATCGCAGTACTACACTTTTGAAAAAAAATATGGCAGTAACCGTAGAACCTGGGATCTATATTCCAAAAAAATTTGGCGTAAGGATTGAAGATTCAGTTATTGTTGATGACAAGCCAGTTCTGCTACATAAATTTACAAAAGAGCTTGTTGTGATCTAAGAAACTTGTGCTATCAAATTTTGTCGAATAAAGGTAATAACATGATTACCATCCATAATAATACATGCGTTTCCAGTGGAACATGTTGTGAGCTGTGGACAAAGAAGAGCTTGATACAATAATCGCAAAAGTGGAAAAAGAAGAGCAGATCTTTACAGACAAGTCCTATCTTAGTACAATTTCAGTCCCTGAGAAAATAATCGGTCGTCAAAAGCAGACAGAGGCGATTCTAAGATATTTGCTCGGATTCAAACGAGGACACATCGTTCCGTTAATCTCAGTTTATGGGAGAAGCGGTTCAGGCAAATCAACCATTGTAAAATTTGTATGTGAAAATCTGAAAGACACTTCATATTGTTTTGTTAACCTCAGGCAGGCAAGAACAGTTTTTGGTGCAGCTAATCTTATCTTAGAAGAGCTTGGAGAAGAGCAAATTAAAAGTGCACATGGATTCAACGAGTCAATTAATAGAATTACAGTATCAATAATTTCAAAGCTAGAAAAAGAAAACAAAAAGGTCTTTATTCTTGTTCTTGATGAAATCGATGTTCTTTTTTATGACAAGCGAGGCAAACCATCTGATTTTTTCTACAAGCTTACTCTAATGGAAGAAAAGCTTTTGGAAAAAGGATATCTAGTATCTGTAATTGCCATCTCAAACCATCTGATCTCAGATTATGAGCTTGATGATAGAGTAAGATCAAGGATAGGAAATTCTGAAGTGTTTTTTGAACCATACTCTAAAGAGGATGTAATCAATATCCTAAGTGCTAGAATAAAGAAAGCATTTTCGGAAAGTATTGATCAATCTGTAGTAGAACACAGTGCAAAGCTCAGCTCAGATGAACACGGCGATGCAAGAAGAGCAATCGACCTTTTGCGAGTTGCAGCACAGCTTGCAGGCTCAAAAGGCGAAAAGATTTCAAAAGCACATGTGGACTTTGCTTCAGATGAGCTTCAACGAGATGTTGTTACTACTATAATCTCATCTGCCTCATATCATTTGAAGACAGTATGTTTTAGCATCGCGGCACTTACACATCTAACAGAAAATGACTGGCATGCAACCTCTGATGTTTACAAACAGTATCTAGAATCAAAGGCACATGACATAAAGCCAGTAACATACAGACGGATTTCTGAGCTTTTGACTGATCTTGAAAACTCTGGCATTATAGTTTCACAGCTTCTCTCAAAGGGAAGACGTGGCTATGGAAGGCAGTACAAGCTTACAATTTCCCCTGAGATAGTAGGAAGGATTTGCTCAGAGGATGCCTGGAAGAGGATTGTAAGCGACAAAGATCTTGATGATCTGTTTAGAGTTGCCACTCGTGATTTTCCAAAACATTATACTAGCGCAGAAAAAGCGCGTAAAAAAGTGGAAATATTAGAAAGAAATTTGAAGAAATATTCAAACTTAGAATATCAACTATAATCAATTCCATTAATGGAATCACAATTAACTCATAGGAGTATGATCTGATAGGATTCGATATCTCAAGCTAAAGATGATTTGCATGTGGTCTTGAAACTACAAGAACGACATTTGTTAGGATTGGTTGTTGGAGTAGGTTCCCTCTCTCCCATCCAATATCCTTTGATTTTATTTATGATCTCCAACGCATCACTTCTTTTGTATTTTTGTGTGTGTATGTAAACTGAGCCTTTTGATTTTTCAATAAACGCTTGTTCCATTCTAGTAAACAAGCTTCCAACTACTCCGTAAAGAAATTTTTGTCTATTATTTTTACGGAGGTCAAACGGCCTTTTTACTTTGACAATTACATTAGTAAGTTGAGAACAATCAAAGCCCATCTCTTCAAGAAGAAAGGAGTATACTGTTGCCTGTCCTAGCTGACCATCATAAATTTTGTCGATGTTTTTTGTTGCCGTTTTTAGCTCAATTATGTAAACAGGCTTTGAATCCTTGAATACTATTGCATCAGGTATGCCACAAAGTACCAGATCATCATGCCTTGAGATAAGTGTAAAGGCCGCAAGGAAAATACCACCCGACTCTATATTTTCAATAATTTTATCGACTGTTGTTTTTTCCATTGCAATTACTTCATCGTGAATTTGTGTTCCATCGATCATGGATTGGCTTTCTATTCTACCCTCGACATAATCCAAATCCACCTTCATTTCACAAAAAAACTGTCCACCAATGTCGCTTGCTTTGATATAGGGAAGATCATGTCTGAATTTTTCTTGTTTGATAAGATCCATTCTGTTCAGTAGATTTTGTTTCCAATCTTTTTCGGCAGAACCAGAAGATGACAATTATTTCTCCTTATACCATTTTGGTGATAATTAATACTATTGATATTAGGAAACCGTTATGAAAATCATAGCAAAAAGTTACACATGACTAGAAAAGGCCGAATTATTTGCCAGGGAGCTATGGCAGACTTTGTTCTTGTATATAATGAGTACGGGACAAGCTTTAAAAAAATAGCCGGGAGGGTGGCCCAGTGATGTCAGACAAAAACAAGAAAGAGTATCCGGACGAGCTGACCTTTGACCAGATCGAGTGCTACAAAACTTTGAGGATTTTCGAAGACCTAAAAAAGGCAAGAGGCCATGCAGCGAAGATAGGCGGACAGATATACACACAAGTAGACGGCGATGCCGACAGGCTCTACTCCAAGGGCATCCGACTTGTCAACAGGACCGGAATCTATGCGGTAATAAAGTGATCAAGCAAACTTAGACACAAAGGTTCTAGTCTTAACAGACTCGTCATTCTAATCAGATAATATCATGATTTAAGATTTAGCACGAACAACTAAAAACAGAGAACATCTTAGACTATATCACCAGATAAAAAAACAATAATCAAATTTCTGTTTTGAGTATTATCTTTCCATCATCTTCAGCAAAAACAAGCGTTTGGCCTGTCTTTATCTTCATAAGCTTGCGCACATCCTCAGGAACGGTAACCTGATATCGAATGGTTCTTGAATGATCGGAATTTGTGACATACTGTTTAATTTTCATTTGATATAAAGAGAAAAGATAAACATTAGTTTTCAATTTGGAACCTATTGACAACAGAAACAGCAGATGTTTTAACTGCTATGTCAATCATTATTGCTGCGGTAGCTGCATGGTTTAGTATTTATCAATACAAAAGAGATGAGAGGAGCAGAAGAGGTAGCGACAGTTTTCGAAGCGATTCTTATATTTTAGAAAGTGTTAAAGAGATGTTCAGCTAAAACCATGTTAAGGTATTAACTGAAGAAGATGAAGGTAAGCAGAATAAAGAGAATCAAAGTCAACCTGATAACAACGCTATCCTAACAAATAATGTTACTGTAATAGTAGGTCTTCTGGTATTACTTACTGTTACTAATTTTGTTGAAGCTCAATCTACAAACAACAAATTTTTCGAACTCCTTAATAACGCGCCGATTATAAGAATTGTCGCAGCTACTACGCTAATTCCTTTTCTAGTATCCTCCCTTGTTTCCATAAGTTTCACATTTAAAGAAGCAATCAAAAATTCTCAAAATTATGAAAAGCCAAAAGACAAGGCAGAAGAAGAAAAATGGAATAAGAGAAAAAAGATTGCATATTTAAATGGTCTAAAAATGCAAAAAGGAGGTTTTGTTTATCTTTTAATTATAATACTCTTTTTCATTATGATAGCAACGGCAGCATATACTAATATGCTACAACAGTTCTGGCGGTAACCATCGAGCCAGCTACCATTTTACGAATAAACTGGGTCCAAAATAGTCCCATGATGGTGGTATATTCCCTCTAAACTGGAACTGTAAAATGGACAGAATGGTAGCTGAGTCCCTTCGGAGTCGAATTAAATATTTGATTTTTTGTGTGGTAATTTTACTTCTGCAAAAAAGTAGATCGCCTCAGATCGCAAAATATGATCCATCTTTTATAGCAGTCTACCGTATAGCTTTTGGATAATAGCCAACCAGATAGGATCGTTGATGATGGCAACACCATTAACTGAACTTTGGTCTTAGGATTAGAGATCTGCTTTTGGAAGACTGTTATCCACTTTTAATGATTCAATTAATTATAAATTCATCAGGTATTTTTCAGTCTCTTTTCAATTTCAATTCTAATGATTTTAGCGATCTGATTTTTTTTCTTCCAACCGGTTTGAATTACATTCTTTGAGTCAACTAGTAACACATTATTGTTTTCAGGATTTTTTCTATATAGAAAACCAATATCATTTGCAACTATCAAATCTGCATTTGATTCTCGAAGTTTTTTTCGTGCTTCACGCAATAGATTTTGTTTTGAAACATTAGCTTCTGCCTTAAAGCCAACCAAAAAGACATTTTTCTGCCATTTTTTGATCTGAGCTATAATTTTTGGAGCTTGTTTTAATTTGATCAAAACTTGCTTTGTCGTGCTTTTGATTTTTGATTTTTCTATTTTTTCTGGAATAAAATCAGATACTGCAGCAGCTAAAATCACAACATCAAATTTCTTTTCTAACTCATTTTTTACAGCATTAAACATCTCTTCTGCTGTATTAACACGAATAACTTTGGCACCTTTAGGTGGCTCTTCTTTTCCAGGACCATACACTAGTGTTACTTTAGCTCCAGCAGAAACAAGCTCAGATGCAAGCAAAACTCCTGTTTTCCCACTACTCTGGTTTGTAATCACACGTACAGGATCGATGTATTCTATTGTAGGTCCTGCAGTCATCAATACTTTTTTGTTATGCAGTATGGAAGAAAATCCAAACTTTCTTAATACATGTTGCAAGACATCTTCAGGTTCTGCAGCCTTTGCCTTTCCCTCAATCATTTGAGGGGAAATAAAATCAACTTTATCTTTTAGAAACCCGATGTTTTTTTTCACAGCAATATTATTATACATTGATTGATGCATTGCAAGTGCAATCAGTATTGGAATCTTTGATCCAAATCCTACAGTCAGTATAGTTGAAATTGGTGTGTCATCAATTCCTGCAGCTAGCTTGCCAAGTGTGTTTGCGGTTGCAGGATAAACAATTATCAGATCAGATTTGCCATAATCAGCAACTTGGATGTGCTCTAGTTTTCCTGTGAGCTTTGTTATTACATCGTTTCCTGTTGCCCACTTGAAATAATCAGGCTTGATAAGCTTTGATGCTGCATCACTTACAACACAGGTAACATCAGCTCCATGTCGCATCAAAAGACGTGCAAGCTCAATTGACTTGTATGCTGCAACACTTCCTGCAACACATAAAACTATTTTTTTTCCTGCAAGTTCGGTTCCATGTGAGCTGACTATATCCAGTGATGGATGTTTTTTCCTAGCTTTCAATTTCTTTTCTCAATTTTTCAAGCTCTGTTTTTTCCATTGAAAACAAGTGTTCTTTTGTTGGAAACTTGCCTTCTTCTACATCTTCTTTGTAAGACTCTAGTGCATTTTGAATGTCTTTTGATAGTGAGAGATATCTTTTGACAAATTTTGGCTTTAGCTTATCATACATACCAAGCATGTCATGGATGACAAGAACCTGTCCATCACAGCTTGCACCAGAACCTATTCCAATTGTTGGAACATGAACGGTTTCTGTAATTATTTTTGCAACCTCGTGGCTTACCATCTCAAGCGTAATGCTAAATACGCCTGTTTCTTCGAGTGCTTTTGCGTCCCCAACTAGCCTCAGTGCAGTTTCTGCTGTCTTTCCCTGTACTTTGTAGCCTTGAGATAGCATCGTAGTCTGTGGCTGCAGGCCAATGTGGCCCATAACAGGAATCCCTGTTTCAACAATGGCCTGTATTGTTTCTGCCATCGGTTTTCCACCTTCAAGCTTTACTGCATCAGCTCCTGCCTTGATCAGCCTACCAGAATTTGAAATTGCATCTGTAATGCTTGCCTGGTATGACATGAAAGGTAAATCAGCTACTATCAAAGAATTTTGTCTGGCTCTGCTTACAGCTTCTGTAAAAAGACACATCTGATCCATTGTTACTGGAATTGTATTTTCATATCCAAGCATAACCATTCCAGCACTGTCGCCAACTAGCAAAATGTCAATTCCAGCTCTGTCACACAGTGTAGCCATTGAATAATCATACGCAGTGATTACAGAGATCTTTTTTCCAGAATTTTTCTTTGAAATAATATCTGCTACAGTCTTATGCATATCTAGCTCTCCGTGAAAGATTTTTTCTTATCTCATTGATTGCTTCAGAAAGATTCCTTTTGTTATTGAATTGTATATTTTCTGGATTTTTTTCAAGCTTTTTGCATTCTTTGATTAGATCTTTTAGTCCACGCACAACATTATCCACCATTGTAATGTCTGCAGTTTGTGCAGTTCTTGATAGTGGATTAAGATCAAAAGTTATCACCTGCTTTCCTGCTTTTTTTAGTGCTAGTGTCCTGTCACCGTCTTCCAGTGGGACTAAAACCGTGTCTGCTGCATAAATTCCATCTTTATCTACAACTCTTCTTGGACTGTCAAGATCTGAGATACGTCTTGATGATTTTAGATCAAGGCCAAGAATTTCTTTAGCTCCCTTTTTTTTGAGTAGTCTTGCTATGTTCTGCTTTCTTTTTTTGTCTGAGTAAAACAGATTTACCTCTATTTTTGCATCAACTATTCTTGCAAGCTGTACTATCTCCTTTGCACACAAGGCTGCAATGTTTCCATTTACTGAAATTACAGGTGATTTTGCCAAAATCAAGGCTAGCGCAGCAGCTTTAATCGCCTTTTTTGCGTTTTTTGTAGTCTTTTCCCCAAGCAAGTAATCAAAAGTCTCACCTCTCCCATATGCTATGAGGCCTTCTTTTGCAACAAGACCGTTGTCAAATCCTTCAACTAGCTTTTCTCGGATTAATAATGACGTAGCTCGTGGATGACTTTTTGGGATCAAAGAGTATCTCTTTTACTGGGCTAGTCTTGCCCCAAATCCATCAATTTTTGATTTTATAACGATTTCATCGTATTTTTTTAAAACATTCAATACTTTATTTTCTAATTCAGATGTAGACAAAACAAAAATAGTCTCTCCAAAAAGCGCAACACCACATTTTATTCCATTTTCTTGAAGCTTATCTATTACTTGCTGCATCTTTGGTGTTACAACCTTGATGTACTTTGCAAATTCAAGTGACATGTCTTGAAACTCATTTGTATCTTTTGATGCAAGTAGCTTGTGTACCATCTTTCCTCCAAGACCATTGATTGATGACAGTTTCTCACGCAGAAATTCAGGAGTAGATATTGGTGCAAAACAGATCATTATAACAGAATTATACTCTGTATCTATTTTTTTAACAGAGCCAATTCCTGGCGCGCCGCTTTTTGTCCTGATTTCAAAACCGCCATGAAATGCAGCCAAGACATCGCCAAGTCCTGTCTTGCAACTAATCTCTGCATTATGTGCAATCTGACCAATTTCTATTTTTGATAGCTGTGTGCCAAGTGCCTGGTCAAGTGCAAGTGATAACGATAATGCAACTGCTGCGCTACAGCCTAACCCATATCCAACAGGCACTGAAATGTCGTGATGCACATCAACAAAATAATTTTCATTTATCAAAGCAAGAAATTTTTTTATGACAAATTCAGAAACTAGGGTATTGTCTGGTTTGTATCCAGTGATCTTTAATTGAAAATCTTTTTTGTCTGATTTTCTGACATGAACTGTTGTTGTAACGCCATCTCTAATGGAAAAACCTGCACCCAAGGATCCCTTTGATTCAAGGCTCTCACTTTCAAGGTCTGCCTTGAAAAAGCCTGTAATGTGTGCAGGACAGAATGCGACTCCCCTCATGATGCGATTTAAATTTTGTATAAAATATAAAAATGAGGCTTAAACTAATTAAACTGATATAAATTGACTAAATTCATTCGACGCCTACAAAAGATAGGAAGCAGCATCCTAGTCTCATTACCAAAAGAATGGATTGATGCAAACAATCTCAGCAAAAGCACACCAGTTGAGATTGAAACAGGACAAAACAGCATATCAATTACTTTAACCAAGGGTACCGAACCATCAAAAGAGATCGTAATCTCATATCCTCTTCCAAAAGAAGAAAACATTGTAGCTAACATCACTGGCGCATATCTTCTTGGATATGATGTGATTAACATTAAATCAAAATCAACAATTCCAGTTGGAGACAGAGAAAAAATCCGTGGTTCGCTGCGAAGACTTGTTGGCATGGAGATATTTGAAGAAGACTCGTCAAACATCAGTGTACAGTTTCTTTTAGATGAATCAACACTAAGCCCTGAAAAAATTTTCAGACGTATGAGCTCGATTGCTTTTGGAATGTTCAATGATATATTATTTGGCCTACTTTCTGATGACAAGTCAAATCTTCAAACTCTGGCTAATCGTGATGATGAAATAGATAGACAATACTTCCTACTTGTACGATTAATTCGTAGTACAATGGTTGATAAGAGACTGGCTAGTCTTTTTAATCTAGAAAATATAGATATCCTAGACTATAGAATTGCAGCAAACCTGCTTGAAACAGGAGGTGATACTATAGTAGAGCTCGCAAATTCATTGACTAATACCTCATTATCAAAAAATGATCTTAAAAAAATTTACAATATAACAAAAGATATTGAAACAATCCATAAAAAATCAATTGATGCATTTATTGATAATAACAGATCACTTGCAATTGAAGCAATAAATCTTCACAGAAAATACCAGCAAAAATCATCTGATATACGATCATCATCTGAACAAAACATGCATGCTCCTATTGACTTTTTAGATCTTGTTTATTTGTTTGAGCGAGTAGAGCGTTGCTGGGCAGATATTGCTGATTTGGTTAAACCAGTTTACAAATAGCACATACCTGTCGCTCAAATCTGATTACTCTTTGATACGAGAGTGAAAAAGCTTAGTCTATTTTGTGGCTAATTACCCACTGCATTTGTACAAAAATAAAAATATTTAATAAATTGCAGTGGGTAATAACATGTAATGGTATCAATAATTAAAAGAAAGAAAGGAAACAATAATTATTATTATCTCAAACACACCACTCGCAAGCGCCAAAAAGAAAAGTATCTTGGCATAACCATTCCAAAAAATATCGAAGATTTAAAGCGAGACTTTCTTTTGAATTTTTACCGTGAAGAATGGCTTCCACAACTAGAAGAGATTTTCAACTACAATAAAAAATCACAAAAACAAATTCCAAAATCAATATTAAAAAAACTTCTGGAATCATTTTCAGTTAACTTTACCTATCATACTCAAAGAATTGAGGGCTCTTCTCTTACCCTAAGAGAGACATCCAATATATTAGTCGATGGCATTACGCCGTCACAAAAACCACAATCTGACATGATCGAGGCAAAACAACACCAAAAAATATTTTTTGAAATGCTTGAGCACAAAAAGAAAATCTCACTATACACTATTTTATATTGGCATGAAAAATTCTTTGAGCAAACCGATACCAATATTGCTGGACAAACTAGGCGATATCCAATAGAAGTAAGAGGAAGCAAGTCTGAATTTCCTTTTTGGGATGAAGTGCCAAGTCTGCTTAAAGAATTTTTTATGTGGTATAATAAAAACAAAGACAAGATTCATCCTGTTGAACTAGCGGCTCTTGTTCATTTCAAATTCGTATCAATACATCCATTTGGTGATGGAAATGGAAGGATATCAAGACTCTTGATGAACTGTGTTTTAGATGAAAAGAAATATCCTATGGTAATTATCGAATACAAAGATAGACTCGCCTATTATTCTGTGCTTGAAAAATCTCAACTAGAAAATAATCCATTTTACTTTGTTAGATGGTTTGTTAAGATGTATATTAAAAAGAACCAAAAGCTGATCAAGCAATGGTCTAAACTAAAGAAATAACTTACCCACTGCAAACCTAACTTAATAAACTAAATTCTAAAAATATAGTGGGTAATTCATGCTAGAACAGTTTCTCTTTT
>Ga0213870_1001319_pt1 | contig 11247 bp, 6 predicted proteins | sample WICALVC2017_Meta_FD_160119 | JGI IMG/M metagenome (GOLD analysis project Ga0213870, IMG submission 160119) | Freshwater microbial communities from subterranean cave lake in Wind Cave National Park, South Dakota, United States - WICALVC2017 | ecosystem: Environmental > Aquatic > Deep subsurface >... | reverse complement strand
CAGTTCCCTTCTCCCTTCTCCTTCTCCTTCTCCTTCTCCTTTTTCTTCTCCTTTTTCTTGAAAATCCTTCTGATCTTTTGTTTATTCTCATTCTTTCCACAAACGACTTTCGCGGATTTGGCGCAGAATTATTATAAACGCGGGCTAGAAGCTCAAAGTGTCGATGAAAAACTGAAATATTTTACGATCACCCTTAAGCTGGACCCCAATTTTTCAGAGGCCTTGATTGCGAAAGCGGAAACTCTATTTCAGATGAATAATCTGGACGCCGCTCAAAAAGACGTGGACTCTTACATAGAGAAATACCCCAGCACGGCACGTGCATTCACGCTATGCGGTAATCTGGCACAGCGCCAAGGGAAGCTGCTTAAAGCGGAAGAAAATTATGACAACGCCTTGAAACTTGACTCGAAATACGACGAGGTCAATTTTCAAAAAGGCTTACTCTTGATCACAATCGGCAAATTGAAATCGGACACAAAAGTGTTCGAAAATGCCCTGTCATTTTTTAAAAATGTGCTGGAAACATCGGTGTTTTTTGAAAAAGCTCTTTGGCAGGCGGCGCGCTGTTCAGAATATCTCCTGAAGTTCGAGGACACGTTAACGTTTTATCAAACACTCACCCAAAAGGTTCCAGACAGCGCTGCCTTCTTTTTTCATCTGGGACGGCTGCAATATATGAACGACCAGTATTCAGAGGCAGTAGCTTCTATTGATCGTGCCTGTGAGTTGACTTTCAAGGATCAAACACTCAAGGTGTTTTATGGGGTGTTCCGTTACTGTATCGCAGCTCAAAAATTGAAAGAAGAAACTTCCGCAACGTACCAACTGAATCTTTTTTTGGATAAAATTCCAGAATCTCTGCTCGGAAAATTATTTCAGGGGAAAATCACGGATGAAGAATATCTGACCCAAACTCTCAAATTGGACTCAACCAAAAATCTGTCGGACAAAAGAAGACAGTTGATGACCTGCGAAATGTACTGCCACATGGGTTACTACAATCTACTCAAAAATAAAACAGACAGCGCATTTATCCATTTTAGCAAAGCCATTGAGAAAAACATCTTTGGTTCCGAGTTTTATTCGATAGCCAAATTCGAATACCAAAAACTCGCCATCCATCAAGAAATCAATGCGCCTGAGAAGTGACGAACAACGACGCCAGATAGAATGAATCGGAAGCTGGAATGAATGCTTTATTTCTTTACAGGTAACTACTCAGGTTGTTTAGACTGTAGGCTATTAGTATTGCTGCCACTTCGTCGGTCAGTTCAAACGCTCGGAGCTTCGTATGGTTACAATTCCCACCTAACAGCCTACAGTCTATCCACCTGAGTAGTTACCTTTACAGATCCTAAGCACACATGTTTTCTGAAACATGCTTTTTTAAGTATTTTCCGGTGTGAGACTCCTGTGCTTTCATGATGTCTTCTGGGGTTCCAGAAGCAATGAGGTATCCGCCTTTATCTCCACCGTCAGGACCAAGATCTATGACGTAATCACTGGCATAAATCACTTCGAGATTATGTTCAATCACAATAACCGTATGCCCGTAATTCACAAGTTTTTGCAGGACTTCGAGAAGTTTGTGAATGTCCGCAAAATGGAGTCCTGTTGTTGGCTCATCCAGAATGTAAACGGTGTGTCCCTTAGTACGGTTGTCAAGTTCGCTTGCCAGTTTGATGCGCTGCGCTTCACCTCCGGAAAGAGTGGTGGCAGATTGTCCAAGCTTGACGTAAGAAAGCCCTACTTCTTCGAGGAGTTTTAGTTTTTCGTAAATCGTGCTCACATTTTTAAAATCAATAGCGACTTCTTCTACGGTGGAATTCAGGATGTCGGAGATGGATTTATTTTTGTATTTTACTTCGAGAATTTCTCGGTCGTAACGCGCCCCTTTACAGACTTCGCAGGGCACGTATACGTCAGGAAGAAAGTGCATCTCGATTTTTTTGATGCCGTCTCCAGAACAAGCTTCACAACGTCCACCGCGCACGTTGAAACTGAAATGGCTGGGTTTCAGGCCGCGGATTTTTGCTTCCGGAAGATCGGCATACCAATCACGGACCAAATCAAAAAGTCCAGTGTAAGTGGCAGGGTTGGATCTGGGGGTGCGACCAATGGAGGATTGATTGATTTCAACGACAGAAGAGAGATTTTGATAGCCACTCAGAGTTTTGTAGAACCCAGGCTGTACTTTACTGCGTGTGAGTTTTTGTTGCAGCGCTTTGTGTAGTGTTTTGTTGATGAGGGAGCTTTTTCCAGAACCGGATACTCCGCTTACGGTGATGAAACAGTTCAGTGGAAAGGAAAGCGTTAGATTTTGGAGATTGTTTTCAGTGCAGCCTGAAATCGTGAGCATGTTTTTAGGATTGACGGGACGACGTTTTTCAGGAACGGGCATTTTGAGTTTCCGACTCAGGTACTTCCCCGTGATAGAATCCGGATGCGTGAGCATTTCCTGGAGCGTCCCCTGAAATACGAGATGCCCGCCGTGTGTTCCTGCACCAGGTCCCATCTCAATCAGATGAGAGCCCGCACGGATTGTAGCTTCATCATGCTCGACGACAAGCACAGAATTGCCGATTTCCCGGAGGTGTTTCAAGGATTTGAGCAAACGGTCGTTATCGCGTTGATGCAGGCCAATGGAAGGTTCGTCCAAAACGTACAAAACACCCATGAGCCCGCTGCCAATCTGTGTCGCCAGCTTAATACGCTGTGCTTCACCGCCGGCCAACGTATTGGAATTACGTGAAAGAGTGAGGTACCCGAGTCCCACGTCAAGCAGAAAGGTGACGCGAGCCTGTATTTCGCGGATCAAGTCTTTCCCAATGATTTCTTGAATCGGACTGAGCTTCAGTGAATGGAGTGTTATTTTCAGTTTATCTAAAGATTGTTCTGTGAAATCAACAATGGAGCGAGCGTCAATCAGCACAGCAAGGGATTCAGCACGGAGGCGTTTTCCTTTACAGTTCATGCAGGGTCCAGAACTCATGTAACGTTTGATGATTTCCTTGGGAAGATTTTGTTGAGCCTCATGATAACGTTCAAAGAAAACTTTTCGGAATCCTTCAAAAACGCTTTCTTTAAATTTTTGTTGACCGTCCTGCCAGAAGGGAATTTTCAGGGTGGCTTCTCTGGACCCGTCGAGTATAATTTTCTGATGTTTTTCGGGGAGAGTTTTCCATGGCTTGGTCAGGTCAATTTTGAATTTGGATGCGATGGCATCGAGCAGTCTTCGGTTGGAAGAGATCATCGGGACGTCTTCGTGTGTGATGAGAGGGATGGCTCCTTCATTCACGGATTTGATGTCGTCGCTCACCATGAGGTCAGCATCGAGCAATTCGATCGTGCCGAGACCGTGGCACATCTCACAAGCTCCGTAGGGAGAATTGAAAGAAAACATTCCGGGATTGATAGCGCCAATAGACACGCCACATTCTGGACACGCATTCAGTTCGCTGAATGTTTTTTCTTCCTGTCCTTGTTCGCCAAACAAAGCAAACATGAGCCCTTTTCCCATCGAGAGTGCTGTGGAAACGGATTCAGCAATGCGGCTTTTGCTTTCTTCCTGGATCACGATGCGGTCAATCACCACATCAATGTCATGCGTGAGAGTGCTTTTGAGAGAAAGAGGGGTGTCGAGTGTGAACATCTTTCCGTCAATACGTGCTCGGTTGAAACCGGAACTTTGCATTTCTTTGAGGAGTGCGCTAAAGCTACCTTTTTTGTTCCTCACCACGGGACTTAATATCTGTGCCAGCAACCCTTGTTTCGTGCGAAGCATTTGATCCACAATTTCCTGCGAGGTTTGAGAATGGATCGGCTTGTTGCATTTGTGGCAATGAGGTTTTCCGACACGCGCGAACAGGACGCGCATGTAGTCGTAAATTTCAGTCGTTGTGCCCACCGTGGAACGCGGACTTCCATGTGACACACGTTGCTGAATAGAAATAGACGGTGAAAGTCCTTCAATAGAATCCACATCAGGTTTGTTCATCTGATTCAGGAATTGGCGCGCATGCGTAGAAAGAGACTCGACGTAGCGCCTCTGTCCTTCCGCATAAATGGTGTCAAAAGCAAGCGAAGATTTACCGGAGCCAGATACGCCCGTGATGACAACAAACTCATCACGTGGGATGTCTACACTGACGTTTTTTAAGTTGTTTTCCCGTGCTCTGCTGACTTTAATTAATTTTTGCATTATTGGGGTTCCTCTAAAATTATTTTGGGTAGGAGAGAATTGGGGGAACTTTTGTGAACAAAAGTTCCCCCAAACCCCTTCAAAAAACATTAACTTTGTCACTCGCCGCGAACGGCGAGTGACAAAAATTTTTCACTCCAAACATCAAGTCACTCCAAACATCAAGTCACTCCTCACTGATTTCAACTGCTGAATTTAGGGTTAAGTATTCCACTCAAGGGGTATTCCTCAGTCAAAGTTTTCCCTTCTCTCTCTTACTCGATTGAATAAATCACGCATTTTTTGAGGGTCTTTTTTTCCGGGTTCTGACTCCACTCCTGAGGAAATGTCTATTCCCCAGGGTGCACATTGTTCCAAAAGGATGGGCAGGGTATCTGCTGTGATGCCTCCGGCAATGAGTGCGTTTTTGACAAGTGTTTTCTGATTTTTCAAAAGGCTCCAGTCGAAGCTTTTTCCAGTGCCCCCTTTTTTTTCAGGATGCGCAGTATCCAGAAGAAAATGATCGGGATGAGCGCCTGCGGCTTTGTTGTAATGTTCCAGAAACTTAAAAGAGGAATTGTTTTTGATCGGAAATGCTTTGATGACACACAACCCTTTGTTTTTCAATGCGGTCACCGTATCCGGTGTTTCTTCTCCATGCAGCTGCACCATTTTCACGGACAATTTTTTGATCAAGGATAGCATGGTCTCCAAAGTTTCGTTCACAAAGACCAATACCGGGATGGCCTTTCCGGAAAAAGCAGAAAGAATTTTTTGCAAATTGTTTTTAGAAATATATCTAGGAGATTCTGGTGTTTGAATGAAGCCCACAAAATCAGCGCCGAAGGAATCGGCGAGGGTTAAATCTTCCAAACAGGTAATACCGCAAATTTTAATCTTCAAGAAAATAGATCCTGAAATAATTGTTTTTTGTTCGCTGCTTTCATGAAAGCGGTTCCGATCAAGACCGCATCTGCGCCTGCTTTCCTCATCTGATCCACCTGTTCGCGATTTTCCAATCCAGACTCGGAAACACGCAAGCAAGTTTTTGGAATTTGAGCCATCAGATCGATCGAAATGTTTAAATCAGTTTTAAAAGTTTGTAAGTTGCGGTTGTTCACTCCCAAAAGGACAGCACCCGAATCCATAGCGATTTGAAGTTCTTCTCGGTCGTGAATTTCAACGAGCGCATCGAGTCCTAGTGACTCGGAACAACAGATCAGATCGGACAGGCGTTGTGGCGTCAGCGCCTTCACGATCAATAAACAAGCATCAGCACCGGCAGCTTTGGCTTCTAGAAGTTGAATTTCATCGAGGATAAAATCTTTACGGAGGAGGGGAAGAGACAGTGCGTCCCGGATTTTTTTTAAGCAGTCAATATGTCCCTGGAAAAATTTCTGGTCGGTCAAAACACTGATCGCATGAGCGCCGATCTCTTCGTAAATCTTGGCGATGGAGACCGGCTCAAACTCTTTACAGATCAAGCCTTCAGAAGGGGACGCTTTTTTGACCTCTGCGATAAGAGTCAAAGAAGATTTCTTCAGTGCTTGACGGAATACCTGTTTTGGCCGGACTGTTTTGATTTTTTTTTCAAAATCCGAGTACGAATACTGTTTTTTAAATTCAGCCAACTCCCTTTTCTTGTATTCCAAAATGTCCTGCAAAACCATAAATGCTCTCCAAAAAAGCGAAAAACTATACCACGATTTCTCACTAGAGAGCAATGAGAGAAATGACAGTTTTGCAGTTCAGACAGTAGAAGATGGAGGGAGGAACTGAGGAAACTTTTGTGAACAAAAGTTTCCTCAGCCCCTTTCAAAAAACTTTGACTGGGTCACTCGCCGTGAACGGCGAGTGACCAAAAACTTTGATTGAGGAACAATCATTGAGTAACACACCATCAGAAGCATCGCGTATTTTCATTTTTTCCGCTTATAAGAAAAGTTTTTGTATCGTTTCCAGATGTTCTTTCAATGTGAAAATGATGAGGATGTCTTTGGGAAGAATTTTCTGGGAACCTTTTGGAATAATCACTTCACCGTGCCGGATCATAGCGGCGACGATGAGCCCTTTGGGAAAGTTAGCTTTGACAATGGTGAGACCGGAGATTTTTGCGTCTTTTCCCACAAGAATTTCAAGAACTTCCGCTTTGTCTTCTTGAAGGAGGACCAGTGTTTTCAGAGGACCTGGGTCGAGAAGCTGAAGAACTGCATTGGCAGCAATGAGCCGCGTGGAGACGGCTGTGTCTATCCCCAGACGTTTCATGATATTTGTGTATTCTGCGCGCTCGCTCAAAACGAGGGTGCTTTTAGCGCCGAGATCTTTGGCCATGAGCGAAGCAATGAGATTGTTTTCTTCATCCGGAGTGACGGCCACAAATAAGGATACACTCTGCATGTTTTGTTGGATCATAAATTCTTCTTCGAGGCAGGAACCTTGCAGAATCAGTGTTTTGTTTAAATTTTGACTGAGTATCTTACAAACAGATTCTCTCGGATCCAGAAGTTTGACGGTGAGCCGTGTGCGTTCCAACATTTTCGCGAGGCTAAAGCCAATCATGTCGCCTCCATAAATCATGATGACACGATTTTTGTATCGTTCGGATTCCAGCTTGGTAGTCACGGCTTGCACATCTTCTTTGTGTCCGACCATGAAAAAACGGTCCTTGGGCTCCAAACGGTCAGTGCCGGATGGAACGATCACTTCATTATTTCGGAATATACAAGGAATACGCACATTGCCCAGTTCGGCAATATTTTTGAGAGGTTGATTCAGAAACAGAGGACTGTCTTCGGAAATCGTCCATTCTTGAAGCGTGATGTTGGCATGAGAGAGATTCTCTTGCACGTAAAATCCAGCCGTGCCAATGCGCTTCACAATTTCTCTTGCGGTGAGTAACTCTGGGGCTAGAATATAGTCAATGTTGAACCATGATTTGTAGTATTCTTCCCAGCCTTCCACGAGGTCTTTTTCGCGCACGCGAGCCAGAACTTTTTTGGCGCCGAGACGCTTAGCTAAAGAAGCAGTGAGCACATTGATTGCATCGTCACTCGTTACGCTGAGAACAATGTCTGTCTTATCACATTCGGCGAACTTCATGGTCTTGTGACTGATGGCATCTCCCAGAAGTGTGCTTACCTCGAAACGTTCAGCAATTGCTTCGAGACGTTTGGGATCCTGATCAATGACCGTAATATCATGACCGCGCTCTGAGAAAATTTCAGCGATATTGGTCCCAACCACTCCTGCGCCTAAAATAACGACTTTCATTTTATAGATTCACGTAGAAGCCATTTTCCGCATGGATCTCTGCGGTGATTCGATCCACAACGGCTTTATCAACGGCTTTGTCTACTTTAATGACCACAAGCGAGCGGTCTTTGTTTTCATTGTGGGGCGCACGGATGTCGTGAATATTGATTCCTGCCTGACCCAAAATAGAAGTGATTTTTCCAAGCACGGCAGGGCGGTCTTCGTACGTAAAAAAAAGATTGTCGCCTTTAGGGTCAAAATACAGTTTGTTGAAATCAGCCACTCGGGAAATCATGATGGCGCCTTCTGTCAATGTCCCGCGCAGACTCACGCGCTCTAAATGCTGTGAACCACAGAACAGATCGAGCGTGACAGATTCTCCGTATTTCTTAGCATTGTCAGGAGTTCTCACCTGAAATTCGATCCCTTTGGCTTTCAAATAACTAAGCGCTTCATTGTGGTTTGACGAAATATCAAAAGCAGGATCCAAGGCCGACACGATCGGGGAAATCATCCATTGGGCGTAAGGTTCAAGCTTTCCGTAAAAACTCACTTCGATTTGGCGTAACGCATTTCCTCCAAGCCATGCGCGCGCAAGACGGGTCATGACATGCACAAGCTCTTGATATTTTTCGTCCAATTCGGATGGAATCGTGGCATTCACCACAAACCGTGTGATGCCCTTACCCCAAAGATCCACTAAAACATCAGCGGCCATACGTGCTGCGTTCCCGTTGGATTCAAGGGTGCTAGCGCCCAGATGCGGCAATAGGATATCTGCAATATCCGCAATGGTTTTATGCCCCGCTTTATCTGCCGGATAGACGTCATTGCAAAGCTTCAGCTTTTTGAGAGGTTTGATTTTTCGAAAATCGTTTTCGTTCAAGATTTCATATCTCGCGCAATTCACGATCACTGCGCCTTCGGGAAGAAGCGAAAGCAGAGATTCGTTCACCATGCCGCGCGTTTCATCTGTCGCAGGCACATGCAGGCTGATGAAATTGGATTTTGAAAAGAGTTCTTGCAAGGATACGATACTCACCCCCAAATCGGCAGCACGGTCTGCAGAAATGAAAGGGTCGTACCCTAAGATCTGCACGTCAAAACCTTGGAGGCGCTTACACAAAAGTTGTCCGATGGCTCCGAGACCCACGATCCCAACTATTTTTCCGGTGAGTTCTGATCCCCAGAATTTGTCTTTTTCCCAAAGACCAGAACGGGTGGATTGGTCCGCAGGCACGAAATGGCGTGACACGGAAAGCATCATGCCAATGGTTTGCTCAGCCACGGCATTGGAATTCGCTCCGGGTGTGTTCATCACGTCAATTTTTTTAGAGCGAGCGTATTTGATGTCAATGGTATCATACCCTGACCCAGCACGCACAATGGTGCGGAGTTTTGGAAGCTTGTCAATGATCGCAGAAGTGATCTTTTCGGAACGGACAATCATGCCCTCTATATCCGAATGACGTTCACACAAGTCCACAAGCGGAGTTTCTCCGTCTTGAATGACCGTATACCCATTTTTTTCGAGAATAGTTTTAGCCACCGTTTGTAGTTTGGTAGGAATCAGGATTTTCTTTTTCATCGGCTCCTCTCAAAATATCTAATAAAAAAAGTGACTCGCTGGCCTTTGAGGCAATGTTGGGAACAAGGGAATTTCCCAATTAAAGTTTTTTGAAAGGGTCTGGGAGAACATCCCCCTTTATCCCCCTTAATAAAGGGGGATAAAGGGGGATGTTTTCCCAGCTCTCTGCTCTCTCTGCCCCCACTAACCTATATAAGTACTCAAATATGAATTGCCCAGCCTTCCCCTACGCGCATGGATTCCATGACTGCTTCGGACAGTGTGGGATGTGCGTGAATCATAGTGGCCACATCTTCCAAGAGTAGCTCTGCAGATTTTGCGAGAAGCAGTTCATGGATGAGTTCCGTTGCTTCTGCGCCTACTACGTGTGCCCCCAAGATTTCCTTAGTTTGTGGATGAAAGAGAATTTTCACAAGTCCATCGGATTTGTCAATGGCTACAGATTTACCTGCGCCGCGGTATGGGAATACTGCTTTGGCATAAGTGATTTTTTCTTCTTTGGCTTTCCATTCAGGATACCCGAAACTGGCGATTTGAGGTTCGCAATAGGTACAGCCAGGAATCTGGTTAGGATCAATTTTTTTATGCTTGGGCTTTTTACCTGCGATGAACTCCACAGCAATTTCCGCTTCTTTCGAGGCCACATGTGCTAAGAGCGGAGAGTTTACTACGTCGCCCACCGCGTAAATGCTCGGCACGGAGGTCTGATAATAATCTTTCACGGGTATAAAACCCCGCTCGGTTTTGATGCCTACGGAATCCAGACCGATATTTTCCGTATTCGGAACACGGCCAATAGCCACAAGCACTTTATCCGTTTTTTCGATCGTTTTTTGGGTGTTCCCGCCGCCAACAAGATTCGTTTCAAGGGTGATTTCTAAACCGTCTTTGACTTTTTTCATCTCCGTGGCTTTAGTTCCTGTGGAAAATTTCACGCCGCGTTTCTCAAAGGATTTCCTCAACACCTCTACCGCTTCCTGGTCTTCCACAGGTAAAATGCGATCCAGCATTTCCACCACATGCACTTCCACGCCGAAAGCATTCCAAACATGAGCGAATTCCATGCCGATCGCACCGCTTCCCAGAATCAAAATTTTCTTTGGCAATTTTTGAAGGTTCAGTGCGCCTGTTGAAGAAAGCACCGCATCTTCATCGAAGGAGAATCCTGGCAAGGAACGGGGACGTGATCCGGTGGCAATCAAAATGTTTTTGCCGCGCAGCTTTTTCCCATCCATGGAAGTGACTTCATTTGCGCCCGTGATTTTGAATTCACCCGTGAGGTAAGTCACATTATTTTTTTTAAGCAAATATTGCACACCTTTGGAAAGAGTGTCTGCCGCTTTACGTGATTTTTGATACACCTTAGCGAAATCAAATCCGTTAAGATCCACACGCACACCCATCTCTTTCAGCTCTGCACCAGAACGAAAAATCTCAGCCTGATGGATGAGTGCCTTGGAAGGAATACAGCCAACGTTGAGGCAGACACCTCCAGGCTTATCCTTTTCCAGAACCGCCACTTTTTTAAAACCTAACTGCGTTGCGCGAATAGCAGCCACATATCCGGCAGGACCCGCACCAATAATGATAAGATCAAATTCGTCCATAGAGTTTTTCTTTCTAAAAATTAAAGAGAGGGGATGGGAAAAGGGAGAGAAGGGGTCTGGGAAAACATCCCCCTTTATCCCCCTTAACAAGGGGGATAAAGGGGGATGTTTTCCCAGACCCTTTCAAAAAACTTTGACTGGGGCACTCGCCGTGAACGGCGAGTGCCAAAAATTTGATTAAAGAACAGCCCTTTTTGATTAAAGAACAGCCATTGATGAGCAGCAAAACATTCCCCTTTTCGTTTGTTACTTGTTACTGCCTGAATTGCAACTGAATGAAATCTTTCAGAGAGTAAGTTGTCAATACAAAATTTTTTAGTAAAAATCGGATCGAAAAATTGTAGCTAGACATTCTGTAAATTGGAAGTTAATGTTCCAATATGCAGAATATCCAGAATTTATTTCCAAGAAAAATTTATCCAAAACTTTTGGAAAAGCTTAAGCACAGTCCCGTGGTCGCTATTTTGGGGCCGAGACAAACGGGAAAATCCACCCTTCTGAAGCGTATGGAAGCGGACATTCCTAAAACGATCCGGCTGGACCTTGAGCGTCCTTCGGACTTGGCGAAATTAAGGAATCCTGAAGAATTTTTCCGGTTGTATCCAAAGCATTTGATC
>Ga0213870_1001318_pt1 | contig 11250 bp, 9 predicted proteins | sample WICALVC2017_Meta_FD_160119 | JGI IMG/M metagenome (GOLD analysis project Ga0213870, IMG submission 160119) | Freshwater microbial communities from subterranean cave lake in Wind Cave National Park, South Dakota, United States - WICALVC2017 | ecosystem: Environmental > Aquatic > Deep subsurface >... | reverse complement strand
CTTATATACAGGATAAATTCAATCGTATTAATATAGTCTATTTCATTCTGCTTCCTTCTCATAAATTAGAACACTTTGATAAGAATAATTGGTTAAATATAGAAAAAATAAATACACCTTTAATTGATAAAGAAATTATAAATTATGCAGTTCAAAGATTGCGTTGGAAAGTAGAGTACACTAATGTAGTATATAGCTTACTTCCGCAACAGTTTACACTTAGTCAACTACAGCAGACTTATGAAGCAATATTAGGCAGATCTCTTGATAAGCGCAATTTTCGCAAAAAAATACTCTTATTGGGCCTTTTAAAATTATCTGGTAAGAAACGAACCGGAATGAAGGCTAGACCGGCCCATATTTATGAGTTTAGACAGAGAAAACCGGTAAGAGTAAGAGTTTTCTAACCGCCCCAATTTTCCCTCTTGATATTTCCTTACTATCTATTGTATCATTTAACAAGAATACTTAGTGTAATAAATACACTATTTAAAATGAAATATTGGGATGAGGAAACAGTTGATAAAATTCGCAGAGGTTACTATAGCGCTATCTATTTCAATAGAACAAAATCGATTCTAGAAAAAGAAAAGATCTTTAAAAAAGTAACAATGCAGATTTTCCAAAAGCATGATGGAAGTATATTATGTGGAGTAGAAGAGGTAGTAGAAGTAGTAAAAGTAGCTTCAGGTTATTATAAAGAGAATAATTGGGTAGATAAATCAGATGAAGTTAAAATTGAGTCATTGAGTAATGGAGACAAATTAGGTTCGGGAGAGACGGTAATGCATATTACAGGTCCATATGCATATTTTGCACATTTAGAATCAATATATTTAGGAATCTTGGCAAGAAGAACACTTGTTGCGACCAAAACAAGAAAAGCAGTTGAAGCAGCAAAAGGAAAATCTGTAATTTTTTTTGCAGATCGCTTTGATCATTTTCTTAATCAAGACGGAGATGGCTACGCGGCCCTGATTGGCGGAGCAAGTGGTGTATGTACGCAGGCTCATACAACAAGATTTGGTGGGGAGCCAATGGGGACAATACCCCATGCATTAATAGCAGTGTATGGTGGAGATACAGTACAAGCAGTTGAGCGATTTCACCAGCACTATCCGGGCGTTAATTTGATAGCTCTAGTTGATTTTGAAAACGATTGCGTGAGGACTTCCCTTGAAGTTGCCAAAAGATTTGGCAAGAAACTTTGGGGGGTAAGACTCGATACTGCGGGAGATATGATTGATAAATCCCTAAGTCATTCTGAGCCAAGGGCGAAGAATCCAGCGACTGGAGGGAGCGCTTCGCTAGATCCTTCGGCTTCGCCTCAGGATGACAGAAGAGGAGTAAATCCGCAGTTGATAAGAAATGCACGTAAGGCTCTTGATGAAGAAGGTTATAGACATATCAAGATAATTGCGTCAGGGGGATTTAATGCAGAAAAGATTGAATGGTTTGAAAAGGAAAAAACACCAGTAGACTTCTACGGAGTTGGATCAGCACTTGTTCATGGAGAAAATGATTTTACGGCAGATATAGTTAGGGTGGAGGGAATGCCTATGAGTAAAGTGGGGAGGACATTCAAAGCTAATTCAAGATTAACAAAGTTATTTTAATAAATTCGAAGCACGAAGCACGAAATCCGAAACAATATAAATAATAAAATAAACCAAATAATAAAAACGTTTAAACATTTGAGTTTTTGATCATTTAGATTTGTTTCGAGTTTCGAAATTCGAATTTCGGATTTCATCTAATATGGAATATTCAGCTTTTGAAAAAGTACCTGCAAAGGGGAGAACATTTTCATTCTGGGATCAGACAGTCTTTTGGTTTAGTGCCTGCAGTTTGCCGGCAGCCTGGTATTATGGCGCGCTCATGGCCGGTTGGCAGGGGATAGCTGGAGCTTTAATTCTAATTTTTATAGTCAATACCATATCCTTTATCCCTTGGGCATATCTGGGAGAAATTGCAGCCAAAACAGGTGGATCCTCAATGGCCATAGTGAGGCCCGCTTTTGGTATAAAGGGGTCGGTCGTGCCATCTATTTTTTATCTAATCCTGGGTTTTGGTTGGGCCGTAGTTAATGTATTTCTAGGAGCAATTGCCCTTTCATTCATTTTCAAACTTTGGTTGGGTTTCCCCTCATACCTCGATAGCAATAATCTTATATACATGATTGGCTATATTTTTATTGTTTGTTTATTTCAAGGATATTTTGCAGTTTCCGGACACCAATATATCAAAAAGCTCCAGTGGTGGGCAACAATCTTCTTTTTGATTTTAGGTATTTACCAGACTTATATTGTACTTTCGCATTGGGGTATTGGATTTCTACTTTCATGGCGACCGGATAAAATCCTTACTACTGTGATTGGGCCATTTGTTATTCCTCTGACTTTTGCAGTTTTAACGGATCTTCTAATCGCCTATAACTGGACTTGGGAATTTATAGGTGACTTCTCCAGGTTTGCAAAAAATAAGCAAGCTGGGACATGGGGGCCATTTTTGGGAGCAAATCTGGCACAATTTTGGTGGTTTTTGGTTGGTGCGCTAGCTGTAGTTTATCTGGCGATAACTTCCGGGCAATATAATCCCTTGCTGGCTGATCCCAGTTCAACCACAGTCACATTAGGACTTGGCTGGTTGGCTGCGGCAGTAGTGCTTTTTGCAACTGTTACAACCAACGCTGCCAACATTTATGCTTCAGCTCTAGGCATATCAAATATTGTAGTAGAAAAAAAAGTCGCCTTTAAGAAATTGTTATGGATAGCTGCTTTTATTGTTTTTCCACTCTCGCTCACTCCGCTGGCCTCAAGAGAATTCGTTGGTTTTTATATTTTCTTCTTAGACTTCATGGGGGCAATTGTAGTACCACTTTGGACACTTACACTGGTGGATTACTTTATAGTACACAAAAGAAAATATAGCGATGATTTATACGAGACTAAAAAAGGAGAGTATTGGTATAAAAAAGGTTGGAGTTGGCCAGCTGTAGCAACACTTCTTATGGGCACAGTTGTTTATTGGATAGTTGCCTATGGGTTGGCGGATTTGAGGAAAACAATCACAGCTACTATACCAACAATGATATTTGTTACGATTACATACCTTATCTGGAAGCGTACTAATAAGTATCAAAAGTAGCACAAGTATCACAAGTACCACAAGCAACAATTTTAATTATTCTTTTGGTGCTTTTGGTACCTTTGATACCTCTGGTACCTCAATAACATGGTAGCATTTCTCGATTGGCTCAATACTTGGTATAAGAAATTAACCTCCTCAAGTTTTAAAGATTTGGAGATCGATCCATCTAAAACTGTTCTGATTTCTGTCGATATGATAGTGGGATTCTGTCATGAGGGACCATTGGCTAGTAAAGAAGTTGTTTCTATTATTCCTAATCTGGTTTCAACCTTTAATAAAAGTTACAAATTTGGAATAAAGCACTTTTTACTTCTTCAAGATACTCACTCTGAAAATGCTGTGGAATTTGCAGCTTATCCGCCACATTGTATAAAAGGAACCAAAGAGTCAGAGACGATTCCGGAGCTTAAAAAATTACAATTTAATAATTTATTTAAAGTTATAGAAAAAAATTCATTGAGTCCGGCTTTTAGCGATTCTTTTCTCAAGTGGATGAAAGCTCATTCCGAGGTGGAGAATTTTATCATAGTAGGGAACTGTACGGATTTATGTGTTCATACTGTAGCTATGCACCTTAGACTTGAGGCAAATGCGAGAGATTTAAAAAGGCGAGTTATTGTAGTTGCCGATAGTGTTGCAACTTATAATATGCCAGTTGAGGCAGCACAAAAAGTAGGTGCCCTTCCTCATGATAGCAATCTCCTCCACAAACTTTTTCTCTATCACATGAAACTTAATGGAGTGGAGGTAGTGAAAGAGATTGAGTAATCTACTTAACGAAGGCGATGTAAACGAGGAGGAATGCGATTGAGATTTCTAATCAAACTCATTTAAAGAAGGCTATATAGGCGATTAGAATTGCAATCACTGACAATGCAAAAGCAATAGCTACTCGGGCATTTACATCAATAATATCAAACTTTTCTTTTTTTTGCTTCATAGGCTGGCCGTTATCTTAAACTGATAAGCAATTATCAAAGCTAATATACCAAGGATAATATTTGCTGTCAATATAAATAACTTAATTTTTCCTCGGCGGTTAGAGACTATTGGCACTATGAAAGCAGCGCCCAACCATCCTGCTGATAAATTCACAAACAGATCCGAAAGTATTTGCCCTATTTGGGGATCGATTTGTCTCACATAGCTAGAATAGCATATGTAGTATAGGTATGTTATAATATAAGAGTAGGTCTATAGGTTTTTCCACGGTATTCCTCAAGGCTATATCCTTAGGCATCCTGGAGACAAGAAGACCAGCGAGACCCGCCTAAGCTTACTTTGTAGCTTTTCAGTATTATTCATACACGCTACAAAGAGCGCTTGAGCGGCGGGCAAGGGGAGGTGAATCCAGGATGCAAGCATCAAGTTTTACAGATCAAACACTAGTTTGTCGTGATTGTGGTAAACAATTCGTTTGGACAGCAGGTGAGCAGGAGTTTTACAAAACCAAAGGTTTTGATAACCCGCCAACCAGATGTCCTGACGATCGTACAAAAAGAAAAGCAGAAAGAATGTCTCAGCGAACAATGACCAAAATTACATGTAGTAATTGCGGTAAAGAAGACGAAGTGCCTTTTGTTCCTCGCAAGGGAACAGGAGTTCTTTGTCGAGAATGCTTTTCTAAGCAACGACAAAATCCAACTGCGTAAATATTTTAATTATTTAACGAAAACCCGCTTTACGGCGGGTTTTCGTGTGATTATGATGAAAGTTTCAATCTCGATCGTTTGATGAAAATTAATATTATTAATGCAATTCCTAATATAAATTCTAGAACAAGAAGGATTGTTTTTAAGGTGTTGGGTTGATATGTAAATTGGACTGTATGCTGGCCGGTAGATATTGGCACTGCAAGATAAAATGGAAAAACTGCGTACTTTTTAACTTCGTTTCCATCGACATAGGCTTTCCAGTTAGGATGATAGCTAGTTTTAAACATCACAAAACAGGACTCGCAATTTTCCGGTATATTTACAGTTGCGGAGTAATCTTGACGCTTAACTTGCTCGGCCATAATTTGACCAGAAGGCGTTGCTTGAGGAAAGACAAAAGGGAAGTCGGCGAATATGTTATGGCTGGTGTCTAGTTGGCTTTCTAAATAGCTTACTTCGTCTACCATTGATATAATTTTCTGCATACCATTAGGAATATCTGGTGAGGCTTCAACACTTATTAGTGGGTGCATCTTCCAGAGTCTTGGGTATGATCTGTGCCAATAGTGGACTAAATTGATAAAGTTAGCTTTGTTGGCTTTTACAAACATTGGTGATGAGACTGTCTCAAACCAACCCGTGGTAGGAATTTCATAGAGTTCAAAAGGGCCATACTTATCTTTTAGACTGGCAGACTCAGTAAACCCTTGATTTTTGGGAGAGATAATATAGCGAATATTTAGTAAGTTATAATCGCCAGCAACTCTTTCATCAAAGTTTTGCTCATTTTCCGAAAGCATCGACCATGTTTCCGGCAAAAACTGGCTGATGTCGTAGCCGATTGTTCCCATAAGTAAATACATCTGGCTTGAACCTAGTCTAAATTCTTTGCCCCAATTTCCTGGGCGACCTGTGTAGATGCGCGCAGGAGGTAATGAATCAAGTGTTGCTCTCAATTTATTAAAGTTGCCTTCATCATAGCGGTAGGCCGTGTTTGCTTCACCTATCCAGCGAGTATTAAGCGATGCATAATTTATTGTTTGCTTAATCGTAAAATAAGAGAGAAATAGCATTAGTGTAATTGAGATGATTGTAATTATTAATTTGCGGGTCCTGTCACGGTTCTCCCCCAGCTCGTGCTCGAGATGCGTGTGCTCTGCGCGCGTGCTGGGGGCCCCCCGAACCGTGCCACCCGCTTTTAAATTTAATGTATAAATTAATTTAGACAAGTTAGACAATAATTTAAGAGAATTAAGAATCCATTCCAATCCAGCCGGTATTAAAAATAGCGATGCAATGTGAATTCCCACAATAAACCGGTGCTGATGGAAGTCTTTCATGCCCGGGATTAGATCAATTAAGCCTCCCCAGGTAGTTCGTCCGAAATACATTAGTGTAAAGAAAGAAAATACCAAAGCAAAAGGGAATAGACGAGTATTAACCAGTGTAAAAAAGCCAATAAAAGTCAAAATAGTTAATATCGGAGCTCTACCCCAATCAAATATTTCTCCCTGAAAAAACTGACGGATAACTTCATACCAGCCATATGAATTAAATTTCCAGATTGGATCCCAAAAGGAGACTATGTGGTAATTATTGTTAAGAAGAATTGGGATAATCCAGTAAGAGAGCACAAAGAACAAAGAACCAAGAACTAAGGACAACTTTTTGAATCTTAAAATAATATTCTTAGGCTTAATATCTAAAAAAAGAAAGGGTAGAGTTGAGAGTATGCCAATTATCCCTATACCGAGGTGTCCAACGGTGGTGAGAGTGAGGAAGAGGACAGACCAAAATTGATCACTAAATATTAATTTGCGGGTCCTGCTGCTCGCCACCCCCACTTCGTGCTCGGAACCGATATCCTGCGCGCGAATTGGGGGCCCCCCACTCGCATCACCCGCATTTAAATCAGAGGTAGATAAATATTGATTTTTGCTTTGAATTTTTGATTTTTGATTTTTGATTTTTGATATTTCATTTAGTGCTCTAAATGTGAATGCAATTCCCAGTGGCAGAAAGAAAATTGCGTAAAGCTGGGAAGTTAAACCGTAACCTCTCCAGAGAAAACTGGGTGGATCTATGCCATAAAGTCCATCGGTTGAAAAGTGAGCTGAAAAAAAAGCTCCCAAAGCTGCAATAATTGGGGAAAATCCTACAACACGTAAAGCGATAAATACTGATATTGGGAAAAAAGCAAGAAGAAGATATTTGGTGAGATTGTAATATTGATAAAGGGTAAAGGGTAAAGGGTAAAGCGCACTAAGGGGTTTAATAAACAGATTATATGATGCAACAATCGCAATCTGTGGTACATGACTATAATAAAACGGTAAAGGATAGCCTTCTGCCCAGTTGGGTACATTATGATCCACTAGGTTTGGCAGACAGGATAAAGAGAAAGGACAGCCATAATTTATCCATACCCAGTTAGTCCGATTAACGAGAGAGTATTGAAATGCATTATCGTTAGGATCAGCCAAAATCTTAGTCTCCGGATAATAAAGATAGAGGTTGAGCCCAATGGTAAGAGTTAGGATTAGATAGGCTATATATTTCATATAAAAAATTCTCTAATAAACTCGAATGTTTCTCGAATGAACACGAATCCAATTCGCGAATTATTTATATAATATCGGGTTCAGCCAATCTGCATGATCACTGTTTATACCGTCTCCCGCATCAGTCGTGACCAAGCCTAAGTATTTCACTCCGGATATATTCGCCTCAAGATGTTTAGGAAAATCAAATCTACCCATTTTTCCACTTGAAAATAATAGTTTACCATCGGCCCAGATTTCAAAAATCACACTTGCCTCGGTGGGAGCTTCTGTGTCTATGCCGAAATCAGTGGTGAATTTAGTAAATTTGCGATTAACGTCAAATACTAAATTGGAATTCGCATGAGTGCCGAAGCCCTTACGGTAGTAAAAATAATTGTTTGATAGTCTACTCCATGATTTCCAGCCGGAATAAGAATTGACAGCCCTGTTTACTTGTAGTGTGCCATAGTCTTGCCTGATGATAATTGGTTTAAATGTAGTAAGAGATACTTTGCCTTTTACTATATATGAGAGATTTAAAATAGATAAACTAAGAACAAAGAATAAAGAACTTAGAACTAAGAATAAGGGTGAAATTTGGGATAATAAATAGGGGAGAAGTAATAGAAATAGGAGGATTAATAAATAGGAATTGACTATGGTTAAAGTTGGAGTAGTAATTAATGTTAAATCATTTATGCCATTGTAGGGATAGTTGAAAACGAGTCCGGTGTGGATGTTGAAAAAGATGGTTATAGACAATAAGGTATAAAGGATCCAGAAGTAAAGTTGAAAATTCGAAATTCGAAATTCGAAATTCGAAATTGATTTTTTTGAGTTTTGAATTTCTGTCATTTGAATTTGTTTCGTGCTTCGGATTTCGTGCTTCGAGTTTTTTCCAAATTTTTGCTCAATAAACGGGTAGAAAAATAGTAATAAGACAATTACCGGATAGCTATATCTTTCGTGGCTTTGGGTGGTAAAAAGAAAAAAAGCAAAGATGGCAGTAGTAAGAGAAAGTAAAAAATTTCTAGGAGTAGGCTTTAGAAATACCAAAAGTGAAGAAAGTAGATAAAAAGAAGAGAAAAGAAACAGTCCAACAGTTTTGGCGTTTAGAATTCCAAATACTGTTATTTTGTCGGTAGTTTGCATACCGGCTGCTTTTGCTACAATCCACCAAAAATTATGGGCATTAAGTGATAGCAGTGGGAAATAATCACTATTTACAGTCATAAGATAAAGAACTTGCTGCATATCGCGGGCAAGAACAAAGGGAAGATTAACCAGAAAGAAAGTAGCTACAGCTACTGCGATGCTACGGACAGTAGTAGGCAGATCAAAATAGCGAAATATAAAAAGAAAATAAATTGGGATGAAAATGATATTTTGAAGCTTCATAAGTGTACCAATAGTAAAAATCACGGTTGCTAAATGCGGACGGCGATAAAAAAGTAAAATTATAGCGCTAATTGTAAATAGCAAGCCCAAAGATTCTACCTGCCCCCATAAAGCAGAATCGATAATCACAATTGGATTAAGAAAAAAGACTGAGGATAGTAGAAGTGGTAAATTAGAGGTTAAATTTCCCAGTGATGCCCCCAGCTTTTTCAATTTTTCCTTCTGAGAAGCAAACCAATAAAGTAGACAAGCAATAGCAGTATCAGTGGCAATAGGAATAGATTTGGAGACAAAAAGGAAGAGAAAATTATTCTCTCTCCAGAAATTATTGAAGTCATGAGGATCTGCAAATATTGAATACAGTTTTCCCATAAGCCAAAGGATATAAATAAAACCAGGGGGATAGTTAATGTTAGTATTGTGACTAGTCCAAACTATTCCATGGTCAATTGCAGCAAGTCCCCATGACTTCCAGAATGAGATATCAGCTACAAAACCAGGATTGCCAATGAGAATAAGTCGTATGACCAGACCGACAAATAGGACGAAGAGGAAGGCAGCCATAAAATTGAGTATAACATAGTAAAAATTCGAAATCCGAATATCGAAATCCGAACAATAAGTGACTATTAGTGACAATCAATGACTATTAATGACCGATCTGTCACTTGTTGTCATTTATGGTCATTAAGTTGTCATTTGTTGAATGTGCTTCGGATTTCGTGCTTCGAATTTATTCTCAGGGTGATGAAGTGGGGGGAGCCTCAGGGGTCCATTTGACGCTATCTATGAGTCTATCAAATATTGTTGGATCCAAAATACCATTGGCTAAATGGATCATAAGTTTAGAATCAGTTGGAATTTCAAAGAAAACATCTACATTGGGTGAAGCATCGGCATAATTTAAGTATGAGGCTTTATATCCGCGCAAACCACTTGTATTGGTGAAAGTTTCCACTTTGGCAACTCCTTTTAGGCCTGAAAAGTGTTTATACCAATTTTGTACAAATTCTTTTCTTGGTCTATTGACTAGTTCAGGGTCTCGTTCCTGCACTGACTCGATATTTAAGAGTATATTTTGTTGAGCCGGGATATTGCCCCAAGCTATAGCTACACTATCAGAAGGGTCACTTGGGAAAAAAACAAGCGGTAAAGTTGAAGGGTAGGAGAACGAATAAGGATAAATATTCCCAGCTTGGATCTTCCAGGTTACATCCGGCGGAGCTGTAAAGCGAATTGGAGCAGTTGGCGGCTGGTCACTAGAAGTGGACTCATCGGCACTGCTTGGTCCTAGGTAAGTAGTACCACCAGGAAGAACTATATTGCTAGATTGTTTTTTGGAATAGAGGTAGGCGGCGTAGAGTCCTCCTGTCAAGACAAAAACAGCAACAGCTCCAAATACGATAAGTTTTGTAAGATCAGGTTGGTTTTTTTCTTTCACTTTAGACATGTATGTTAAAATTTTAACATTAACTAAATTTAAATAAAAGTATCACGAGAATCAAAAGTATCACGAGTATCACGGGAAATAAATAACAGAATTTCAGAAGTTACGCAAAGCGTCATTCTGGGGACCCCGACGTCACGTCGGGGGACTCCAGAATCAGATTCTGGACGCGCTCGAAGACTCGCTTGCCAGAATGACGTAGGGACAGTCTAAGTTAAATATACGTCGTAACTAGTGAAGCTTATGAAGATCGTTTTTGTTATTTTAAGTCTATTATTTGTACTTTTTTCTTTCACCCCATCGCTTTATGAAATTTATTTTGCACGAGAATTACCTCCGGAACGGAAATTCGTCTTGGATCACAACTATATGTTTGATTACAATTTCTACTTATCTCGTATTAGACAAGGGCAAGAGAGGAGATGGACAGTTGTCGAGAAGTATTACAATAAGCCTCACCAGGGCTCAATTTTCCAGATTTTTTACCTTTACTTAGGAAAAATTGGAGGATTGCTGAAGTTATCGTCTCCTTTCATTTATCATCTATCCCGGCTGCTTCTAGGTTTCATTTTAATATTAGCGATTGGCAAATTGGCAATTTCGTTATTACCAGGAAAATGGGGTTTAGTCGCGTTTCTACTCATCGTTACAGCCGGAAGTTGGCCTATACCAATGTCTTTAGCTTCCGGAATTAGGTTTGGTACCCATATGGGTTGGTGGTCGGTGATAGATAGTTTGCAGCGGATCACTTTTATTCCTCATATTCTTTTTGGACAGATGTTTATTCTTATTCTCATTTGGCGGTATAGTTCCTCCGGTTTCCCCACCCCGGGGGTGTCGCTTCCGCACACCCCCGGGGTGTATTGGGTTGCTTGGGGAATACTTGGTTTTATTGTAGGAATTGTTTTTCCACCTACTCTTTTTGTAGTTTATTTGACACTTATAATTTTATCGCTTTTAGAATTACCTGATGTGTTATATCAGTCTAAATCTAGCAAAATTCACCCCAGGGGTGATACAGATTCACACCCCTGGGGTGGGTGGTTTGATTGGGTTT
>Ga0213870_1001317_pt1 | contig 11254 bp, 11 predicted proteins | sample WICALVC2017_Meta_FD_160119 | JGI IMG/M metagenome (GOLD analysis project Ga0213870, IMG submission 160119) | Freshwater microbial communities from subterranean cave lake in Wind Cave National Park, South Dakota, United States - WICALVC2017 | ecosystem: Environmental > Aquatic > Deep subsurface >... | reverse complement strand
GGTTTAGGTTAAACTCATGAGCTGGTATGCTTTTGTGTTGCCAAACGCCGCGAATGTCAACGAATCGAAGATCAACAAAGGCAATATCACCTTTTTTAATTAACGCTAGCGCTTTGTTTATTTCTACGCGTTTTGTCATTAAAGACTATATAATACTTTAATAACTGCTTGTCAATATATCAAAATTAATATCCACGTTTTTTATCAACAAGATTTGGCAAAGGTTTTTTGGCAAGATATGCTTTTAGATTTACGCAGAAAACATCAATGGCTCTATCCATATATTTTTCCGACCAGCCGGAATGGTGGGGAGTAATAACTACATTATTCATGCTCCAAAGCTTGCTTGTTTGAGGTAGGGGTTCTTCTTCGGTTACGTCAAGAGCTGCGCCTGCAATAATTTTTTGCTCCAAAGCCTTAATTAAATCATTTTCTTTTATTAAGGGTCCCCTTCCGATATTTATTATGACTCCCGATTTTTTCATTAACTTAAATTTTTCCATGTTAAACAAATGATGGGTTTGGGAGGTTAAAGGAAGACACAGAGTAACAAAATCAGCCATTGGAAACACTTTGTCTAATTGATTGCTTTTATATATTTTGTCAACAAATTCCAATTTTTTGCTTAAATTTTGTTTAACCGCGATCACATTTGCGTCAAGACAATGCGCCAAACGGGCAACTTCTGTCCCAATATGTCCTAATCCCACAATAAGCACTGTTTTGCCTCGAAGTTCAGTAAGGTCTTGATTTGCTTCCCAAATTTTTTTATCTTGTTTTTTAAACGTATCATAAAATCTTCTAGTAAAAATCAGCATAAAACCAATAACGTGTTCGGCAATAGGGATTGCGTGAATTCCAGAAGAATTGGTTACTGTTACTTTTGAGTTAAGGACTTCATTGGTTAATACTTTCTCAACACCAGCTGAGAAAGAATGGATCCACTTAAGTTTTTTGGCACTAGTGATTGCTGGAATCACAAATGGTACACCAGCGATAATATCTGCATCAATCAATTCTTTTTGAACATCCTTTGTATTTTGAGAATAAACTGCAACGACCTCAATATTTTTATCAACATCTCTTATTTGTGCTAAGTGTTTAGATTTTATTTCAAGAGGGATTATACCTTCGGTTTTAATCAAAAGTATTTTCATAAGACAAAAAGATTATAGAGGATTTAGGGTGTCTTCTCAAGGACGCGTCTAATAATTCTCAATAAATCTTTCAATAAGTAACATTTAGAATTTGCACAAGGCTATGTCTTAATGCAAATGTTGTTACGATTTGGTATAATTCCGCCATGGTCGAAACAAGACAACGAGTTGAAGCTCCAAGCCTTTTGACACCAGTTAAAGATTTTGGTGTGGGTGGTCGTGATGGTTCAATGGATTTTCATGAATCTGTTGAATCCCTAAAAGGTGCGATGGGCAGAGTTTCTGATAGAGTTGTTGGCAGAGAACGTTTGGTCGAGCAAACAGCTCTTGCAATCCTGTCCCGCGAACATCAATTAATCTTTTCAAGAACTGGAACTGCAAAAACATTGTACGCTCAAAGTGTATTCGGAGAATTTGACGCACAAACATTTAAGATACAGCTCACCAAAGGAACTACAGAAGAAGCAGTTGTCGGTGCATATGATTTAAATGAATTCAAAGCCGGAAGAATTTGGCACAGAACTCAAAATTCAATTGTAACTGCTGATTTTGCGTTCTTAGATGAATTTATGGATGCAAACGATATGGTACTTCGCTCTATTTTGGGGATTTTAAACGAGAGGATATTTTCAAAGGGTGAACAGATACAAGATGCAAGACTTCATACTGCAATTGCAGTTACTAATTATCTACGGCAGACTGAAATGTCCGAAGCAGTGATGGATAGATTTCTGTTCAGAGCAAATTTAGGCCCGCGAGCATCAACACTAAACGAAATGCTTATTGATAGAGTTTACGGTCTACATAATGGAAGAGTTATTAGACCAGAAACACCTGTGTCAATGGATGTGCTACATGAGCTAGCAAAAATCGTTAAAGGAGAAAACCCTGACCGAATTATTGCAGCTTCATATGCAATTCTCTTTCTTAAAAATCAAATAATCAGAAAGTATGTTGAGCTGATAACTGCTGAAAGGAGAAAAACCGACTCTAAAGCAGAAGAACTCTATGTTAGTCCAAGAACTATAGCAAAAGCAAGAGACGTATTAAATACCTCTGCACTTTTGAACCATAGATTTGAAGTAAATGGAGAAGATATTGCAGCCCTAAGATTTGTCTTAACCACTATATCAGGACCAGATGGTAATGCACGCGGCGACAAAGAACAGGATATATTCTTTGATGCAGTAGACCAAGTCACAAGCAATTATTCACGAGAGGATCTTGTACAAGTAGAACGAATCATGTTAATAAATGAATTTCTAGAGGCTTTCAAGAGTGGTGAACCAGTTGAGGCAATAAGAAAAAGACCCAATTTTATTCAAATAATCTTTGAGCGTTTTGGATTAGCCCGTTGGGATGAAGTGAGCCTTGATACGTTTAGATCGGCTCTAACTGCAATGAAAGTTAGAAATCCTGCAATAAGTCAAATGAGAGACGAATTGGTACAAAGAGTCGATAAAAATACCTAATGCTTACAGAACGAGAGCCAATATATTCTGAAAGACCAAAACAACCGCGTAACGACCTTGAAGAATTATACAGGTCTTGGGGCATATTTGAATCACTGCAAGCAACTATTGACATATTACCTAAAGATTGGTTGGTAATAATGAATATCGCAAGAAATTTACTTGATGGGAAACCAGTCCCAGGCGTTCATGTTCCTGATGCGCTACGAGCTTTAACAGAACGTAATACAATAATTGAATACGAAAATCGTTTCGTTACTAGAAGATGGCTAGAGCCAACAGAACTTCCTTCTAGTGAAATCGGTGTAAGACCCATTGAAACTTTGAATGAGCTTCCGAAAGTCCTGCCTCCATACCTGCTTCTAACAGATAATGATCCAGACATTTTTGCTTATAAGGCTGTGTCGGGAGATCTTCCGGTTGCAGAGTATCAAAAACCTAAAATTGTTATGGATGAAAAATCTAAAGAAGTAGAAAAATTGGAAGAAGTAAGAAAAATTGGCCGGTCAATGCGTCAAAAAGCTTATGTTCTTTTAGATGAGTCACTTTCTATGGCTGACAACCACAAGTTTATTTTTGCCAGAGCTATAGTTATGGCTTATTTAGCAAAAGCTTATGAGGAAGATGCTCAGCTATATTTCCGATCATTTTTCAATATTACACGAGAAAGAATTGATTGCACTAACCCATACGAATTTCCTTCGCTTTCTGAAAGCGTTTTACGTATTTATTGTCAGAGGCCGAATATGGCTATAAAAATTCTGATAGAAATACAAAACGCTATGGTTCCACAACACATATATAGAGATCCCTTATATGTACGTGGAACCGATACTGGAGGTGCTCTAAAAATTGCTATAGGTGATGTTTCAGAGATTGACCAATTAGAACAAGATCAATCTGCAACGACCGAAATACTATTAATAACAGATGGTGCTAGTCATACAGAGATACCTTTAATTCCACAAAACATTACATTGCATACTCTTCATCTTCAGGGTGGACAAGAAGTTGAAAACGATCATACCTTATCTGATTATCAATATAAAGAAAGGGTTACTGCCTTAAAGAATAGAAGCAGGACGTATACCGTAATTGACACATCTGCCCTGAGACCTCCGCCTCCTGAAGAAGAACCGAGATTACTGAACGAAGAAGTTAAAAGATTGGAAGAAGAAGTGGAGTTAAAAGGCGTAGAAGCTAGTCGAAATGACAATGAATTAGAAAGGCGTATTGAGAAAGCGAGGAAGATGACAACGGCATATAAAAGGATGTATCCAAAAAATAAGGAGATGAGGAAAACTGAACAAAAAATGAAAGAAATAGAGTATAGACTTGATCCAAGTGGGATTCAAGAAGCTATAAAGCATCTCTTAAAAGACGCTTCACAGAAAGTAAAGAGTCAATTTTCCCAACAAAAAAGTGAGACAAAAAGAAATCGACCCATCCAAACACCAACTAGGCCACCAACCTCAGGAACACTTTTTGATTTCAGAATTAAGCGAGATGGTGATGGGTAAAATTTTAAAGATATCTGTTATCAAGGATTTTGGCTGCTTTCTCAAGAACTTAGTGGATAATTCTATTAAATCTATTCCTTTTTAAGAGGTTTTTTAGCTAATTCAAGAGGGTCTTCATATGACTGATTATGGGGGATAGGATTTATTTCCTTTTTCTTTTTTTCAAAAATGCTCTCGTTATTGTACGGTCTGACTTTAAAGATGTTTCAATCATAGGTATTTTAGGATCGGAATATATTTCTTTTTTATCAAAATCCTTTAGTCCTTGCTCGAGAAGTTTGCTAAAAAAAGATGGTTCAATATTATTCTTTTCACTATATAAGTTATAAGTTGTCGTTCTTTCATATCTCTTTACTATTAAAAATAAGATTTTCATGTATTAAATAATTTTTTTCATACTTGAAAGGAGACTCATAGTCTTTTATTAGTTTACTTGTTAAGTCTAATAGGTCTTGAATTTCAGGACCAAATGGAGTTGGTTCTTTAACTGGTACAGTTGACAGGACTTCGGTTGTAATTTCACTTGCTAATTCAAATCTTCCATCATCTGCGACATAAGCGTATGTTCTCTGTATGACGAATTTACTGCGTCTATCTTCTACAACAATACTAACTTTACCATCTGTCTCAACTCTTTTAGCGCTTAGACTGGGATTTGTGTGAGGACTATTTCTATCAAACACTTCAATTCCCGTAATTGACGCAGGTTGAAGGCTGCCGGCAACCAATGTTTCATATCGAAATCCATTAAATGTTTTTCCAAATGTTATTACCGTTCCTTCTTTAGGCAACTTAACTTTGAACAATACCCCATGCTGTGCATCTTTCGCAAATGGAGCCGAAAAATTGTTTGTATATGATTTAGCAAAACCGTAATCAAGGCTTGTGCTGGCAAATGGAGAGTTCCAAATAGCTTCCCCTCCTACCATATGTTCTCTTATCGTTACGTTCAAATCCCTGACGGGAGATGGTGCATTTATATAAGGATTATCTATACTAGGATGTTTTTTTTGTAAATATGAGGAAGCAACCATTTTATTGTAATATTCCATACTTTCTCGTACATCTTGTGGATTTACTTTTTGCAAAGAAGTTGCCGCCAGGTGAGAGTGCTTTAGAGAGCGATAGCCAGTACCGACTCCAATATATCCAAGAAACATTTGTAGAATATTATCATCATCCAATTTTCCGTCGACAATCCCTCCGCGGTAAATTTCGGTATCAGCAAAAAATTGTTTTTTTAATTCCAGAGGAAGTGCCTGTGTTGCAATAGATGACGCAAATTCCATGAATTCAGGGGTAATAAATTCTCCATGAGATATTTCAAGTGAGCTGTTACCGAACGTGAACGTGGATGTTGTGCGCATATATTCCTGAAAGCTATTCATCTCGCTTTTAAAATCGGCCAAAAAATCTTCATAGGTTTGGTGCTTATGTTTATCTCCCCTTGTTGGTAAAGGTGGTGTTTGTTTAAGGTATCGAAATATGTATTCATAAAATGCCTTATCTATACCTAGGTCAAAAAGAGCGTTAGTATTGTCAACACCTGCTTCTTGTAATGCTGCCTGCTTTTTTTTAAGAGCTTTATATTTTTTGCTTCCTTCTGAAACATAAGAAATCCACGTCTCTTCATCGGTGAGTATGTCTTCACTTGGATTATCAATAACGCTTGGAGTTTCGCCATCATTTTCAAGCGACCAATTCATTAGCATTCTTGTTAATCTACCATTACTATCCCCAAATGGATGAAGTGAAATGAGTCTATGCTGAAGGAGCCCGGCAATTATATGAGGATTATATGATTCTTGCTTTTTTACATTATTAAACCATTCGCATAATTGTTTTAAATCTTTAGTTATTTCTTCTCGCGTTTGTGCTATTGGGCTTGAGTGAGGAAAAATGATAAATCCTGTTGTGCTATCGTTGTCTTTGGGCGGTACTCTTAGGAAGGTAAGCTGAGGGTTTTGCTCGATAGCTCTTACTTGTTCAGTTGTATATGCTACGGGTTTCCCCGGATCATCGTATGCTGAAGCCTTTGCGTCGACATCTCTTATTTGTCCCGAAATTTCAGGGTCTGAGCGTTGTGTTAACTTTTTATGAAGTCCGATAATAAATTCTGGCGTTAAATCCTTTCTACCGTATTCTCTGGCAAAAAGACGACCATCAAGATAATCAGCCCACGCCTTGTCTCCAAATACCCTTTCTGGCTGTTTTGCAACCCCAGTTATAAGAGCGTAGCTAAGAAAACTTTTGTCAATAAAAAGACTGGCTTCAAGTAGCTTATCGTACTCACTTTCTAAACCAAGTGCTCTTTCAGACTCATGAATCTGATCCCCTATCGGCTTTTCTTGCCGTTCTAATAAAGCTACTTGACTGTGATCTCTTAGTTCTGCCATAGGCATATATATGCTTTTCCTTTAGCAATATTATATCAGATACGTACTTAAATTACGATTCCACACATAAGGAAATTAAAGCTTTTATAGGCATAAATTGGCGCTTATTGACTGCATTGCTGAAAGACTTATTTCTACAAACTCTCTTAATGGAATTCCTAGTTTTTCTTCGCATAAGAGAATTGGTTTTCGTACTGCTCCTTTGGCAAAAGATTTCTCTTTCATCACTACACAACTACACAGTTGCCAAACAATGTTTGATTAGGTTTTTGTTTAAAAGATATTTAGTGAGGAGTTGATAGGCTTCGTTTCTTGTCATAGAAGGAAAGGAGTTGGCACTAAGTATCTTGTCTCATCTCTTCTTGGAACTAAAAAGGAATAGGCTTTAATCTTGTTTTTTTCTTTTACAGTGCCACTAACTAAAGGGCCAATGTCTTTTAATGTATCTCCGACCGCAATAATTTTTTGTTTTTTTGAATCAATTGCAACCCATTTGCCTTCAAACTTCCCCATTTGATTTGTCGAAACATTTACTTTTTTCATAATCCTTAACACTATACCATCACTTGTTCTATCTGTCAAACTTTGCTAGAATGAGGTTTAAATAAAGTTTGAACTTGAATCTTCCCAAGAAATGGACGACTAGTTCAGTGGTAGAACGCTTCGTTGACATCGAAGAGGTCGTTGGTTCAATCCCAACGTCGTCCACACTTTTACCGAAGTGTTATCCTTCGACTATGCTCAGGCCTTCGGCTCTGAGGCTCAGGCTCGAAGAGATGGTGAGCTTGCCAAACCATATCTGCAGCGATCCCATATTGTTACACCTTTATAGATCATAAAGGACATAGTTAGTTATTTGAAATTTGTGGCGGATAACCATCTGATGTTATCGGAATAATTCCATTATGTAATAATGTAATAACCATATTATGCTCTGGGTTCTGTGGCGATACAGAGCTTTCAGACCATAAAGAATCAAGAAGCGCAACTCTTAATCTCCCTACCTTTGGTAGATTGATGTATCCAATATGTCCTGATCTTACAACTCCTCCTTTTCTTACTCGTTGAACATAATCAATGCTTCTATTTAGATATTGGTGTAGTTTGGCATCTCCATGGGCATCTATTTCTCCCCATTCAATAATTAATTTATTATCAAGTCTTGTGAAATAGGCAGACGCTGGACGTTTGCTGCCATATCTACCAGTACTATTGTTGTGCAGTTGAAATGCGATTGATCGCGCAGTTTCTGTGTCAAAGAGCTCTCTTAATTTAAGTAATCTGCTACTTGTCTTTGGTGTAGCATTAGGAATAATTTCGTATTCCTCTTTTCCAATAAGAGGTTTCGCTTCTTGAGTATCAGGTGTTCCGTCAAATCTCGCAGCTGCTATTCTTGTATATCTTTCCATGTTAATAAAATAAATTTACTTTTTTCCCACAAAAAAACCCGCCTGGTTGGCGGGATATTTATTCTTTGGTTTATCAACTAAACCCTCTCCCGCCCATTAACGGGTAATAAGGAGGACGAATTTAATTGATAAAGTCTTAGTATTCATAAGTTCAAACTATTTTCAATTCTACACAATCCAAACCCCACGTGTCAAGATGGCAAATTAGCCAGTTTGTGTGGCTACCACGCGTTCGTTGGAGAGGCCGAAAGTGGTGCCGTGTTTTTTAAACATTGCCCAATACTCTCTTTTTGCCTTTTTACTTTTGGAAACAGACAGCCACGCGCCTGAATCTTCAACCTTCATACGAGCAAGTTTTATTGCAGAAAGCACCCATTCGAAAAATGTTGCGTGATATTTTCCAGGATTTACAACTCTTTGCTCGATAGCAACTTCCTTAAATTCCACCTGAAGTTCTTTTGAACTAGCAGTTAAGCGTTTAAGTTCAACAATAATTTCCTGAATTTTTTTTGAGATTTCCTGATTATTCTCCTTAGCAATTTTCCTATATCCATGGAGTAGTTCTCTTCTGTAATCAATGCCTGGTTCAATATCAAGTTTTGTTTGTTTTTCTTCTTGCGCTTGTTTTGCGCTTAGTAAACTTAGATTTAATTCTTCACCTTCGATAAGATCTCCGCTTGCTTCACGAGATCCCTTTTTATTGATTCCTAAAAACTGTTCCCACTGTTTTCCTGCGTCAGTAGCAATGCCTTTTCCCACATTTGTTGCTAGCGAATTTACAAACGCCCTTCCAATTCCTTTAAAGGATTCAACAGCATTATCGTTTACGTACTGTTTTTTTCTAAGAATTGATTTATTCATAATAATATCCTTCGGCTCCCCTTCGACAAGCTCAGGGTCGCTCAGGATGAAACTGGATTTAAACATCCCAGTTTCACCTTCACCATATCACAAATTCTTTAAGAAATCAAGAGTCTTTTGTTGGCGCAAAATACTTGCCAAAAGGTATCTGTTAGATTCCAAATGCTTGCGTTCTTTTTCATCCTTTGCTTTCTGTATTGCCTCATTGACTTCTTTTTCTTCGATCACAATGTGTTCGGATGTAGCAATTTTTTGCAGGGCAAACTCAAGCTTAATATCGCTTTCTGCTTTTTTACTGTACTCAGCTCTGAGAGCCTCTGGATTTCTTCCGGTTGAGGAAAGATACTGGTCAAGAGTTAATCCAAGCTTTTTAACTTCATCAAGTGTTTGGGAAAGAAGTCTATCTGTTTCAGATTCAACGAGAATTTCGGGTATAGTAATACTGACTCTGTCAAGCAAAGCCTTTACAATATCGTCGAATTTGGGAGTTTGTTGCTCTTTGCCTGGAATAACGATTTTACTTTTTGCCGTGACTTTTTTGACTTCGTCTTTATAATTGCCAAGTTTAATAGCTGGTGCTTCACAGGTTAAAGCGATGAATTGCCAGTCTTTTGATAAATCTATAGCGATTGAGTTAGGGTCGACATGAATTTTAGGATTTATAATTGGCGTTAAATTATTCTCTCGTATAGCGTCGCTATAGAACTTTGGCAGAAGTTTTTTAAGCGTTTCTTCTCGGACTTTTTCTTTGTCAATCTTTTCTTCAACAAATTGCTTTGGCGCCTTGCCTTTTCTAAAGCCCGGAACACTCATGTTTTTGACTCCTTCTTCAACTACCTCATTCCATGCCTTTTTGACTGCCTCAGAAGGAATTGTAATTGTAAGCTGAATTGTTCCATCCGGCTGTTTTTGTATTGCAGAAATCATATAAATAATATGTTGATAGTGCCAGGGAGAGGACTCGAACCTCCAAGGGTTTCCCCACATGGTTCTAAACCATGCGCGTCTGCCAGTTTCGCCACCCTGGCTAATTTATAAAAGAGTGACGGAACTATTATAACTAATTTACAAAGAAATAGAAAGGTTGTCTGCTAGATTTTGATATTGGAACTCACTTATTTTTTGCATAAAGAAATCTACATTTGATGCCCATCTTGGTGATGCAGCGTAAATTCTTCCAATCTCATAGACATTTGTTGCTTTCCATTTATTTATATAGTTGATTCTTAGACCTTTGGAGACTGTTTCTATTCCCTCTTCCCAAGACGAAAAATATATAACGTTATCCCCATAAATCCCCCACCCCCAACCATTATATGAATTATAGGGTATATGTTTGCCAAAAGTTGATTCAACACCAGAGATCGAAGCAACCAGCCTCCAATCGAGGCTGTAGTTATCAGCATTTTTTATAAAAATATTTGAGTATGGAGAAAGCGGCGAGTTATATTTATCTAAAAAGTCCTTAAGAATTTTGGCACGGTTATCCTCTCCTTTAGTAAGAAGGTTTATTTGCAAGGAAGCTGAAGAACCAGAGGCGTTTCGAGAGGCGTTTGTTTTTTGTGGGAATAGTAAGCAAATAAAAACGAATGATATTAAAAAGTAAAGTCTGTTATTCATAGTGTACTCGCTTAATCTTGCCACTCGCCTTACCTACTATTCGTAGCGCGGCTCGTGGCGCGATTTATCAGCGGGTTATTTTGTTTCACAAAATAAAAATCCTAACGTATGCATTTGGAAATGGCATACCTTAGGATCTAACGGGAGATTATAGCATGTAACTATAGGTTTGTCAAGTATTTGGCTATAGGCTCATTGGGGTGTTATTGAAGCTGATTCATGAAGTAATTTACGCTATCGGCCCAGCTACCATTACTTCTCGGTGTGTATCTACGCATGATTTCTTGAGGTGTGTTTAGACCGTCTGCTATATATTTTAAGGCTAGTGTTTTTGTTACAGCGAGAATTGCCTCTTCATAATCACTAAATCTTGTTACCTTTTGTCCGTATATTCCAAAGCCCCAACAATTGTAAGAATTTTCAGGAGCTTTTTTACAGAGGTTTGATTCCTGCATTGAGATTGCCGGAATAAGGCGAAAGTCAATACCATACATATCAGCTGCCTCAACCACAGATGTCGCGAATGGCTCGAGAGGGGATTTATAGCGCCCAAAGAACTGTTTTACTATTTCAGCCCTTGCATCTTCCTGAGCTATTTGGTCTTGTATCACATTCCCCAACGATGGTAAAGCAGCAAAAGCAACTGCGTGGGAAGGGGTATATGGCAACCTGTTGTAATTTTGGTTATTCAATAAATACAAAGAGTAAAAGATGCTAGTAAAAAGTAGTAATGGAGTAAGTACAAAAAATGAAGATACAAAAAAAACTTTTGTCATGAGAATAAACCATGTTGACATATTTTATGTAAGTTGTCAATAT
>Ga0213870_1001316_pt1 | contig 11261 bp, 8 predicted proteins | sample WICALVC2017_Meta_FD_160119 | JGI IMG/M metagenome (GOLD analysis project Ga0213870, IMG submission 160119) | Freshwater microbial communities from subterranean cave lake in Wind Cave National Park, South Dakota, United States - WICALVC2017 | ecosystem: Environmental > Aquatic > Deep subsurface >... | reverse complement strand
AAAAAACCATTCCGCCCCAAGGCGTAACCTCTTTATTCGTATAGCTTATATCAAATTCCATAATGTCTTTTCTCCTAATCCTACGCATTAGAGATTATAACCCAATTCAGACCACTTTTTCCTAATGCGTAATCTGGGTTTAAAATAAATCAGGACGCCTTGAGGGCTAAATCAGAAAAAGCGTTTTCACACGACAATCTTTTTCACACCGTTTTAGGACTCATGGAAGTCAACACTGGAGTTTACAATCCAGAGAAAGACATCATTGCCCATTGAGTGTAGTGTCGAAGTGGCTTATAAGCCGAGTTCTGTACCCAAACAAAAGTTCGGGCGGTGACCATTTCTCTAAGCGACCGAACCCGAGGGCGCCGAACGGGCCGCCCGTAGAAAGAAGCACCCCCTTGCTAAGAGAGAGTACCCCTTCTTGCCCTCCTATTTGGTCTTGCTCCAGGTGGGGTTTACCATGCCTTCGATGTCACCACCAAAGCGGTGAGCTCTTACCTCGCCATTTCACCCTTACCGAAAAAGTCGGAACGCCGACTGCGGATAAAACTTTTCGGCGGTATATTTTCTGTGGCACTTTCCTTAGGGTCACCCCCAGTCGCCGTTAGCGACCACCTTGCCCAATGGAGCTCGGACTTTCCTCCCTCCGTTAATTAAAACGAACAGCGATCACCCAGCCACTCCGACAATGCTATACTATCCTTTTTTTCTTCTGTTTGTCGAGTGACAGTGGGCACGGGAGAATCATTCGGCAGAATCATTCGGCTTTGGCTGGCGAATAAAGCATCCGGTGACAGTAGGTACAGGTCAGTATCTTCTCTCCTGTTTTGACTTGCGCAACCACTTGCGGTGGAAGACTGAAGTGACAGCCTCCGCAGATGTTGCCAGTCAACGGAACAACCGCTAGCCCTTTCCGTTTGACAATCAATTTTTTATAATCTTCCAGAATATTCTTATCTGACATTTCAGAAAGGGCAAGCCACTCCTCTTCTATAGAACGGGCAGTGACCGAAAGCATATTGATCGCCTCTTCAATTTTCCCTTTTTCGACTTGGAATTGTTGCTCTGATTCTGTAACAGCCTGCGCTTCGGTAGTGATCTCCTTTTTTAGGTTATCGCCCTCCTCCATTGCAACCAACAGAGATTCTTCCAATTCCCCTTTTCTGACCTTTGCGTTTTCAATTTCTTTGAGATTGGCCTTATACTCGTCATTTGTTTTGAGTTTAATCAGTCGGTCTCTTAACTTAACCACTTGCTCTTCCTGAACCTTCAGATCCATCTCTTTATCCCGTCTTCCTTTCTCCATCTCTGCTAACTTTGTTTGCAGTTGCGCGAAGTCCTCCTTCTTTTTTTTAAGAATTTGTTCGGCTATCAGGAGTTTTTCGGGAAGTGCTTTCTCTTCAATTTGATGTTGACTTTTCCGAGCGTCAACCTCTTGCAGTTTCATTAAAAGAAGCACTTGATCTTTCAAAATACCTTCCTCCTTATTTTCGTGGGCCCACCAGGACTTGAACCTGGGACCAACCGGTTATGAGCCGGCCGCTCTAACCAACTGAGCTATGGGCCCTAAACTGTTTCCTCTTTATACAGCCCCAACGAGGGCTGTCCTAACCGCCGGGGGCCGTGCCCCCTATACACCTTCCACAAAATGCCTTAATCGTTTACTGCGGCTGGGGTGTCTTAATTTGCGTAATGCCTTTGATTCAATTTGGCGAATACGTTCCCTTGTAACATCAAAATCTTGACCGACCTCCTCTAATGTATGATCAGTTGATTCACCAATACCAAACCGCTTTCGCAACACCTTCTCCTCTCGCGGCGTTAAAGATTGAAGCACCGCGCCAATCTGGCGTTGGAGATCATACCGTATTGCCGCTTCAATAGGCGATGTCGCCTTCTGGTCTTCGATAAAATCGCCCAAGTGAGAATCCCCTTCATCCCCAATTGGGGTTTCAAGGGAAATCGGTTCTTTAGCGATCTTCAATATCTTTCGGACCTTGTCAACCCCCATCTCCATTTTCTCGCCAATCTCTTCAGGAAGCGGTTCGCGTCCTAATTCTTGCACAAGCTGGCGAGAGACACGAATAAGTTTATTGATCGTTTCAATCATGTGAACAGGAATTCGAATGGTTCGTGCCTGATCGGCAATAGCGCGCGTGATTGCCTGCCTTATCCACCATGTTGCGTAAGTGGAGAATTTATAGCCCCTCCGATATTCAAACTTATCAACGGCCTTCATCAAGCCGATATTCCCCTCTTGAATCAGATCCAGAAATTGCAATCCCCTATTGGTATATCTTTTTGCGATGCTGACCACCAAACGCAGATTGGCTTCGACCAACTCTCCCTTGGCCCGTTTTACTTTTTGATCCTCAACAGACAGCTTCTGAAGCGATTCTTTTAAATCAATTCGAGAAGCCCCGACATGGTCTTCGAGTTGCAAGATTTTCTTTTCTGCGTTTTTGAAGACTTTGCCAAGCTCTAAAATCTGTTCGGAAGAAAGGCGCAGTCGTTTCTCCGCAAGACGCATTTCTTTTGTTCCTTCCTTCGTTTTTCTGAAGAACAGCTTGGGATCGTCCGTGATACCGCATTTCTTTCGGCATAAGGCTTTTTCACGTTCCGCCTGCATCATTAGAGAGAGTTCCGCATACAGCTTTTCAATCAATCTATCAATGACGGGCGTGATAATTTTTAAGGTCTCAATCTTTTCAGAAACCTTATCCGATAGTGTAATGCGTCGATCGGATGCTTGTTTTTTAGACTTAATGGATCCTGTGGCTTGTAAAAGCACTGCCGATGCTTTTGTCAGGTCGCGTTGATACCGTTTAATATCGTCAATGGCATCGAGGAGTGCGGTTCGGAGGCCCAATTCACTCGCTTCCTTTTCATCTAATTCCTTGTCTGGAATCGGAATGACTTCAGAGAGAGGCATTGTTTCCGCGCGAACTGCATTTCCAATATCAATCATTTCTCGAAGCGCAATGGGAAACTTAAAAAGAATTCGGTATATCTCCCGCTTCCCTGTTTCCATTCGCTTTGCAATCTCAATTTCACCTTCTCGTGAGAGGAGAGGAACCGACCCAATTTCCTTTAGATAAAGCCGCACCGGATCATCGCTTCGAACCGAGTCGCTGGCCGCAACGACTTCCACTTCTTTTTCTTCAACAGGAGCATCTTCGTCCACCTCTTCAACGACTTCATCCATGCCGTCTGAATCTTCTGAATCCTCTTCATTGGAGGATGGAGGACGTGCGGCGCGATCGCCTGCATCCTCTTGACTCATGACCTCAATATCCATTTCGCCAAACATCATCATAATGTTATCCAGTCGATTTGAAGAGAGAACATCGGCTGGAAGGGCATTGTTTAGCTCTTCGTAGGTTAAAAATCCCTTCTCTTTTCCTAAGGTAATTAACTGCTTCACTTCATCTAACTGCTCTTCTTTTGGCATAAAATCTTCCCCTTAATGACTCGTGTAGGGAATCAGCCGATCTGGCTTAATTCCTTCTTAAAATTAAAAAAAGTGTGCTGTAGCGATTCGGCTAAGACGCGATCACCTTCTCTTTCAGCCGATTTTAATTGCGTTTGTGTTTTTGTAATTTCTCGTTTTAGCCTTTTCTTATGAAGTGACTTGATACAATCCGCAACGAGTGCGCCCCTATTCTCACTGGCTATCTCCAAAACAGCCAGCGCACTAAATAATGACTGATCGGAATCCGAAACACGTCCGGCAAGCGATTCCGGGAAAAACCAGAATTGCCTTTCCGCGTCCCAAAAATAATGAACGATATTTTTAATTTCAGGCGTTGTAAAATCATCTGGAAAAATTAGAGACAAAAGAGTGCAATCCATCTGATCCTGAATCAATAAGGCCAATAACGTTTTCTCATCCTCTGGAAGATAATTTTTTGCTGTGGTGACGGAAACCATCACGGCTCCTACAGGCAATATTTTTTCTTTTTCAAAGTCAGTACGCAAATCCTTTTCTTCAATGCCAAAGGCGTCTGAAATCGCCTTAAGATAATAACCCCGTTCCATCTGATTGGGGATTTTTCGAACGAAGGAGAAAATCCCTGAAATCGCCTTTGTTTTTTCAGCAATAGAACCAGATGAAGAAAGCGCCGCCTGCCGAATGACAAAAGAAAGAATAAGCTCGCCGGTTTCAAGTTTTGCCAGAAAGGCGTCCTTGCCCTGCTTACGGATAAAGAGATCAGGGTCTTGGCCTTTAGGGAGAGAGACAACCTCGGCTGTCATTTCATTTTCAATAAAAAGCGGTGCAACGTGGACTGCGGCCTCTACCCCTGCGCGATCGGGGTCAAACAGCAATGTCACTTTCTCGGAAAATCTTCGGATGAGACGAAGATGATCTTGCGTCATGGCGGTGCCCAATGTCGCCACCACATTAGAAAAACCTGCTTGGTGAAGAGAGATTGCATCAAAATATCCTTCAACAACGACCAACGTTTTTTTGCCTCGCGCAAGATTCAGACCAAAAAGATGTTTTCCTTTTGTGAAGACGGGCGTCTCCGATGAATTAAGATATTTTGGAGGCGCGGTCTCATCAAGCGCACGTCCGCCAAATCCTACAATTTTTTCCTGTACTGTCCGAATGGGAAAAATAATACGGTTGCGAAAATAATCGTAGTAACCATTCCCCCCTTTTTTAATGAGAGAGGCCTTTTCTAATAATGGGGTTGCGGTTTTCATCTGAGCAATCATCTCTCCGCGGCCCGGCATGGCAAAACCAATCAAAAACCCCTTAATTGTCTCTTTAGAAATACCTCTCTCTTCCAAATACTTTCTTGCAAGTTGCGCTTCGGGACGCTCCACTAAGTTGCGATGAAACCGTTCTGCGGCCGCCTCGTTTATTTGATAAATGGCCTCTGATTCTGTATCCACAGGATGAGAGGCTTCCGTTGGAGTAGGAATAGGCACACCCGCTTTGTGTGCGAGCCTGCGAACGGTTTCAGGAAAAGAGATTTGTTCTATTTTAGAGACGAAATGAAAGGCGTCTCCACCGACAGAGCACCCAAAACAATGAAAAAACTGCTTTACTGGATTAACGGCAAACGAGGGTGATTTTTCGGTATGGAATGGACAAAGTCCGACAAAATTCTGGCCCGCTTTTTTTAGAGAGAGATATTCCGATACAAGGGCAACCAAGTCGGTCTGGGTGCGGATTGTTTCAATTAAACTAGATTCAAAAAAGGAGTCAGAATAACTCACTCGGTAACGCTCAACAATTGTTTTTGTTCCAGACAGACTTTGACCCTATCGCTTACATGCTTCCCGTCTGCTTTTCCCGTAACCTTCGGCAACAACAGTTTCATAACATTTCCCATTTGTTTAGGCCCAGTTGCACCCGATTCTATAATGGCATCCTTTATAATTTGATTGAGTTCTTCCTCTGAAAGGGCTGGCGGGAGAAAGGATTCAATAACGCTTATTTCATATTTTTCTTTATCGGCGAGATCAGTGCGATCTCCTTGGATAAAGAGCAGTATCGCCTCTTTTCTCTGTTTTACCGCAGTGGAAAGAACTTGCAAAACCTCTTCTTCGGTTAAGGAAGGTGACTGCCCTTCCGAGAGGGTTGGCCTCTTATCAATCTCTTTATTCTTAATGGTAGAGCGCAACATGCGAATAACCGAAAGGCGGTCAGCCGAACCCGACTTCATTGCCTCTTTCATTTCTGTTAGGAGTCTTTGTTGAATATCCATGGCAAGCATTTTCCTTTTAAAATGTGGCGCTCGACCCGCTTACAATAAGAAGCGGCAAGACCTCACATCATAGCAAAGAATAATCCCCTTGTCAAAAACAAATCAGGTTTTTTACCTTTTTACTTGAACATGATAGCCCATTTATGCAAGTATCAGGTTTTCCGTAAACGCGTTTTACTTTTAACCACAAGGAGGGAAGCACCACAATGAATCTCCATTCCATGATTATCTTGTTTTCTATTGTTTGTTCGGGTATCGGCATTTTATACGCGATTTATCTTTCGCTCTGGGTAAGAGGTCTTGATTCTGGAACGCCTGAAATGAAACAGATTCAACAGGCGATACAAGAAGGATCAGAAGCCTATATGCGCCGTCAGTTTAAAGTCATCTCTTATGTCGCCGTCACACTTTTTCTTCTTCTTTGGATTGCAGGCCAATGGTCTGAACATTTCGGATTACTCACGGCAGGTGGTTTTCTTTTAGGCGGCATGGCATCGGCCCTTTCTGGATATGTCGGAATGGTCGTTTCTGTGAATGCGAACGCAAAGGTTGCCCAAATGGCTAGGCAGGGATTGGGGCCAGCCTTAAGCTTAGCCTTCCGCGCTGGGGCGGTTACAGGGCTTCTGCTCATTAGTCTTGGGCTTTTGGCCGTCGCTGGATTTTATGCCTTTGGCGTGTCGATTGTGGGCAACGAGAAGATCATCCCCGCGCTTTTATCTCTAGGATTGGGGGGAAGCCTTATCTCCCTATTTGCGCGTGTCGGAGGAGGAATTTACACCAAAGCGGCGGATGTTGGCGCGGACTTGGTTGGAAAAGTGGAAGCCGGTATTCCAGAAGATGATCCCCGCAACCCCGCAGTGATTGCAGATAATGTGGGCGATAATGTGGGCGACTGCGCCGGAATGGCCGCAGACCTTTTTGAGACGTATGTGGTGACGACAGTGGCAACAATGGCCTTGGCGCATCTGCTGTATCCCGCATCAGAAGCGGCCATGCTCTTTCCCTTGCTTTTGGGCGGTGCAGGCATTTTAATGACCATTATCGGGATTTGGTTTGTAAAACTTTCACCCGGAGGCGGCATTATGCCGACCCTGTACAAAGGTTTATTTGCAACCTGTATTCTCTCTGCAATTGCTTTTCTTCCAGCTACATTTTACATGATGGATGGGGCGGGCGGGATTTCCGGCATGAACTATTATATTTGCGCCTTAATGGGCCTATTCGTGACGCTCTCATTGGTCTTTATTACCGATTTTTACACCTCCAAGAAATACTTTCCGGTATTGAGCATTGCAAAAGCCTCTGTAACGGGACACGGGACAAACATTATTGCAGGACTTGCAATCTCCCTGCAGTCCACTGCCCTACCGGTATTGGCAATTGCCTTTGCCATACTGGTTAGTTTTAATTTGGCCGGTCTTTTTGGCGTGGCGATTGCCGCCGAGGCAATGCTCACGGTCGCTGGAATGGTTGTTGCCATTGATGCCTTTGGCCCAATCACGGACAATGCCGGCGGGATCGCGGAGATGGCCCACATGGGTGATGATGTCCGCGCTATTACCGATCCGCTGGACGCCGTTGGGAATACCACTAAAGCTGTTACGAAGGGATATGCCATCGGCTCTGCGGGACTTGCGGCGATTGTGCTATTCGCAGAATATGCCCGTTCTGTTTCAACCGGAGGAGAGAAGATGATATTTGCGCTGGACGATCCGTTGGTATTGGTCGGCCTTTTTATCGGCGGAATGCTTCCCTTTCTTTTTTGCTCCTTTTTAATGACTGCAGTGGGTGAAGCGGCGGGGGCTGTGGTTGAAGAAGTACGGCGTCAGTTTCGAGAGATTAAGGGAATTATGGACGGAACAGGAAAACCCGAATACGGAACCTGTGTAGATATTGTAACCGTTGCCGCCCTTAAAAAAATGATGGTACCATCCCTCATTCCTGTGCTGGCCCCTCTGGTTGTTGCCCTATTACTAGGCCCAAAGGCACTCGGAGGTGTTTTAATGGGATCGATTATTACCGGTATTTTTGTGGCCATCTCAATGACCTCCGGAGGTGCTGCGTGGGACAATGCCAAGAAATATATTGAAGAAGGAAATTACGGCGGAAAGAAATCTCCTGCACACCAAGCCGCAGTCACAGGGGACACTGTAGGTGATCCCTATAAAGACACCGCTGGCCCCGCGATTAACCCGATGATCAAAGTAATGAATCTCGTCGCGGTGCTAATCGGCATTTTGTTTTTTAGTGCGTAGAGACGCGAAATTTCGCGTCTCTACATGGGGAAGGCCATTATCAATGTCGCGATTGCCATTATTGAGAAAGACCAGAAATACTTAATCTCTCAACGTCGTTCTGATGCGCATCTCCCCGGCCTTTGGGAGTTTCCGGGCGGAAAACAACTTCCCCATGAAACACTGGAAGAATGTGTCGTTCGAGAGGTTTTAGAAGAACTTTGCATCGAAATAAAAATCGACCGATTCTACGGCAAGTTCACACATTCTTATAAAGATCGAACTGTTATTCTTCATGCTTATCTTTGCCATATAACAAGCGGGGTTCCAATGTCCATGCAAGAAATAAAATGGGCCTCCGCGAAGGAGATTCTTTTACTCCCATTTCCAGAGGCGAATCTTCCCTTGATAACAAAGTTGTGAGAGGACAGTGAAAAAATATAGCACTCTTATTTTTGATCTTTGCGACACCATCATTCCTTATCGTAATGATAAAAAGCCGCAGACTGTCATACGAGGCAAAAAAATCCACACCACCACTCCCCTACTATATGATTGTTTTCATTCGTATCAGACTGACATTTCGTTTGAAGAATTTTACGACCATTTTATCGCGGCCACGGAGTTGGTAGTTGATCTTCGTACTTCAGGGGAAGAGGTTCTTGCCGCTGTCCGATTTGATCTTTTTCTGGATCGCTTAAAAATTGCCCCGTCCGATTATAGAAAAACCCTTCACCAAAAGCTCTTGCAGATTCATTTGTCCCAAGTGGCCGATTGTCTGTTTTGTCCTACGATTCACGGGGAGTTACTATTTAAACTAAAAGAAAAATATCAAATCGGTCTGATTACGAATTTTGACGATACCGATACGGTTTATTCTATTCTGAATCGTGATCATATCCATAACATATTTGATTCCATTTTAATCTCATCAGAATTTGGACTCAGAAAACCACGGAAGGAGATTTTTTTAGAGGGATGTCACAGTCTCAACATTTCTCCCTCGGACGCCCTGTTTATAGGCGATAGTTTAACCAGTGATATCGCCGGAGCAAAGGGAGTTGGAATGGACGCTGTATGGATTAACCCAGATTGCACTTCTCTTTCAGAGGATGATCCACAACCTGATTATATTTTATCAAGTCTGATAGATTTAAAGGGGATTCTATAGATGGCAATAAACATTACGCCCATGATGAAACAGTTTTGGGAGCACAAAAAACAATATCCAGACGCTATTCTTTTCTTTCGCGTGGGCGATTTCTATGAGATGTTTCACGACGACGCCATTCTCGCCTCTAAAATTCTGAATATCGTGCTGACCACGCGCGACAAAAGCAAAGAGAACCAAACACCTCTCTGCGGGGTTCCTTTCCATGCGGCAACTGGCTATATTCATAAACTGATTAAAGCCGGACTTTCCGTAGTACTTTGCGAACAGGTAGAAGATCCAGTATTAGGCAAAGGACTGATAAGGCGGGAAGTCTCGCGTGTCATTACGCCGGGAACCCTCATTGATCCTGAACTGCTTTCTCCAAAAGAAAATAACTATGTCGTGGCGATGGCATGGGATTTTAAAATGCCACTCCCAAAAGCCAACGAAATTGGAGTTGCCTTCCTCGATCTTTCCACTGGAGAATTCCAATTTTTTCTAGCGCAAGATTTCGAAGAAGCCGAAAATGAGCTAGCCAAAATTGATCCGAGGGAATTGATTTTTCCGACACAAAATGAGGGCAGACACATAGGTCTGCCCCTACAGGACATTCCAATCCGAAATGTCTCCCCATTTTATTTTGACCCAGAGCAAGCCTATAAACTATTAAGACAGCATTTTCAAATCCACTCGGTGACGGCTTTGGGAAAAGAAGGCTACAATCTCATTGCCGCAGGTGCGCTTTTGGCGCATGTAAAGGAAACACAAAAGGGGGTGATCGGCACCATTACCTCTCTGAAACCGCGCCATCTGGGCGAGTTTATGCAGGTTCATCCTTTGGCACAACAGCACCTTAATCTCGTTCCCAAAACGAAAGATCGGAAGGATACCGAGGGAACACTCTTACAAATTCTGGATTATACCGCAACAGCCATGGGAGGACGGCTCCTGCGTTATTGGCTATTGCACCCACTCCTTTCTCCAGAAAAAATTATCGAACGGCAAAAGGGAGTTCACTTCTTCTATCAAAATCTCTCTCTGCGGAAGAAATGCCATGACCTTCTGAAAGAAATGTCCGACCTAGAACGATTGATTGGACGCATGGGTCTCAACGGGGCAAATCCACGCGATGCCATTGCGCTTAAAAATTCGCTTTTTCTCTTGCCCGAAATCAAAAAGACGCTCGCGTCTGAACTTGCCCCGTCTCTTATTGTTGCGCTTCAAACCGCATGGGACAACCTAGATGATGCGGCTAACATGATCGATCAGGCGATTGTTGCAGATCCTCCCTTTTCATTAAAAGACGGGGGCGTGATCAAAGAGACGTACTTGCCAGAGCTAGATGCGTTAAGACGTTTTCAGAGAGAAGGAAAAACGATGCTCATTGAGGTAGAGCTGAAAGAACGAGAGAAGACGGGAATTGAATCACTGAAGGTTCGCTATAATAATGTCTATGGCTATTATATTGAGGTGAGCCAGTCCCATCTTAAGAAGATTCCATCGGACTATATTCGCAAACAAACCCTCACAAACGCGGAACGGTTCACGACAACAGAACTAAAGGAAATTGAAGATCATCTTCTCGGTGCAACCGAGAAGATGATCGCACTAGAACAAAATACGTTTGAAACAATAAGACAGAAACTCACTATTCATACAGGCCGCATTCAGGCCATGGCAGGCAAGATCGCATCATTAGACGCCCTGATCTCTCTTGCGGAAGCGGCCCATCAAAACCGATATGTCTGTCCAGAGATCAACGATGGTTTGAAACTGTGTATCCTCGAAGGGAGACACCCCGTGCTCGATAAAAGGCTGTCACAGTTTGTTCCAAACGATACCTTGATGGATCCGCCAGACGATAGACTTTTGCTCATTACCGGCCCAAACATGGCTGGAAAATCAACCTATATGCAACAGGTCGCGCTCATTATTCTCATGGCGCAGATCGGAAGTTTTATTCCGGCGAAGGATGCAACAATTGGCGTTTGCGATCAGATTTTCGCGCGCGTGGGTGCTTCTGACTCCCTGACAAAAGGGATGAGTACCTTCATGGTAGAGATGACCGAGATGGCGCAAATTCTCCGCCATGCCACATCGCGAAGCCTCATTTTGCTAGATGAGTTAGGACGCGGCACCTCCACGTTCGACGGA
>Ga0213870_1001315_pt1 | contig 11264 bp, 12 predicted proteins | sample WICALVC2017_Meta_FD_160119 | JGI IMG/M metagenome (GOLD analysis project Ga0213870, IMG submission 160119) | Freshwater microbial communities from subterranean cave lake in Wind Cave National Park, South Dakota, United States - WICALVC2017 | ecosystem: Environmental > Aquatic > Deep subsurface >... | reverse complement strand
TTGGTGATAAGATAAAAATTCGTATTTTCAATGATCCTGATTCAATGCATCCAATGCAGCATCCAATTCACTTTCATGGTCAGCGCTTTTTGGTACTTGCAGAAAATGGTGAAGAAAATACCAATATCGTCTGGAAAGACACAGTAATGATTCCTTCTGGTCAGACAGTTGATATTTTACTTGATGTAAGCAATCCAGGAGAATGGATGGCTCATTGCCATATTGCTGAACATTTAGAAGCCGACATGATGTTTGCTTTCCAAGTTGAATGAAAAAATATTCTCGAAAGTGAAGTTTGTGCTTCGGGCATTCACCCCTAACCCCTCTGCCCTTCGCCCAAAACAAAAAACAAATTTATTTTTATGGAAGAAAAAGCCTATCAAAATACGATTAATCGAAAAATATTTTTTGAACTCACTCTGCTACGCGCTCCGTGCCCCGCTGCGCTCTCGCTTCACTGCGTTACGCTCGGGGCGTATAACAAGGGATATACGGTTCGGGGCTCGGCTCGCCCCTCACCCAAATTTTTCTTCCGCTACGCTCCAGAAAAACTTTGTATATCCCTGACGTTCAACGCAATTTTTTCGGGGGCTAACGACGATATTTGGGCACACTCAAAACGAATAATATAAATAGTAGAACCTTTTAAGTATGAAAATATGAGAGGCGGTCTATTAATTGCAGGTGCTGTAATAATATTTCTAGGATTTCTTTTAACAGTTACAATTATTGGGGCTATTCTCGGTATACCTTTGATAATTGCAGGAGCTATTGTGTTTATTCTGGGATTATTTCTGTCTCCAACCAAACAACAAAATCAAATAATAATCCAACAACATGTCGGAGACAAACATGTTAAAAGTAAAAAAGAAGATTAAACTTATCTTAAATAAATAACTTTAAGATTTTATTCTACTATGAGCATTAGAAGGGGCAAGTTAGGGGAGTATAGAATCATTGTAGAATTATTAAAAAGAGGATATAATGTTTTTGAGGTTGTAGATGATAATGAAGGTATAGATTTTGTAATAAGATTGCCAAATGGCAAATACATAGAGATACAAGCAAAATATAAGAAAGATGGATATTTTAATCAATTCTATATGAGGGGAGAATCGAGAGATAATTATTTCTTTATATTCTATTGGGTTGATGAAGACCACTTTTGGATTATTCCATCAACCGACATTAAGGAAAAGGCACGTTATCAACAAGATGGAAAATGGAAAAATACCTATACAATAGACCTAACAAGTGGTGTTCAAAGGGAAATTTTTAAAGATTACAAAGACAAGTGGGAATTATTAGAAAGAGAAGTTGAAAGGGAGGCAAAGGAGTAAAAATTAAACCACAGCTTCACAAACCAATTCAGAATTAGGCAATTTCTGGTTTATTTGTTGAGAAATAATTGGATTCTTTTCAACAATCTTATTTCTTACTTTAATATGGAATACCAGTCTAATTTCTATAATATTTTCATGAACGTTAATTGTAAACTGCCAATTTGGTATATTCAATAAAACTTTCTTATCAAGATTTAGATATTCAGCCGCATCAAATATTTGGATTCCAGTTAGAAAACCCTCTTTGTCTACATCCACAACTAGATTATCTAACAACTCAATAGATTTAACATATTCCCTATCTTTAGTTTTAAAGAATAAAATATCATGTTTGTAATCATAATCAACTTCCCCTTTTCCTTCTAATTTTTTTTCTTTCATGTTTATAATCTTGGCACTTGGGTTTTATCTGGCAAATAAAATGTAACTATCTCGATTTTATTTGGTTGAATATCAAGCATTAATCTTAAAACTTCATTTTTGCTATAATCGTAAAATACTGCATAATTTCCATTAAACTGGATACCAACTAATATCGGTGTTTTCGCTAATAAATACTTTTTAAGTACTGATTCTTTAAAAATCTTTCTCTGTTGCTCATTCAAACGAAAAAATGTATGGTCGGTAGTATTAATTTGTTCTTTAGTATACCTTTTGATAGTGTCAAGAAAAGTTTCTACTTCCACCTTCTTTTCTATCCTATGTCCTTTTACCATTATAATACTCAAACTAAGCCATAATTTAAAGATTTTTCCCTATTAATCCCCCCCGATTCCCGATACTTCTGAGAGTGTGCCCCTAAACGCAGTTCTTTATTGCTCACTTTGTTCGCTAGATTGAACACGAGCCACTAAAAATTACTTTGCGGACGCAATCCATCAGAACTGCGTAGCTGATGGAGAGTTTAACAAGGGTTAAACGGAAAAATCGGTCGCTATGCTAATTTTCCAAGAAAATTCCCGATTTTCCCAAATGCTCGTGAATATTATCAGAAAATCATTGACTCGCACTTCTTTGAATCGCATATGTTAGTAGGTGACGTTTACTTTACAGCTAACTATTTTTTGTTTGCAATAACAATAACTAACTTATGGAATGATAAAGCAGATTCGATGGTTTTTGATATTATGATATATGGATTATTGATGGTCTATCTTCATCTAATGTTTTATATGCGTCCCTCTCGTAAAAAATTTTTTTGACTTCTACTCCTTGACTTTCCAATAGTCTTTTTAATTGGGTTGCAAAAAACAATCCTGCCTTTGTGAATTTGCTCTTCTTATGAAACTCTATATCATTTATTCTTACCACATTGTATGGTCCACGGTCCTTTCTTCTAGTTGTGGCGATTTCTATCTTCGGTCCATCTCCACCTAAATATGCTGAGAGGAATTCTCTTTTTATTTTTGTAGAACCATCCATAATCCAATTCGGTATAATCCCTTCTTGTTTTCTTTTGTCACCTACCGGGATACTTAAACTTTTAAAAAATAAAAATAAAGAAGTGGAACAGGATTTTACCCTAAATGTATGCATTTTAAATTTCCTTCCTTGGATGTTATGATAATTTTCTCTTTCTTAATCTCGATTCAAATAAAAATAAAATTTTCCTTATTTTATTTGCTTTTATATTTATCATTCTTCTTATCATTTTAGGATTTTGGATTTATGGAAAAATAAAAAATCAAGTAATTACAAAGAAAAAAGAAGAAAAAATACAATTATCTTCTGGATTACCGTTAAGACCGCAGAGGAAATTTGGTATTTAATATTTAGGCCAAACTTATCATCGATTTTTAATGCGAAATCGAAATCTTTTCCGAAAAATCAAAATATGTCGCTTCATCTTTTAATTTTTCTTTTTTCAATTTTTTTATTTTATATCTTACAAATTCATATGCACCAGATATTAAGTTTGTTGCTAATGGCGATGATAAAACTAAAGGAAGCATATTTTCTTCGATAGGTTTAGGAGATGAAATTAAAGAGTATGTTATCATAGGTAGTAAGAAGCCACCCACAGCCATCCACGCCACGCCCACGCCTCTGCCCCAGGTTCTACTTTCTTCAATAATGTTTTCATTATTAATTAATCGCACACTGGTAGGTAAAAATAAATTTCCTTCTAAAAAACCAACTGAAAATTTTGGAGTTTCACTGGCAACTTTAAATAGACCATTTATTATATGTTTGGTTGCTTTATAAAAATCGTTTGTAATTGCTTTTGTTACTTCCCAAGCTGAAATTGGAACGTAATCATAATCTGCGATTTTATCCTCTATAGTTTCATTTTTTCTTAACTTAGCTTCTTCAATATTATCTTTATTAGCAATTCCATTTTGTATGAGAACAGGATTTGTAATAGCATTATCTTTATTTTCAGATTCTTCTTTCTTTATACCGTAATGCTCTTGGATTTTTCTGGATGTAATCTATAATATTCAAATTCTTTCAGAATATAGGCTTCATTAGTACTGCCTCTAATTTTTTCAAATAATTCATGAATATCTTTATTTTGAATCGGTTCTTGAGATGTTTCTCTTTGTTTTAAGGAACCATCATTTTCAGAAGTTGTTTCTCTTTCTTTATAAGCTAAGCCCCTTTCCATTTTAATGGTATACTCTTTAATATGCATTTTTAAATCTTTCTATTGTAAAGAGACCTTTATAAAGCTATTCAGAAATAAAATGCACATGACAAAAGATCGAGGATGGACTGATAAAGAAACTTTAGAACATATATTGACAATTAATGGTATAAGTGCTGCAGCAGGCTTAACTGTTGGCATTGGCGTTGGTTTATTGGGAACTAAAGGAGCGGATTATTCTGAAGTATCTAAAATTGGATACAGTTATCTTTGGGCACAGGGTGTGAATATTGCTGCTATGATCAGTAATAACATTAGAAAGACACCACAGGATAATACCAAGTTTTTGTTAAATAATCTTATAGATGACCCAGGAACAACTTTTGGACTCTATCTGGGTTTTAACATTGGTAATTATTTGAAAAACATATTATGGTAACCAGTAAGGTGTAATAGGTTTTTGGAATATAAAGCATTCGATTTCCACTAGTCTTTGACTAGTGGCATAAGCGTAAGCTATTTCTTCTCAAAAATTAAATAAAAAACTAGTGCAGAGATGTTTTGCACTAATAAGTTTGACCTAGTGTAAGCTATCTTCTGTACCTTAATAAAACTTTTGTGAGGTGTTTTTTATGAGAAAAGAAGATCCAACTAGATACAGCTCTGCTGTAGGGGAAGCATGGCAACATGCTATGTTCAAGGTGAAGTACTGCCATGAAATATTTGACATCAAGGAAGTGAGGAAAGAATGTGACAAGTTATTTATTGAAGCTTCCGAAAGATATGCAATTCCTATTGCAGGAAAAGGATTTGATTCAAACCACGTTCACATGAAAATAGATATTGGGATGTATTCGAGAGCAGAAGTTGCAAAAAGATTGAAAGGATATGTTGCAAAGAAGCTTCTTAAGAAATTTCCTTGGCTTAAGAGGCAGTATTTCTGGGGTTCTGGCTTATGGAATCCAAGCTATTACATGGGAAGCCCAAAGAATGTTGCTGATCTTGATAGGTATTTGAGAAAGCAGAAATACTTTGATCCTAGCCAAACACATCTAAGTACTTTTTAAGCGAGGCTTGTGCCCGAAGGGCATCATGCCACCCATCTATGATGGGTGGTCAAGCCGAGTTTTATTTGACGCATTTTCTATGTTTGAAAAGATATTATTGTTTTGTAGATTAAATATAAAACAAATATCCATGTTATGAATGTTTTTATTCCAGTAGCTAATATTATTAAGTATATTGCAATAATTATATCTATGATCGAGAAAGGATCTTTAATGAATATTGCGCCCTTTATTGTAAGATATGCTACTGCGGGTATTACTAGTGAATAAAGCGCATTAAAATGTACAGCAACTAATACTATTGCCACTATTATGTCAAGTATGTTTAGTAGCCAGATGAGCATAAGCGCTTGTTGTTGATTTATTTTAATAATCTTTTCTATGAGAATTATGAACAACCCATTGAATTACCGCAGTTTAGGCATTTGTAACAGGAACCGCTTCTAATGGTTGTATGGCCACATTGGTCACATAAAGGGGCATCTCCTAGCATTTCACTGAGATGTTTTTCTTTTGAAGTTAAATTATCTTCTGGCAGTTTAGTTTGTATTTCTTTAGATTGCTGGATTTGTTTTTCACTTTTAATTGGAGCTTCTTGTTCTGTTGCTGGAGGTATATGAATAAAATCTGTTCTTCCTAAATATTCCATTCCTAAAACTCTGAAAATGAAATCTATTACCGAGGTTGCCGATCTTATGTTTGGATGGTCAGTTAAACCACTCGGTTCAAATCTAGTAAAAGTAAACATATCAACATATTTTTCTAGCGGAACGCCATGTTGTAGCCCCATAGAAACTGCGATTGCAAAACAATTTAATAATGATCTATATGATGATCCTGCTTTGTGCATATCAATAAATATTTCTCCAATTTTAGCGTCTTCGTATTCTCCTGTCCTGATAAAGATCTTATTTCCGTTGATCTTTGATGCCACGGTAATTCCCTTTCTCTTGTATGGCAGTTTTCTTTGAATTGCTCTTTCTGTTTTTGTTTCTTGAGTATTTTCAAGTTGCGTATTTAGAGGCTGTGATAACTTGCAACCATCTCTGTAGAGAGCTATGTCTTTTAGCCCGAGTTTCCATGCTTGAAAATAGATTTGTTCTATATCTTCAACTGTAGCATCTTTTGGTAAATTTACAGTTTTTGATATTCCACCAGAAATAAATGGTTGAACTGCCGCCATTATTTTGACATGGCCCATTGGTTCTATGAATCTTGAACCTCCCGAATTCTTGTTTGCACAGTCAAATACTGGCAGATGTTCTTTTTTTATGTACGGCGCGTTTTCGATATTTCCATTTTCCATAAGGTAACCTATAATTTCTTTAATTTCTAGATCATCATATCCAAGTTTTTGTAAAGATTTTTCTATAGATTGGTTTACTATTTTGAAATATCCGCCGCCTGCTAGTTTTTTCCATTTAATCAATGAAAACTCTGGTTCTATACCGGTTGTATCGCAACCCATGAGTAAGCCTATTGTTCCAGTCGGAGCCAGAACTGTTGCTTGCGCATTCCTAAATCCGTATTTTTCACCAAATTCAATAACTTTATCCCAGTCTTCACGTGCTCCATCAAGCAAATAAGAAGGACAATGACGTACATCTATTCTATATGCCGAGTCTCTATGCATGTTCATAACTTCCGTCATCGGTTCTTTATTTTCTTCAAATTTTTCGAATGGTCCTTTTATAGAAGCTATTTCCGCAGAAGTCTTATATGCATGTCCGGTAGTTATTGCTGTGATTGCGGCTGCTATTGCTCTACCTTTATCAGAATCGTACGGGATACCTTCTGTCATTAACAATGTTCCAAGATTTGCGTGACCCAAACCTATCGTTCTAAATTGATGACTTTTTTGGGTTATGAGTTTTGTCGGATATGATGCAAGGTCTACTAAAATTTCTTGTGCAATGAAGAAAATTCTACAGGTATGTCTGTATAATTCGATATTAAAATTACCTTCCTCATCTACGAATTTCATTAAGTTTAGGCTGCTTAAGTTGCATGCTGTATCATCAATGAAGATATACTCTCCACAGTTGTGAACTGTAATTCCGTTAGCTACGAAGGTATGAGTAGTAGTTTCTGTTAAATCGTAAACTTCTTTTTCACCCAGGTACTCTATGGATTTTACAAAATCAAATGGGTAATCCTTATATGTTATTACGTCATTGTTTAGTTTAGCTAATTTTTCTCCTTTTTTAGTATTCGGCATAAAGCCTATAAACTTTTCAAAAAGGACTCGGCTGGATTTGGAAATGCGCAATGAATGCTGAGGTTTGATTTTGTATTCTCTTACGCCCCCTTTGCCGTCAGGTAACAAGGCCGTATCTTTTCCGGCTCTTCTATCAGTATATACCTTGCTTTTTATCCCGAAACCCGTTAATAGAAGCTGTACATCTTTTAGCAACTGCAAATTTGATGAATCCAATGCAACATACTGCGATTTTTCTCCATAATTAGCAACTGTGCCGTCTGCGGTGAATAACCCTTGCAGTACATACCTCTGAGCAGATAGAGGCGACTCGAATATTTTCTCGCCTAATGTTTTTTCGTAGCTCTTTAATGTTGCATCAATATATTGATTTATTTTTTCCACTACTTTATTATTGGTAATGTGTAATTTAGTGGAGGTTGGAGTTATTTGTACAGTTGCCGGAGAGTTTTTGTGAGTCATTCTATCAAAATTCTCTCCTATATATGTCGATATATCTTCTAAAAGATGTTTATCTTCTTCATTCATTGTTAGTTGGATGGACTTTCTTATTTTTGAGCCACAACCATCTCCCAGATAAATGCCTAGTAACTGGTAGAATTCTTTGTCATCAATGTCTTTGATTTCTGATACTGGTTCAAATGGTAATAATACTAAATCATCTTTAGTCAAATTCATCGCTTTTACAAATCCTCTATTTATTGTAAATACTTTATGGTCTGCTGTTAATTTTAATTCATAGCCAGATTTAGTCTTTAGTGAGTAAACAGGTTTAACTCCTGTGCTAAATGACCCGTTTATCTCTCTTTCCAATATAAGTCCTGCGTTTGTGATTATTTTTGTTTTTTTATTAACCAATTTGTCGATTCTAATCCAGTTACCATCTGCGGTTAATATTCTAGTGTCTCCTGTGACACACGGATTAGTTGCATGAATACGCTCACTGTTTTTGCATGTATGCCATTTATTCATAGTATCGTAAAACATAACACCCGGATCAGCACAGCGCCATGCAGCATGTGAGATCATTCTCATTAATTCATGAGCCTTGTAAGTTTTTCTTATTTTACTAGTTGTTCTTTCTATAGTATCCCATTCTTTGTCTTCAATAACAGCCTGCATAAACCTATCTGGGATCATAACAGAATTATTTGAATTTTGACCTGACACCGTACTATACGCTTCCCCATTGAAATCTGAAGAATAGCCTGCATTTATGAGTGCCTGCACTTTGTCTTCTTCTTTTACTTTCCACGTGATGTATTCTTCGATTTCTGGATGGTCCATATCCAAAACAACCATTTTAGCAGCTCTTCTAGTAATACCACCAGATTTTACAGCAGCTGCACTTCTATCTAAGATTTTTAGATAGGACATTAAACCAGAAGAAACTCCTCCGCCAGAAAGTTTTTCTCCTGCACCCCTTAGTGATGAGAAGTTAGAACCAGTATTACTAATTGTTGTTAATGCGTTTTCTCCTGCTAAATAATTTGTATTTTTTTCTATAGTTAGGTCATAGAAATCAACATCTTTCTTAATTGGTTCTATACTTGTTACGAATGAAACTCCTTCTGCTATGTTTGTTAAAAAGTTGCTTAGTTTATTTTTTACTTGAGAAGATTGTATAAGCCTTATCAGTTTTTGTGGGTTAATAATACTTCCATACATTAATCTTCCAGCATGAAACCTTTCTTGATTAACTTCTAAACTTAACCATTGGCCTGCTTTTTCCGGTAATTCTATAAAATTAGATAAAATTTCTTTTTGTAGCGGTATGCATCTAGATGATCTATGCTTTCTGTTTATAGATTTTGTCAACAATTGTTTTCTTTTTCTATTTGATATATTATTGGCTATTAATCTTACTATTTCGTTATTTGAAGATTTTCTTATTACTGTTGCTCCACTTGTATGTTTGTCGATTGTGACTCCCCCGCCACACCCTATTAAAGATGCTAAAGTTCCTATTTCTGATATGAATTCTCTTGAAGCTGAGGAGTAGACTGCTTTTCCATCTTGTGTTATATACCCATCTGAATCTAGTAATCCAGCAAGAAATGCGGTTATATTGATTATGCCTGACTTGTAGATAAATTTGGGCATTCTTAATGTATAAGTTTTTGAACCTTTACCAAATAATTCTCTGAAAAAATTACAGGCCTTTCTATTCATGGTTTGTAATGTGTGGCCATTGCTTCCTCTATTATCTTTGTTTATGTTTATTTTAGCATCGAATTTGTTTTCTAATATCCTTTTTACATTATATAAAGTTTCTAAAGTCTCATCATGGAATCTTAATCTTAGATGCGTGTATCTTTCAAGATGTTTATATCTACCCCTTGTTCTTTTGTTTCTATTCCCCAGATTTCCGTCTCCCATAAAATAACCTATTAACCAAAATAGGTCTTTGTCTAATTCTATTTTATTTTTTTCTAATTTGTTAAAGAAGGATGAATTCCATTTAATTGTTATTTTTTCTTGTGGAAGATGTTGTATTAAAGAAGAATTAGGGCCAATGATAGCATCTCCTTCTTCTAATTCATCTGCTCTTATTTTTATTATTTTGCTTCCATCCCAAAACATAAATGGGTGCCAAGCTGAAACTGTTACTCTTGTTCCATTGTTTAGTTTTATTCTTAATTTGTCTTTTTGGTCTACCTCATAATCCCAAACCTTTTCTATTAAATCCCATGAGAAAGTTCCATCTTTATTTAATGATAATGTATAAATTTCTTCATCTTTTATATTAATATAGTGACCCTTATTATCGAAGTTGTTAATTTTTCTTGTTTTGTATTTATTAAATAGATCTCTTATTTTTATTAAGCCAATTTTTTGTGTAAAGATTAAAGAATCTCCGGATGTACAACCAGAACCAAATTTAAAGATTTTTGATTCATTTGTTATTAGTTGATATATTGATTCAAGGGAATCCTCTATTTTTTGTATAAAGCATGCGCTAGATTGACTATGGGAATAAGAATCTTCACACTCCGCTACCTGATTTGTTTCTAGGTTATAAAAATAAGTTCCTGGTTTCTTTCCTTTGATACCATATTTATGATATAATCCACAATTAAACCATACTGGGGAATTAAATGCTCCCATTTGGTTGATTAGCATGTAGTTTAGTTCATCTTCAAATGCTTGAGCGTCTTCTTCAGATTCAAAATAATTATTTTCTTGGCCAAATTGTCTTATTGCAAGAGGAACTCGTGAAACCATGTCTTTAATGCTTCTTTCTTTACCTATTCCTGGAACCTGCGCTCTTTTGAAATATTTTGATGCTGCTATATCAACAGCTAGTTGAGACCATGATTTAGGAGCTTCAATATTATCCATTTCAAAAATAATCTTGCCAGCTGGTTCTGTTATTTTTGATGAGCGTATTTCGTATTCTATTTCATCTAAAGGATTTGTTCCTTCTTTGGTAAATTTTCTTTCTATTTTAAGCCCCTGTTGCGTTATTGTTTTTGTTGGCATTTGATCACCTCTTTTTATTTAGTATTTTGATTTCTTCTATAAAAGAAGAAGGATCTTCAAATTCACGATATACCGAAGCAAATCTTATATATGCAACTTTATCTATGGTTTTTAGTTTTTTCATAACAAGTTCACCAATAATCTGGGAACTTATTTCAGCGGTGCTTTTATTCCTTAGATTCGCTTCTATATTATTGATAATCTTATCAACCTGTTCCACTGAGATTGGCCTTTTTTCTAGGGACTTTAGAATTCCTGTTTTTAATTTTTCTCTTGAGAATTTTTCCCTTCTACCATCTTTTTTTATTACAACTAAATCTGTTTCTATTCTTTCATATGTCGTGAATCTTTTTTTGCATTTTAAGCATTCACGTCTTCTTCTGGTTATTAATGAGTCTTCTGTTTCTCTTTTATCTAAAACTTTTGTTTCTTCATAATAACAATATGGACATTTGATTTTAATCACCTAAAGTTTATTACTTTGGAATAAATACAATCTATTGTATGTCTTATGGTAAACTATACAATACCTTGTGATTTGGATAATAAGCGATATATAAATATTC
>Ga0213870_1001314_pt1 | contig 11281 bp, 11 predicted proteins | sample WICALVC2017_Meta_FD_160119 | JGI IMG/M metagenome (GOLD analysis project Ga0213870, IMG submission 160119) | Freshwater microbial communities from subterranean cave lake in Wind Cave National Park, South Dakota, United States - WICALVC2017 | ecosystem: Environmental > Aquatic > Deep subsurface >... | reverse complement strand
TACTATCATAACTTGTACATAAAAAAAAGCGGAACAAATCGTCCGCTATCGCTAACTTAAAATAAAAACAATTTACTGAACGTGTTTCGCAAAATTATCATTTAATAGATTCCATAACCGAGAATATCCATTTTCCGATTTTTTCCATGCCCTTGCCGCTAATTGAATCTCTGCAAATATAGCTAGACTTATCTCTATGTTTTTTATGAGATTTACGTCAATCATTTCACATATTTCACGAATAAAGTATCTATGGTAATCACCGTCAAAATATACTACCACATCATCGTCCTTGTCGGCATTATGAAATATCACAATTGCCCACTTTCCAAAATCAAATGTGATTATATTCGCCCCGGTAAAAATTTCAACAAAACACTTACTCACTTTTTTCAACATCGCCATTCTCCTTTAGAATCAAAGAGCTGAACAAAAAAGAACCCAACCTAGTAATATCATAACAAATTACTTAAAATTAACAACCCTTTTTTAATTAACAACCATTTTTCTTTTATTATCCTTTATTAGCCCCACAAATACCATAGGACAATTCTATGAAATTGTACTATAGTACTACCAATACCCATCTTAGGGTTAAAGAGATTTTATTATATGTTGGAAATCTTTAGGCATTTGAGAATTTATAAAATAAAATACATGTCCGGCGCTTCCGTGCGATTCTAATACATCCAAGTTTTTAAGTATTGCCAAATGGTTTGAAGTAGATTTTGGGGAAATTCCAATAGATCTAGCGATATCTCCGACATTCATTTTACGTCCACCCAAAAGAATTTCTATTATTTTCAGCCGATTAATATTGGATAGTGCTCTAAAAACCACCGTCCATCTTTTTAAATTTTTCATAAATACAATAATACTACATTTATAAGTATAGTACAATTCCATAGAATTGTACTATACTTTATTATATCATAATTTATAAATAAAAAAAGTGGTTTAGTTAAACTAAACCGCACATCCGCCTTAGTGGAAGGCCGGGGGAAGGAATCGAACCTTCACGACCGTTAGTCGGCTGCTTTTTAGGGCAACTGCGTCTGACCATTCCGCCACCCCGGCTAAGAACTAATCATAGATTATCAAATAATTTATAAAATATCAAGGTGAAATAATTTTTTGGCGTTTTGGGTAGTTTTATCAGCAACCTCTTGAAAACCCAATCCCTTCAATTCTGCGATTTTTTGGATTGTGTATTTTATGAAAATCGGCTCGTTTCTTACATACCCCTGCGCCCCCGCCTTCGCTAAAGCTACGGCGGGCAAGGGCGTGAGATAAGGGCAATCTGTCTCAACCAACATATTTTCCAATGGGCAATTTTTAATCACTTCATCTAAATCCAGCTTAAAGATTATTCCGTTTATGCCTAAATAAAATCCCATATCAATGTATTTCTGGGCTTGCTCTAATGTTCCCGTAAAACAATGAACCACCCCGCTTAGTTGGTAGTTGGTAGTTCGTAGTGAGTGGTTTGAAAGAGTATTTATCATGTCATCGTGCGCCGTCCGACAATGCAAGATAACCGGCAGGTTTAATTCTTTTGCCAGACTAAGTTGCTCCAAAAAAATCTTTTTTTGTTTTTCTTTAAATTGCGATAATTTTACAGTAGTTTTAGGTTTGTAATAATAATCTAATCCGATTTCGCCAATCGCAACAACTTTTTTTAATTTCGCCAATTCTTTGTATCTTTCCTTATCAAAATTATTTTCTGGTAAAAAATCTCCTTCATTGGGATCAGCTTTCATTTTTATAAATTCAGATGCAGCATATATTGGATGCAACCCTATTGCCGCGTAAACCCCTCGTTCATATTTTTCAGCAATTTCAACCGCCTTATGACTTGTTTCGTATCTCGTTCCAACGTTTATCATCCAGATATTTTCCGACAAAGTCTTTTTTATAACTTCGTCTAAATCACTTTTAAAAGCGTTAAAATTTAAATGGCTATGGGTGTCTATTATCATAAGTTTATATTAGACCTATTGCTTAATATGCAAAGCATATATCCTGCACTCGTTCGGCAAAAGAAAAAATGTGTTTTTTCTTTTGCCTCACTCCTTTGGATATAAGAAATCTACTACAAATTGAATATTTTGACTGCAAACTTGTAAAATCTCGTCGGCTTGCCACAAGGCAAACCTCCTCAATTTTCCAAGTTTTCGCTTCAAAATCTTCAATTTTCGCTACGAATCTTATTAAGCAACAGGTCTATTTTTTATACCTATCCTTGTCCCTTTTGACGACTTTATCAAAACTCTTTCTAATAGCCTTATCCAAATCAACATTACGAGAATTGGCAAAGCAAATCAGGGTGTAGATTATGTCCCCTATTTCTTCTTCCAATTCCTGCGACTTCTCATCATCTCTCTTGGGTTTGTCTCCATAAAGATCATTTACTAGCCTGGCAAATTCTCCACACTCTTCATAAAGCCGAGCCAAAATTGACAGCGGCGACCAGTACTTCCAGTTGTTTTCTTTGAACCATTTGTCTATCTCCTTTTGGTATTTTTTCATATTAATAATGTATCAGCCAGCCACTTTCATACTCTGGAGTATGAAAGTGGTCAATTTATTATATTTTGGTGCGTTTATTCTACCAAATCCGAACCTATAACCCCTGTTCACCCCCACGCCAAAAATATGGACGAAATAGGATTCGAACCTATAACCCCTGTTGTCTCAATAAATTTGGAGTGGACGATATTGGAGTCGAACCAATAACCTCTGCAATGTGAATGCAGCGCTCTAACCATTGAGCTAATCGTCCAAAATTTATGACAAATGAATGCAGTGCTCTAACCATTGAGCTATTCGTCCGTTATTTTGGTGTGGGGGCAAGATGTGAATGCAATGCCCTACCACTTGCCGATGTTCATTAAGCATATAATATGCTTAATGAAGGCAACATAACTGCCCAAAGTTTAAGTAGTTAATGAACGGCGCGCTCCAACCACTTGCCGATGTTCAATAAGTATTTTTAAAAATACTTATTGAAGGCAACATAAACGCCCATAACTTAATTTATTTTACCACTTTTTAAAAAAACAAACAAAAAGAGCATTCTCGTGAACGCCCTTTGACTTGTATCGCTTCAACGAGCGTTGAAACCAACGATACACCCTTCTTTCATTGCGCTAAAGCGCATGCGATACCAATCTGCCTGCCCGCCAAAGCGTTGGCGCAGGCGGGCGAATGGCACCCGAATGATACGAATATACGATTAGTAAAATGAAAGAAAGGGAGGAATGAGCAACAATGCTCTGGTCTCCTCCGTGACCCTTTGACTTGCCATCGTGGCAAGCCCCCAAATTGTTTGGCCATGATTTCAACTGACTTTGAATTGCCATTTTGTTTTTCACGTCATGCTCTTCACTGGGTAGAGACGAATCCTACAGGCATCGTAAAATACTCTGACCTGCATCAATCCGTCGAATTCAGCACAACGACTGCCCGGTGAACGGACGAGACAAACTCGCTCGTAAGTAAAACTTTTCATGAAATCCTCGTAGTCGTGGGGTCCGTCTTCAGAAAGTTTCCACAGCTGTTCGTACAAATCCTGAATGTCATCTTGATAGAACACAGTTGTTCCCCCAGGAGAGTACGCAACGATCCCTGTCCACCGACATCCGATGTTCAGTTCTCCCAACTTCTGCCATTTTGGAAAGGGCATGACTCGGCTCCTTAAAAACGAAAATTGTCTTTCGAAATGCAACTTTCCGGCCTACACAGCCAAAACAGTTGCATTCCAAGTTTTTTTGAAGGAACGAGAGAAAATTGATAATTATCAAACCTCTCTCGTTGCTTCAAGGTAAGAATATCAGTTGCATTTCAGATTACAATTTAGGATTCACTCTATACCTTAATCATACCACGCCATAATATGCTGTCAAGCCCCCATATTCAAAACCGCCCATTTTGATCTGATTTGGGCGGTTTTGATGAAATTTCTACTTAATTTCAACTTTGGCTCCAGCTGCTTCAAATTTCTTTTTTATTGTTTCCGCCTCCTCTTTCTTTACCCCCTCTTTCACCGTTTGTGGTCCTGTGGCCGCCGCGTCAACTAAATCTTTTGATTCCTTTAATCCTTTGGCGGTAACATCCCTTACGACTTTAATAACTTCAATCTTCTGGGCCCCAACTTCTTTTAACTCAACATTAAAAGATGTTTTTTCTTCTACTGGAGCCACCGCCGCTGGAGCTGCCGCAACCGCTACTGGAGTAGCTGCTGAAACCCCGAATTTCTTCTCTAAAATTTTAACTAATTCGGATAAATCTAAAACAGACATTTTTTCAATTTCTTGAACTAAAGATTTAAATTTAGCCGGAACTTCTATTTTTTCCATTTCATCTGCCATAAATATAATACTAATCTACGAATTTACCCTGTTAAATAGCCCTTGGGCTAATTTCGCTTAGCGAAATTATTTAACTGGGTAAATGCGAATGCTACAAATACGATATTCGTATGGGCATATTCGTGTAGTCCCGACTCCGACTCTGGTCGGAGGAGGGTTATGCTATTCGTGTGCTATTCGTGGCATTCGGATTCATTCGGATTAAATTCGTATTATTGTTTTAATTGGCTTAATATTGAAACTAACGACCTTGTGTTTGCAATTAAAACATTTTCAAACCCCGAAATCGGGCTTGATAGCGAACCAACCAACTTTGCCAAAAGATCATCTCTCGATGGTAGGCTGGCTAATTCTAAAACTCTGTTTTTTTCTATAAATCTATTCTCAAAGATTCCTCCTAAAATTTTAAAATTTTCATTCTTTTTAAAAAATTCATTTGATATTCTTGCTGGAGCAATTTCGTCTTCAATGCCAAACACCAAGGCTAATTGGCCAGGGACATTATTTTTTATTTTATTCCAAAAAGAGATTCCGGACTGACCAAAAGCGATTCTTATCAATGTTTTTTTACCTATTTTTAAAAGGCATCCCGATTCTTTTAATTTTTTTCTTAGACTGAATAAATCTTTGGAATTTACTCTTGAAAAATCAGCAAAAATTATTGATTTTTGTTTTGATATTTTTTCCTTTAAATCTTTTAGAGATTTCTGTTTTTGTTGTCTGGTTAAAGCCATATAAATATAATACTAATCTACGAATTTACACTAATGCTACAAATAGCATATTCGTATGGGCGCTTTCGTGTAATGTCTGGCGTAGCCAGACTTTGCGCTATTCGTGTGCTCGTATTCGTATGGGCGCTTTTGTGTAATGTCTGGCGCAGCCAGACTTTGCGCTATTCGTATGCAATAAAAAGGCCTGCTTTTCGCAGACAAAACAAAAATACAAAACTATTTTTGCCTCGATAGGAATTATAGCGCTAAACTTATGAACCTATTAACTTATGAACGAAAGAACAAATTTATTCTTAGGTTCTTTGGTTTTTAAGTTCTTTGGTTTAATGCTTGCCTATTGTCTGCGGCTCTTATCTACTATACTAATCTATTATAAAAAAAAGTCAAGTTTTTATGGATTTATTAAAGAAAAAATATAAAGCTATAGAAACCCGCGTCCTTATCTCCACTTCGCAAAGCTTTTCGACAAAGTGAACGAGTGGCAGTGTTTCTGCAGAAAAACATAAAGTCTTAGTTTTCAAAAGCTTTTAAAAACTAAGACTTTATGTTTTTACTTTTTTCTTTTGTATTATGTGACGACGATGGTATTATGTATTGTGTTTCAGAGAAGGATAATTCATATAAAAAAAGTCGCTACACCCGTAACGACATAACAAACCTACTTTCCTGAGAAGTTATTCCAATGTTTCCTTCCAAACAAGGAAAGGATGTGATACTTCAGGTTTCTTACTCAACCATTCTTGCGCTCTTTTTATGGCTTCGATTCTATCATTCAGATTTTCAAGATTCAAGGAAATTTCATTTCTGAAATTTAACGTAGTACCAGAGGCAGTGTACTCATATTGTAGGAACCACATTTGTAGTCCTCCTCAAGAAAAAGTTTAGCAGAAAGAACAACGCGATTTTAATATACCATAATGATTTAATTTTACAACTATTTTAGATATTTTATTTTGGCTATATTATGTTCCTCCAGTGTTTTGCTGAAAATTGTTGTGCCGTCGCCGTCTGCTGATAAATAATACCAATAAGGGCTTTTTGCAGGGTAAATTGCCGCCAAAATACTATCTATCCCCGGGTTTGAAATTGGCCCTAATGGAAGTCCGTCGTATTTATAAGTATTATAAAGAGAATCTATTTTGGTATCATTTATAGTAGCCTTGGCGTTATTTTTACCGGTGATAAAATTGATAGTTGCATCAACTTGTAAAGGCATTCCTTCTTTTATTCTTTTCCATAATATTCCGGAGACAATTTTTTTATCTTCCAAAGACTTCACCTCTTTTTCCAGTATTGAAGCCATTGTAATTACTTGAAAAATAGATTTATTTTGTATAGAAATTTCTTTCCTTAAATCAGCCGTTAATTTTTTATCAAAGTTAGAAAGAATAATTTTTAAAAAATCTTCTGGCTGTTGGCTAGAAATTTCATAAGTATCAGGGAAAATATAACCTTCTAAATTTAAATCTCTGGGCTTATCCTTTAAAAATTCAAAATTATGGCTCCAATCATTTTCAGTTAAAGCCAAAAAATCTTTTTGGGAATACCATTTTTTGTTTTCCAAGTATTTGGCAATGTCTTTCAAGTTCCACCCTTCAATAATAGTAATTTTTTCTCTAATAACGTCGCCAAAGGCCATTTTTTTAACAATTTGAGCAATAGACATTGTAGACTTTAATTCATATCTGCCCGCCTGAAGTTTTGAATAGCTTCCAGAAATTATAGAATACAACTTAAAGAACATTTTACTTTTAATCATTCCATAGTTTTTAAGTTCAGTTGCAATACTCTCGTTGCTCATCCCTTTTTGCGACACAAAAATAACACTTTTATCAGAATATATAGATTTTGGAACGTAAATATTCCAAATTGCCAAGAAACATAAAATAACTAAAAAAACAATGGCAACTTGTAATGATTTATTTTTATTATTCATTTCTCAATTAATGGAACGAAAGCAAATCCCGGATATTCTTCTGATTCCAGGTCAATTTCGCTTTTTTTGACGAACAGCCATATTGAATTTCCAATGGGACAAACTATCCGTCCGCCAATCTTTAATTGTTTTTTCCATGATATCGGTAAACTTTCTCCTGAAGCCGATGCCAATATTTTATCGTATGGCGCCTCATTTTCATATCCTTTTGAGGCGTCAGCCAAAAAAGATTTTACAATCTCCTTTTCAACAAAATTATATTTTGAAACATTTTTCTTCCCCATTCTTTGAAGCTCTGGAATAATTTCCAAAGAAATAATTTTTCCATTTTTGCCTACTATCTCAGCTAATAATGCTGTTGTAAAACCAGAGCCAGATCCAATGTCTAAAATTTTTTCACCAAATTTTGGCTGTAAAAGTTCCAACATAAAAGCCACCGTCAATGGCTGGGATATTGTTTGTCCAAAACCGATGGGCAAGGCCGTATTAAGTTCTGCTGAACCTTTAAGGTCTTCTGGAAGAAAATCTTCTCTTTTTATTTTTTTAAAAGCCTCAATAATCGTATCCGTTTTTAACCAGCCATTTTCTATTAAAGAATCAATTAAAGACATTAGTTTTGATTTGAGATTTTAGATTTAAGATTTATGATTTAATAGTTTATGCGGGGACGCTGGGAATCGCTCAATGATTAACGCTGAATGTTAGGCATTGATCATCCGACGAACACTAAAAATTTTGTTTCTCTCTCTAAACTGCAGGGACGGCAGGATTTGAACCTGCAACCTACTGATTTGGAGTCAGTCGCTCTACCGGTTGGAGCTACGTCCCCATTTTTCTGCTGCGGTCTGCTCTACTACTGGGGCGCCATTGAACTATACACCCCTTTAATAAATATGATAACAGATTTTTGCCTTGTGTCAAAACCAAACTTAACTCAACTTAACTCATCGTACTAAATTACCAATAGTGAATAAAATAAAAGCTTTTATTTTATTCACTTTGGGAAATTACAATTGTGGCTAATTGTAACTAAGAGATTGTAACTAAGAGTAAGAAAAAGCCGCGGTTAACCATCTATGAAATTGAAATTTAATTTAAATTTGAGACATTTGGATAAAAAAGGCTCCTCTCTGTTCCGTACAGATTGGAGCCTTCACCGAAAAGCGAATTCGCTTTTCGATGGCATCATGTCTTTAATCTGGTCTATGGCCAGATTAAACCTGTCTTGGTTTTTTGAAATGGCCTCTTTCCACTTCTTCTCAATGTCTTCTATCTCCTTGTCCAGGATTTTTATCCTGGCCGAATTACCTCGGTTGTCAAAACCGAAGGTGTTTTTTGATCTCAGGGCATCCCTTTCCCTGGTTTTTTCGTTCAGCTTATTTTCAAAATATTTATCCAGTTCCAATCGGCTAGCATTTTTTTTCTTTTCCTTCTTTTCCACTTCCTGTTCTATCATCCTTGAAAGCTCCTCTTTCTTGTCCCTAATTTCCCTTAGGGCCCGTTCTTTTTCTTTTGTGATTTTTTCTTCATCTTCCTTGATCCTTGCCTCCCTGGCTCCGAGATCCCTCTTATCTGCTTCGATCTCCGTCTTTTCGGCTCTCACTTTCGTGGCTGCTTTTTTCTGTTCCTCATCTCTTGCCTCCCTCACTTTCTTCTCCACTTCCAGTTCTTGACTCTTGTCACGAGCGGACTTTAAGTCGCTCTTTAGGCTCGTGACTTCACCTTTCAGGTTCTTGATCTCTTCTTTGTAGGCATCGATCTTTTCCTTGTTAAGCGCCGCCCTCTCCTCCTCAATCGTGATGGTTTTTTTTCTGCCGCAACCACTAGACAACAACGAAAGGACAACCGGAACCATCATTCCCACCAGTACTGCTACGACCGTTTTTTTCATGGCCAACTCCTTGTCAATGAACGGGAACCGACAACAAGCAACGCACCTGTCTCATTTCTTATATTATCACTTATTAAAAAGTTGTCAACCCCGTTAGAAGTTTTCCGCAATATCATGGTAATACCAAGAACAATAGCCGAAGGCGGCTTCGCCCCGTTAGAAAGTTATTTCTTGAGTCTGAATGGAAAAAGTTTGTCTTGATGTGTTTATAATGCGAGCTTTCTAACGGGGCTTCGCCTTACTTATTCTTATGGAGTGAGTCTTGAGTGAACTTCTAACGGGGTCAACCCCTTTATTTAATTTGTAATTTTTGGTATATAAATAAATGTAGGAATAATTAAAGAACCAAAGAACTAAAAAACTAAAAAACAAAATTGTTCTTTAGTTTGTAAGTTCATAAGTTTTTGGGTTAATAACCATGAGCGATATGCCGGGTAAAAAACCGCCCCAGAACATAGAAGCGGAACAAAGTCTGTTGGGTTGTTTGATGTTGGATAAAAATGCAATAACGAAAGTTGCCGATTTTATAAACGCTCAAGATTTTTACAAAGATATCCATAAAGAAATATTTCAATCAATGGTTGACCTTTTTGAAAAAATGGAACCGATAGATATTCTTTCCGTTTCGGCCAGGCTAAAAGAAAAAGAAAAATTGGAACAAATAGGCGGGTATAGTTATCTGACATCCTTAATCAATATGGTGCCAACCGCCACTCATATTATAAACTATGCTAAAATTGTCCGAGAAAAAAAAGTTTTGAGAGATTTAATCGAGGCCTCGTATCAAATAGGTCTGGACGCTTTTGACGAATCGCAAGATGTGGATTTCCTTTTGGATAATGCCGAAAGAAGAGTGTTTAGTATAAGCCAAAAATCTCTCACCCAGGCTTTTGTGCCAATTAAAGACGTTTTGGGCGAGACATTTGAAAGGATTGACCAGCTTTCAAAACATCAGGGAGGTCTTCGGGGCATAGCCACTGGTTTTAAGCAATTAGACAATAAGTTGGCCGGACTGCAAAGATCTGATTTAATAATCTTGGCGGCTCGCCCTTCAATGGGAAAATCGTCAATGGCTTTGGATATTGCAAAACATGTGGCTGTTTTTCAAAATCTGCCCGTTGGAATATTTAGTTTGGAGATGTCAAAAGACCAGATAGTAGACAAACTAATCTCCAGTCAGGCAAACATTGACCTGTGGAAACTAAGAACTGGAAAATTAGATGACAGCGGCGGCGATAATGATTTTTCCAGGATTCAAAGCGCGATGGGAACTTTATCAGAAGCCCCGATTTACATTGACGATATGGGCACCACTAATATCTTGCAAATGAGGGCGATGGCCAGACGCCTGCAATCAGACGCCGGATTAGGGTTGATTATAGTTGACTATTTGCAATTAATGGATACCACGAATAGAAATGCCACCCCCCTGCAACAAGTTACGGAAAATTCCAAGGCTTTAAAATCGTTAGCCAAAGAATTAAATATACCGGTGCTGGTTATTTCTCAGCTTTCCCGCAAAGTTGAAGAAAGAACGCCCCACAGGCCGATGCTTTCCGACCTGCGCGAATCAGGAACTATTGAACAGGATGCCGATGTGGTTTTGTTTATTTACCGAGAAGATAAATACAATGAAAATTCTTTGGAAAAAAACATTGCTGAAATTATGATTGCCAAACACAGAAACGGTCCCATCGGAGCCATAAAATTATATTTTGACGAGCAGAAAGCCAGTTTTAGAAATTTAGAACAGACGGATTATGCGTCGGAAGTTTCTGAAACAGGAGAAGCATAAATACCTTGAATTACGAAATGCAGGTTTTGGCTCCTTGTTTTTAATCTGTCTTAATACAATTGTATCGAAGATCAATACACCAGAATTAAGACACATACGGCTTTGCGAAAAAAGGTTCGCCAGAACACTTTGTGTATGGCTCACTTTTTTCGCTTTGCCTCGTCCGCAGATTAAAAACAATTACCTCAAAAGCATTTCGTAATTCAAGGTAAATAGAAAATTTATCAACGAATAACGAATCTCAATGCGAATTTTCGAATAGCGAAATTAGCAATTCGTATATCAGCCTTCGGGATGTCCTGCGGGCCAAGCGTAACTAAATTCGGTATTCGCTGATAAACTATGGATTCTATAAAAAAATTGACCGATCTATTTGCTAAATTTCCCACTATCGGCTCCAGAACCGCCAGCCGTTTTGTTTTTTATTTGCTTAAGCTGTCTCCGGAAAAAATAGACGAATTAACGCAAGCCATCCACGAGCTGAAAAATAAAGTAAAATTATGCAGGTCTTGCTTCCAACCATCCGAAGCCCAGACAAAAGAGGGTTTATGCCGG
>Ga0213870_1001313_pt1 | contig 11288 bp, 9 predicted proteins | sample WICALVC2017_Meta_FD_160119 | JGI IMG/M metagenome (GOLD analysis project Ga0213870, IMG submission 160119) | Freshwater microbial communities from subterranean cave lake in Wind Cave National Park, South Dakota, United States - WICALVC2017 | ecosystem: Environmental > Aquatic > Deep subsurface >... | reverse complement strand
GTTATTAGATACGTAATTTTTATGCTATAGCATAAAAATTACGTATCAGATTATTTTCTCTTTAATCTCTTTTTTCATTTTTTCAGTCAGTTCCTCAATTTTTATTTCGCTTTCCTTGCCTTTGTGTCTCGCGTTGACCGAATTATTTTTTTCTTCTTTTTCGCCGGCAACCAAAATGTATGGAATTTTTTGGAGTTCGGCTTCGCGGATTCTTTTAGGCAGTGTCTCACCGGATTCGTAAATCTCCGCGCGGATTCCGTTTTCTTTCAGTTCTTCAAGAATTTTTTCGCTAAACTTTTTTTGTTTTTCCGAAACCGGGGCCAAAACCGCCTGCACCGGCGCAAGCCAAAGCGGAAAGTTGCCTTGGAAGTGCTCGATTATAATTCCTATAAATCTTTCAAAAGTTCCGGCGATAGCCCGATGGATCATTACTGGTCTTTTTTTGGAGCCGTCTTCGGCCACGTATTCGAGCTCGAACTTCTCCGGCATCTGGAAATCAAGCTGGATGGTAGCAATAGTCCATTCGCGATTTTGGGAATCAGTCGCGTTTATATCAATTTTAGGACCGTAGAATGCTCCATCTTTTTCTATAATTTTATATTTGACTTTTGCTTTTTTGAGAGCCGATTCCAAGTCTTTTTCCGCTTCCGCCCAAACTTTCGGATCACCCATAGAATTTTCCGGTCTTGTTGCTAAATTAAATGAAATAGGCATGTTAAAATGCGAATAGAACTCTTTGATCAGTTTCATTAGATTAGCGACTTCATCTTCAACTTGATCGGGCCGGACATAATGATGGGCGTCGTCTTGAGTCATTTGAATGACTCTTAATAAACCACCAACAACACCAGACAGTTCTTTTCGATGAATCCGATCGGTTATTTCTGAAAATCTTAGCGGCAAGTCTCGATAAGAACGGGTTTTAGAAGAATAAATAAGATTATTTTCCGGACAATTCATCGGTTTTAGAACATAAGTTTCACCATCCACATCCAAGGTGAACATGTTCTCGCGATAATGCTGCCAGTGCCCTGATTTTTCAAAGAGTTCTTTTTTAACCATGACTGGCGTGGAAGTTTCTTGGTAGCCAAGAGAATCAAGTTTTTCCCGGAGGTATTTTTCCAGTTCGCGCCAAATGATCATTCCTTTGCCGTGCCAAAACACGCGTCCCGGCGCCACCTCATGAAAACTAAAAAGATCCAACTCCCGCCCGATATCTCGATGGTCTTTATGTTCGCTCATTACGAAAAATATATCAAAACTTAATTACATTTACAAATGATTTGCGGTGTGGTTTATTGGTTTCAGCACAAAGGAGGATTAAAGATGGAATACTACCTTAGATATGAAATTTTTCGGAATGGAAGACCAGAGGGGAAGGGTACTAATGTTTTTGAAGCCACCGGCATTCGGGATGCATTAGTTCAAGCATCAAAAATGCTTGAGCAGTTACCTACACAAGATACACTCTCGGGCGTCGAAGAAAGGGTGACCGTTGGAACAGTAGTAATTCATGTAGATCCGTTGCGGGCCGCATGAGTTGTTCCTTCCGAAGCCGCATGGTTCGCCCAGCGGCTTTTCGTCTTTAAGCGAAAAGCGTGATGACTATATGTAAAAAGAAAGCCTTGAGGGTGTTGCTGATTTCTGATTTGAGGCGTGTCTTGTGAAATGGCCGGTATCTTTGCGAAGAGTTGCCGCTTATAAGGTAGGGGATGAAGGGGTAGACACGCCCTACTTATCGGCAACTCGAGCAAAGTAACGAGCCATTTCCAAGAAGAGGCTCACTAGAAGAAATCAGTAATACCCGATACAGGCTTTCTTTTTCATGAAAGCGTCGCCACCGGGGTCGCTTCCTGGCAGATGATTTTCGGCACCCCGTCTTTTTCGTTGACCCTGCCCTTCACCACGACAATGTTATTTTCCTGCCACAAGGCCGGATTTTTTTGGATGAGGTCGTTAAAGACGATAAGCTCCACTTTTGAATTTACATCTTCAATCTGTGAAAAAATCATGGGCTGGTTGTTACGGGTCAAAACCCTTTGAATCCTGGTGAGCAAACCGCCGATTTTAATGTTCTGTCCGATTTTGGAAGCCACCTCTTTTATTTCCGAAACCTTATAGTCAAGCTTTAATTTTTCTTGAAAGTCCTTCATCGGGTGCTCGGAGACGAAAAGGCCGAGCAGTTCTTTTTCCCAGTTCACTTTTTCCCACTTGCTTAACTCCGGCGACTCCTTGAGGCGCAGAGGCGGAAGCTGAACCTCGGCCTGGCCGAACAAACTTACCTGTCCGGTTGATTTATGTTTTTGAAATTCACGAGAGTATAGAAGCAGGTTTTCGAGGTTATACAGGAACGAATTTCTTTCGCCAAACGAGTCCAAAGCCCCGCATTTAACCAAACTTTCCAATGACTTTTTATTTAAGTCCTTGTGCTGAACCCGGCTGATAAAATCCTCCAATGAAATAAATTTGCCGTTTCTTTTCCTTTCTTCAATGAGCGCCTTAACGATATTCTCGCCGACATTCTTGATTGAAAGGAGGCCGAAGCGGATTTTTGCTCCTTCGCCGGCAGCGCTGGGCACGACCGAGAAAAGGGCAAAACTTTCATTTATATCCGGCGGGAGGACCGAGATATTCATCGCTGCGCCTTCGTCTATCAGATAAGCGATTTTTTCCACGTCGCCGGCATGACTATTCATCAAGGCAGCCATAAATTCAACCGGGTAGTGGGCTTTAAGGTAAGCGGTCTGATAACTTATCATAGCGTAGGCGATGCCGTGCGATTTGTTGAAGCCGTAGCGGTTGAACGGTTCAATCAGAGACCAGAATTTCTTGGCGACATCCGGCGGAGTCCCGTTTTTCAACGCTCCTTCCATAAATTTTACTTCCTGCTCCATTAAAAGCTTTCTTATTTTTTTACCGACGGCCTTTCTCAAGACGTCGGCTTGGGCCAGGGTGAATCCGGCCAGGGCCTGAACCGCTTTCAAGAGTTGTTCCTGATAAATCATTATGCCGAATGTCTCCTTGAGAATCGGTTCAAGTTTCGGTTCGAGATACTCCACTTTTTTCTTGCCGTGTTTTCTGGCGATGAAGTCGGGGATAAGCTCCATCGGCCCGGGACGATACAAGGAAATCATGACGCAGATGTCTTCAAACTCGGTTGGTTTCAGTTCCTTCAGGTACCTTTTCATACCATTCGATTCCAATTGAAAGACCCCGGTGGTTTTTGCTTCCCTTAAAAGCCGGAATGTTTCTTTGTCGTCAAACGGTATTTCTTCCGTATTGATTTTAATCCCGTGAATTTTTTCAATCATTCTTAAAGTGTTTTCAATAATGGTCAGGTTGGCCAGACCCAGAAAATCCATTTTCAAAAGGCCGAGGTCTTCAACCGCCCGCATTTCATATTGGGTGATGACCGCGTTTTCGTTTTCGGTGGTCGCTTTTTGAAGAGGCACCTGTTCAATCAGCGGTTCTTTGGTGATGACCACGCCGCAGGCATGAGTGGAGGCGTGGCGGGCCACTCCTTCAAGCCGCATGGCCGAGTCAATAAGATTTTTTGCCTGGCTGTCGGCATCGTACATTTGTCTAAGTTCCGAGACCGACTCAAGCGCTTTTTTAAGAGGGAAGTTGAAGGGGATTGTTTTGGCGATTTTATCGCAGAAGTCATAAGAGAGTCCCAGGGCGCGACCGGCGTCGCGAATCGCTCCCCGCGAAGCCATTGTTCCGAAGGTGATGATTTGGGCGACATGGTCATGACCGTATTTTTTAGCGACATAATCCAGAACTTCATGGCGCCTGGCGTCGTCAAAATCCAAATCAATGTCGGGCATGGAGATTCTGGCCGGGTTCAAGAATCTTTCAAAAAGAAGCCCGTATTTGAGGGGGTCGACGCCGGTAATGTTTAAGAGATAGGCGACTAAACTGCCGGCGGCTGAACCGCGGCCCGGGCCCACAATGATTCCTTGATTTTTTGCCCAATTGACAAAGTCCTGGACGATTAAAAAGTACGGCGCAAAACCGGTCTGTTTTATGACCGAGAGTTCGTATTCAAGCCGTTCTTTTATTTGTTCTTCGGTTGCGGACACTGTTTTCTTTTTCAGGCCTTCGCGACAGAGTTCATCGAGGTAATTGTCGGCGTTTTCAAAACCGTCGGGGATTTCAAAATGAGGCAGCTGGATTTTGCCGAGTTCCAGCTCCAAGTTGCATTGTTCGGCGACGAACTGGGTATTTTCAAAGGCGTGTTTTAATTCGTCTTCGGTAATTCCGTTAATGAGCCGGAACTTTTTATGCATCTCTTCCGGGCCGGTGATTGAGAAATCGTCCGCTTTCATGGTCAGGCGGTCTTTGTCATCGGTTCGGTTGTTTGTCTGGACGGCTAAAAGAACATCGTGGGCATGGGCGTCATCCGGCTTTGGATAATGGGAGTCCTGGGTTCCGACCAAGGGGATTTTGGTACGCCTGGCCAGTTCCAGGATTAGCGGATTAACTGAATTTTGGTCTTCAATGTTGGGATGCTGCTGGAGTTCCAGAAAATAATTTCCTTTGCCGAAAATTTCCTGGTGTTCGTAGGCGACTTTCTCCGCCGCTTCTATTCCTTTATTCAAAAGCGTCTGGGAGATTTCTCCGCCAAGGCAGGCCGAGAGCGCGATTAATCCTTCCGAGTGCTGTCTTAGTAATTCCTTGTCAACGCGCGGCTTATAATAGAAACCGTCCAAGTGGGCCTTGGAGACCAACTTGACCAAATTTTTGTAACCGGTTTGGTTTTTGGCGAGAACGACTAAATGATAACGTTCGTCGTCCACATTTGGTCTTTTATCAAGATGACTGCCGCGAGCTACATATAACTCCACTCCAATTATCGGTTTTACTCCGGCGGCTTTTGCTTTTTTGTAAAATTCAATTGCGCCGTAAAGATTGCCGTGGTCAGTGATGGCGACCGAATCCATTCCCAGTTCTTTCACCCGCGAAATCAAATCATCTATTTTGGAGAGGCCATCGAGAAGAGAGTAGTGCGAGTGGGTATGGAGGTGAGTGAAACGCATGATGCTTCATTTTAGAATTTTTAGAGCAAGGACCGCAATTGTTGAAATCGTGTGCACCGCCACGGGAACATCCAGCTCGCTCATTCTCGGATGCTCCAGCGGCATCCTCCGAGGTCGTCGGCCGTTTTGCCTCGCTTCGCTCGGACCAAGCCAAAACGGCCTCCGAATCCGCTCGCCGGACATTCCCGTGGCGGTTTACAAAAAAACATGGCTATACCCTGCGGGCTTTTCGCTATCAGTACTTCATTCAAAAAAACCTTGAAAAATGATGGTTTTTGAGGTTTTTTGACAAGCTATTGACAAAAAGTAGTTTAGGGCGTATAATTAAAATATAATTGAAAAAATAGCTCTTTTATAGGCATATTAAAATCAGCACTTTCCAAAGATGCTGCTTGCGCTGATTGCAGCTTTTAGGGCGGTTATCCCGCTTTAAGAGCTGTAATCAGCAGGCAAGCCTTATGTCCGGCAATTCCGCCGGATAAGAGGTAAGCCAAGGAGAGAGTCATGATGGAGATCAATAAGGCGCTCGTTCCGGATGCGGTATCGGTCGCGATCCAGGTGTCCGACACTGGCGCGCTCCAGCCGTCTTCGGACGGCTGGGAACTGGTGGAGGACGCCGCCACACCGTTCGGAATCCTGGAGCTGGAACTCGTGGAGTTCCTGAAACAGGATGAAGAATATGTCCATGGTAATATCATGCGGGAGCGGGCCAAGTCAGGACTCATGCTCGGCGAACGTCACGCCCGCGCCCTGATTGAACAGCAAGAGAACATCCCGGAGGCCTGGAGGAAGTTTTACCTGGTCTTTCCGGGAACCGTCTGGCGCAACCGCGACGGCGGCCCGCGTGTGCCGTACCTGCTCTGGTTCGGCGGCGGGTGGGGCCTGGGCTTCCATTGGCTCAAGTACGACTTCCCTCGCTACGCTCGCTTCGTGTCTCTCCGCAAGTAGCAGGTCCTCGGGTCTTCGGACCCTTGGACGACCCCAGAACAGCTTGTCTGTTCTGGGGTTTTTTCTTTGAATAGTTTTCTGGTAAGATGAAATCGGAGCTGATGATAAGTCCGCGGTCAAAAAAACTTCGGACAGTCTTCTCTTGAAAAATGAAGCTACTTGGTGCAAGATACTAGGGGAATAAGGAATTTTTTTCCGAGGGTCCCGAATTCGATACAGCCCCGAGATCGGTTAATACCTTCAAAGGGCGGTGGCATAGGCGGTATTTTGTACGTTTATCTGGCGCAACCGCATAATATGCTATAGCATATTATAACGCATCTTCTCTTAACGGCTCGGCTCACGAGGTTCCTCAATGGCTATACCCTGCGGGCTTTTTTTGGATTGAAAAAATTTAAAGGAATGTTATCTTTAGATAGTTCGATAAAAAAGGGGGTCTTATGTTTGAGCAAGCGTTTGTGCCAGGGCAAGGAAGTACTGTTTTTTGTAAATGTGGGTGGAGTGGTTCGCCGGGGCAATTGGTTTACGATGAAAAAACCAGTTCGCCCTATGACGATGTTCCCAGATTGGATTTCCGATGTCCTCGATGCAAAGAAGTGACAATTTACGGACATCCGGTTATGGGCTTTTACATGGGGAAAAGAGCCAGTGTCCAATACCCAAAGTAGTTCTCAGAGGCAATACCTAGATTGCTCTGGGGTTCAGTACCTTGAGAGGTATCGTTCGTCACGGTACCTCTTTTGATTTTGGGCTTCGCCGGTGCGAGCTTGGCGAGCAGCGGAATCTGAAAAAGAATTGGCGAAGGGTATAGCCATTTCGGAATATTGAGGAGACCGAGTAGCACGGTAAGTCAAGATTGTTTAAGGCCCCGCACCTTTTAGATAAAAGGTGCGGGACGAGTCTTGACTTTACGAGGTCGTATCATAAGTGAGCGAGCCTCGCTGGGGCGAGCGAACGGTTCCGAAATGGCTATACCCGAGCAAAGCTTTCGGTAAAAAATCTTGCTTGCGAATAAGTAAAGTGATATGATAAAACCCATGTTAAAAATCCGGTTGATGAGAATCGGGAAAAGGGGCCAGGCCTATTTCAGGGTCGTGGTCCAGGAAGAGAGAAGCAAGAACAAGGGAAAGTACCTTGAGGATTTGGGTTCCTGGAATCCGCATAAGAACGAAATTCAGCTTAAAGAGGAAAGAGTAAAGCACTGGCTTTCCAATGGCGCAAAACCCTCTGACACGGTTCACAATTTTTTGGTGGACAAGGGGATACTTAGCGGGCCAAAAGTAAAAAAAGTAAGACCGAAAAAGAAAGAGGTGGCTGAAAAACCGGCGGAAGCCCCACTAAGCGAAGCGGAAGCCGCGCCAGCGGTTCCGAAAGAAACGGCCCCAGCGCCAGTAGCTCCAATAGAACAGCCGGCGCAATCAGAGACGGCGGTTTAGAGGCCTTGACAGGCATTTCAGTTTTGCTAAAATTAAAGCAGACATGGATACAGGAAACTGAACAATTATAAAAATTGATTTGTTTGTATGACCGCGATTTCTTCTTTACGGAGGAAATCGCGGTTGTGTTGTGGAGAGGTCTTTAACAATTCAATGTTGCCCGCCAAAGGCGGGCAAACAGGCCCCGCACCTTTTGTGGACAAATTCTTTCTTGCATTGATAGCATAGCGATTCTTCCATAATTTTTCTTTGCGCAAAGGAAAACTTATTTTTAACGGTTATGATGAAAGAATTAAATCAATGCTTGTCCAAAAAAGGTGCGGGGCAGGTTCATCATAGTCAATCAGACGCAGATTTTTTTGAGAGTTTGATCCTGGCTCAGGATGAACGCTGGCGGCGTGGATAAGGCATGCAAGTCAAACGGATTATTTTTTGAACTTGGCTGAGATTATATCAAGGCCGAGGGATGAAAATGATTAGTGGCGAACGAGTCAGTAATACCTTGGTACGTACCCGAAAGCCGGGCACAACCAGCCGAAAGGTTGGTTAATTCCCGATATTGTGGAAACACGAAAGTCGCAAGACGCTTTCGGAGCGGCCTAGGTCCGATCAGCTTGTTGGTGGGGTAACGGCTCACCAAGGCGACGACCGGTAGGGGGCCTGAGAGGGCGTTCCCCGACGATGGAACTGAGAACGGTCCATACACCTACGGGTGGCAGCAGCCGAGAATATTCGACAATGGAGGAAACTCTGATCGAGTGACGCCGCGTGAAGGAAGAAGGGCTTCGGCCTGTAAACTTCTTTTCCTTGGGAAGAACTCTGACGGTACCAGGGGAATAAGGGACTGCTAATCACGTGCCAGCAGCAGCGGTAAGACGTGAGTCCCGAGCGTTATCCGGAATTATTGGGCGTAAAGAGCGAGCAGGGGGATTTGTTAGTCCTGCGTGAAATCCAAAAGCTCAACTTTTGGGCGGGCGCGGGAAACGGCGAATCTTGAGTCTGTCAGGGGCAAGCGGAACGTGCGGTGTAGGGGTGAAATCCGTTGATATCGCACGGAACACCAAAAGCGAAGGCGGCTTGCTGGGACAGTACTGACCCTCATTCGCGAAAGCGTGGATACGGAAAAGGATTAGATACCCTTGTACCCCACGCCCTAAACGTTGCGCGCCAGCTATGGCGGGAATCGACCCTCGCTGTGGCGAAGCTAACGCGTTAAGCGCGCCGCCTGGGAAGTACGGCCGCAAGGCTGAAACTCAAAGGAATAGGCGGGGACCAGCACAAGCGGTGGACCATGTGGTTTAATTCGACAGTAAGCGAAAAACCTCACCAGGGCTTGACATACTGGAGAAAGTCCCGTGAAAGCGGGAGCCTCTCGCAAGGACTCCAATACAGGTGCTGCACGGTTGTCGAAAGCTCGTATCGTGAGATGTACGGTTAAGTCCCGTAACGAGCGCAACCCTTGTCGTCTGTTACAAGTGTCAGACGAGACTGCCGAGGCAACTCGGAGGAAGGTAAGGATGACGTCAAATCAGCGTGGCCTTTATGCCCTGGGCTACACACGTGGTACAATGGACGCTACAACGGGTTGCGAAGCCGCGAGGCGGAGCTAATCCTATAAAAAGCGTCCCTAATTCGGATTGGAGGCTGCAATTTGCCTCCATGAAGCCGGAATCGCTAGTAATCGCGGATCAGAACGCCGCGGTGAATACGTTCTCTGGTCCTGCACTCACAATGAAAGCGCCTGGCAGTTCAATTTTCTAAATGGTTTCCGCCAAAGGCGGATCAGCCGTAGGCTGAAAAATCCATTCTCCGAATGTCCGCCATTCGGGCGTAGCTGAAAGCTATCCATTTTAATCGATTGAAATGGAGAAGGAGCTAGAAGCAAAAAACAGCCCAACTAAAAAAGACTTAAATCGAGCTATGGAAGGGCGGTGAGCATAGTGAAGATTTTTTTAAAAAAGTCGTTGGGATGTTTGGAAGAGAAAATTGAATAACCCAGGGAGATCTGGCGCAGTTCAAGTTATCAACAAGATTTGTTGAAATAAATTTGATATAATGAAATTGACGCTGCGTCAGAAGTCAGCTGATTCATAGTAGCGGAGCGCAAGGCGTTTCGCGAAGGAATCTCCCTAATGTAATGTTGAATCCAGAATATGTAGTCGGTTTGGTAGACGGAGAAGGAAGTTTTACTGCTCATGTAAGAAATCCTAATAATATTAAACCTCGAGACGTTAAAAGAAGAGTCCGGGTTGAGCCGAGATTCTATATAAAACTAATCGAAAGAGATAAAATGATTCTTTACGAACTCAAAGATTTCTTCGGATGCGGTAACGTGTATTTTCAGAAAGACCGTCGGCCAAACCATCAAAACTGTTATCGGTATGAAGTGGCTAATCGCAGAAATTTGAAAGAAGTAATTATTCCTTTCTTCAAGAAGAATAAGTTACGATTAGTAAGCAAAAGAAAAGATTTTGAAATTTTCTGTAAAATTATGAGGATGATAAGTAGAGGGGAACACTTAAATGATTCTGGGTTGGAACAAATTTATAAGATTAAACAAGAAATGCATTAGGGCTCGTCGTGTGCGGGAAATCCGCAGGCACGATGGGAACGTCAACTCCAAGTTTCTGGAGCACAATCGCCCGTCAAGTCAATGGAGGTGGGAGTAGATGAAGCCCCACTTTAGTGGGATTAGTCTAAGCTCACTGATAAGGACTAAGTCGTAACAAGGCATGGCTAGCGGAAGCTGGTCATGGAACACCTATTCTAAACCCAGTAATACAACTTCGACTGGCTACTTTGTAGCCAAATGCCGAAGGCATGTCGAAGATGATATACTGGGAAAGTTGTCGATTTAGGTTGTGCGACGTTTGCTTGTCGATAGGCGAGTACGTCGTATGACTTAAGGGAGTTGACCTCCATCCTTAAATGGAGGTTAGGAAAGAGCGATCCTTTAAGGCGCCTGTCTGGTTGGCTGTGATGAATCTGTTCGGAGTATGACCGATTTTCTGGTTCGCCCTTTCTTGGGCAATGCCTTTCAGGAAACGCTCGGCCTCGTACAACTTGTATTGGGTAATTAGGTAGTTTCCTGTTTATCAGAATAAACCCTCGCTCCTCATTCGCCTCGCTACATATCTTAACCCCTCATAACGGCTCGGCTCATGAGGTTCCTGAGAAGGCATCGCCCAACGGGCGGGAAGAACTAAATCAGAAAATCGGTCATACTCCTCGCTTTTTACAAAAAGATGAGATACATAGGTACCACTTGACAAGGTTTTAATACGGGTGTATAATGGAGTTATTGAAGCTGGAAAAGCTAAGAAAGTATAGGTTTAACCTAGATTTTCTTAGCTCTTTCAGAAGTTTGATTTGGGACTAGGCCGGCGGTAGCCGAACACGAATTGACGTTACCTAGGGCGTCATATTAGTGCGGCGTGCCGACCTGTCCCAGCCCTGTGAAGCCCGCTCGAACCATATCTTTTCCTTAGGCAAGATTAGATAAAGGTTCGAAATCGCCAATGGCGTAATTGCGTTGTACGCGGACGCCATAATCTCGGGCGCGTAGACTTCACAGGGTGCCTTTTTTCAAGCCGACTCCACGGAGCCGGCTTTTTACTTTTTATAAGATTGCGAAAGATTTAATGTTTGGTTATAATCAGCGTATGGTTAAAAAGCAACTCCAAAGCGTGGTTTGGAAAGAGGGGAGATATTATGTAGCCCAGTGTCTTAATGTTGATGTTTCCAGCTTCGGCAAAACGAAGAAAGAAGCATTGAGGAATCTTGATGAAGCGCTGGAGCTTTATTTTGAAGACGTAAAGAAACCCAAGATTACTAAAGTAGAGAGACCGGAAATAGCCCGCCTGTT
>Ga0213870_1001312_pt1 | contig 11291 bp, 8 predicted proteins | sample WICALVC2017_Meta_FD_160119 | JGI IMG/M metagenome (GOLD analysis project Ga0213870, IMG submission 160119) | Freshwater microbial communities from subterranean cave lake in Wind Cave National Park, South Dakota, United States - WICALVC2017 | ecosystem: Environmental > Aquatic > Deep subsurface >... | reverse complement strand
GTCTTAAGGAACGTCGGCGTCGGCACCACCAGCCCAGCTACTAAACTTGAAGTCCAAGGCACCGCCTCTGCCTCTTACCTACTCACTGGCAACACATTGCAAGTGGGAGGATATTCATCGGCGGCGTATTCGAGATTTGGGACCACTGCAACCACTCATGGCCTCTCCGCCAACAACGACCTCCTCATCAACGGCAAACTCGAAGTTGACGGCACGGCTTACTTTGACGGCACGGTTAATTTCTCTGGAACAGCTTCTTCTTCCTTATTCTACGCCCAACCCGGCACCGTCGCCTCTCCCTCTTTCTCCTTTGCCATTGATCAGGACACGGGGATGTTTCGAAGGGCAATCAATGCTCTTGGTTTCTCTACTCTCGGCGCTGAAAGATTAACCATTCTTTCTGACGGCAACGTGGGCGTGGGCACCACCGCTCCCATCGCTCTCCTTGACCTTGAACCCGCCTCAACCTACACCGGCGACTTGTTCAGAATCGCTTCCGGTTCAAACGAAAGATTCAGGATAACCAGCGCGGGAAATGTGGGCATCAACTCCGGAGGAAACATAGATACAAGATTTGAAGTGGGCGGAGCGGCCAGTATATCGGGCAACATCACTACTCTCGGCACTTTTACCTCAACCAACACGGGGTCTAATTCTTTTTCCGGCTCCCTCCTTGTCTCCAAAGGTTTCAACGCCCAGGCCATCGTCGGGACAGGACTGACGATCTCGGGCAATTCCACTTTCGACACAAATACCCTCTTCATTGATTCAACTAACAACCGGGCCGGTATCCTGACCACCGCTCCCTCAACCACCTTTGAAGTCCAAGGCACGGCCTCTGCCTCTTACTTCCTGACTGGCAACACTCTCCAGGTCGGAGGATTCTCATCCGTCTCATACAGCAGATTCGGCACCGGAACGACCAGCCACTCAAACTACATTACCGGAAGCAGCGATGTTCTCATTTCCGGCGACCTTGAAGTCAACGCTTCGGCTGCCTTTGACTCTCATGTCGCCATCGGCGACGCCACTGACGGCACTGACCTTGTTTTCATCAACTCCCAGGTCACAAGCCACTTTATCCCTTTCACCAATGCCTTTGACATCGGCTCTACGGCCAACCGCTGGAGAAAAATCTGGACCGACTCCCTTGACGTAACTAACCTATCTGCGGCTTCATCTTCTATCTCCGGCACCGTGGCCAATACTTTTACCATCAACTCTGACAACGTTACCAGTGATACTGAAGATTCGACTCTTACTTTTGAACGAGGAATCCCAACCACCAACGCCGTATTCAAATGGGACTCCACCAATAACCGGTTTGACTTTAATTCCCCGGTCTTTCTGCAAACCGCGGTTCCCTCTGAAACGAGCGCCAATTTCACAAAACTGACCGTTAAAGGAACAAATGACCAATCCTCAAATGATTATTTTGAAATTCAGAACAAAGACGGCTCGCGGCTTTTAATTGTTGAAGGTGGTGGCCGCTTGATTGCCTCCGGCTCGTTCCAGGCCGGCGGCAATTCGGTGGCTTCAGCAAGCTATTCCCGTTTCGGCGTCTCCACCACCGGCCATTCAAATTACATCACCACCACCAATGACCTGCTTATTTCCGGCGACCTTGAAGTAGACGCCTCGGCCCAATTCGATTCTTTCCTCCAGGTCGGCACGAACACGCTCTATGCCAACCCCACAACCGGCAACGTCGGCATCGGGACGACGGGGCCGGGAACAGCTTTGGATATTCAGGGCGGCATCACTAGCGATCAGTTACGTATCGGCGGTACTACTGCTGCGCAATATAGGATTGGGCGCAACACTACGACTGGTTTTTTGGACTTCGACGGTACCCAAGCAGGATTCACTGGATACAAATTCTCAAGCGGCGGATTAGGAGTTGGTATTACACCAGCCGCGACCGCAGGTAGATTGTACGTAAACAACGCGCTTTTAATAGGTGGCATCAGCGGAGACGCTTCTAATAATGGCGATTTCATAAATATTATTTCCGCCTCGGGACTTACAAGCACTCTTAGGCTTACAGCCACGAGTGATAGAACATGGGAAGTGTTTGGCAATACCAGCAACTTTGTCATTAAAGACATCACGGCAAATCTTAATAGAGTAACGATTGATACCACTGGCAACGTCGGCATCGGGACGACAGGGCCGGCGACGAAATTAGATGTCTGGGGCACTGCGGGGGCAAACGACATCTTCAATGTGGCCTCGTCATCGGGGACAAGTGTCTTGAGAGTTACAAAATCCGGCAACGTCGGCATCGGGACCACAGCACCGTCAAGCAAGCTTGAGGTGCTGGGCGGGCGACTTGAGGTGGGAGGCACGGCCTCGGCCTCATATCTTCTGACCGGCAATACATTGCAGGTGGGAGGATTCGCTTCGACGGCGTATTCGAGATTTGGGACGGATACCACCGGCTACTCTAACTTCATTTCAACAACCAATGACCTCCTTATCTCGGGAGACCTTGAGGTTAATGCTTCGGCCCAGTTCGATGGTCCACTGCGAGTGGGGAGCGGCACCACTCCGGCTCTATACGTCACATCGGCAACCGGCAACGTCGGCATCGGGACGACGGGGCCGGACCATTTATTGCACGTGAGGGGGACAGGTTCCGAAATTGTTGAGGTTGAAAGTACAATCGTCGATGGTAATCCCCATATCAAAATAACCAATGACGCCAGGTCGTATTCATTACAGACTGTTGGTACGCGCAGCGATAACTTTGAAATTTATGATGAGACAGCGGCGGCGACAAGGTTAGCAATCAAATCCGACGGCAACGTCGGCATCGGGACGATCTCCCCCGACTCATTGCTTGAACTCTCCTCCACCGCCACCAACTTCATTATCCGTTCAACCGGCGCTACTTCCTCTGCCTCAATTGACTTCCAACCCGCCGGAGGAGCTTCTTCCAGCAACCAAGGCAAATTCACCATCAGAGCGGGGGGGCTGGGAGGAAGTGCCGAGCGTCTGGATTTCATCAATGCCAATGACGTTAAACTCGTCACAATTGCATCAACCGGCAATGTCGGCATCGGGACGACGGGGCCGGGGACATTGCTTGATGTTAGTAAAAGTGGCGATACAGTTTCGACTGGTGGCGTTGCTCTTGCAAATGTAGGCAGATTAGCAGCTACTTTTGTTACGAGTAATACTACGCAGTTTAATCTCGTTGGAAGTTTCTACGGAAACCAAACAGCGGCGACAACAAGCAGTATTCAGGGGGTTGAAGGTTTTGTCCATACCTCGCATACCACCGGCACTGTCTCCCTTGCCATCGGCGTTCCAGGCAATGCCGAGTCAACGGCAGCCGGCACCACTACAACCATGCGTGGCGTGCAGGGCGGCGTTACTATTCGCAGTACTGGCGGCGGCACAGATGCGGCGGCATTTTTTGCCAGCCCGGCCGGCCGGGTCGGCGCCGGTTCAGGCACGTTCACTAACGGTTATGGTTTGCTTGTCGGATCATTCGGCGCCGGATTTACCAATACATACGCGATTTATACCAATAATGGGGGAGTTCGTATCGGGGAATTAGCCGCGGCTTCTGCTACTCATGTCTGTCGGGATGCAAACAGTATTTTATCAACTTGCTCTTCAGCCACAGAATGGGCCCCGGCTTTACCTGATAACGATATTGAAGAAGGAGACATTGTGGTTATTGATACAGACACGCCTAATCCTTACGGCGATGCCCGGGCGCCGTTCATAATCAAAAAATCAAGCCAGCCGGGCCAGGCCAGTATAGCCGGATATGTTACTGACCCGGCTTTGGGTGGAGACGGAGTCAAATTGAATGAAAACTACCGGCCGGTCGGCATAATCGGCTTTTGGCCGGTCAAGGTTAATCTTGAGAACGGCCCCATTAAGAGAGGAGACCGCATCACTTCGTCGTCTGCGCCCGGAATTGGAATGAAAGCGACGGAGCCGGGAATGACCGTGGGCATCGCTCTTGAAGACGTTTCTTCCATCGCCAGCGGCTCCCCGAACTATGGACAAGACCCAAGTACGGGGCAGGCTTATGTCAAAATCAAAACATTTACCAATCTTGGCTACTGGTCGCCCTCCTTCGCTGAAGCTTCGGAGGGCACAGCCCTGACCGCCGACTCGGGAGCCATCTTTGATCTGGACATTCTCTTCAATTCAATCGTCAAGAAATTTTATGAAGCGATGAATATCGTGTTTGAGCAGGGATTGCTGAAAGTGGCGAACGCGGTGGTGGACAAGTTGACGGCTACGGAAGTGGCGGCGGAGAAATTATGTATCGGAACCACTTGCGTGACAGAACAGGAATTGAAGGCGCTGTTGGAGAAAAATCAAATAGGGCCAATAGGACCTATTAGTCCAATTGGTCCGATAGGACAAACAGAAGAATCCCCTTCTCCGACACCTTTGCCAAGCGAGTCGCCAACTCCGACTCCAGAAGCAGAACCGACGCCAACGCCGGAACCAAGCCCTTCTCCCGAGCCGACACCGGAAATTACGCCTGAACCGACGCCGGAACCAAGTCCGACGCCAATGCCCGAGGAGCCGATTCAAGAATAAAGGTAGTTGTAAAATGCAACGTTTGCCCATATGATGAAAGCATGGGTCAAATTGAATCAATAAAAAACTTAATAAGCCCAATTCTCAAAGACAACGACGTTGAATTTGCCGGAGTTTTCGGCTCGTACGCGCGGGGAGAAAACAGGCCGGAAAGTGATATAGATATTTTAGTAAGGTTTTCTGAACCCAAAAGCCTTTTTGATTTAGTCGGTTTAGAAATTGAACTTTCTGAAAAATTAGGCAGAAAAGTTGAAATAATCAGTGAGAAGTACCTTCATCCTTACTTACATAGTCAAGTTTCAGAAGATCTAAAAGTATTTTATGGAAAGAGACGATATTTATAAACAGCATATTTTAGACGCTATTTCTGCTATCGAAGAGTACATTCAAGGCAAAACGCTCAACGACTTTATAAACGACCGCCTCTTGCAAGACGGCGTGGTTCGTAAATTGGAAGTTATCGGCGAGGCCTCGAAAAGGTTATCCGAAGAATTTAAAAGCAAAATCGAACTCCCGTGGAAAAAGATAACCGGGACAAGAGACAAGTTAATTCATGATTATTTTAAAGTTGACTTGGAAGCAGTCTGGAAAACTATTTCGGAGGACTTAAAAGAATTAAAAGAAGAATTAGCAAAATAATTCCCGAATCTACAAATAAAGATAATCATTCCAATTAAGGTTTCCAATTGAGGTTAAACCTCAATCAACTCTCGATGGGCCAGACCTGCGTGACAGAACAGGAACTGAAGGCGCTGTTGGAGAAAAATCAAATTGACCTAATTTCTAATTCCTCTAATTCACCTAATCAAGCTCCAAGCACCAATGACCAAAATATTGAAACGACTCCGGAGCCGACACCAGAGCCGAGCCCAACTCCGACTCCAGAACCAGAACCGACGCCAACTCCAACAGAGTAAAGTTTAAGAGTTTAAGCGTTTCAAAGTTTAAAAAAATTAAGAGTTCTTTTTCTTAAGTTGGCCGTACTCGTCTTCCTCCATTCCCCACTTTTCCATAAACTTTTCCCATTCCGGGTCTTTTTTCTTTTCTTTCTTATACTGAAGCCCCTGAAACTGTGAAACTTTTAAACTTCTGATGAAACTGGAAATCAAAATAGAACATTCCCGGCATAAAGAGTTTAAGCATCCGAAGGTTTCAGAGTTTAAATATCCGGCGTCAAGCGCCACATACAGCTGGGCCCTTACTTCTCCGGCCGAGCCCTTGGCGATGTAAAGATAATTCAAAAACTCCTGCCTTGTGCCACGCTCAAAACCCTCGGCGATATTGGACATGATTGAAACAGAAGCTCTCTGAATTTGGTCTTTAAAGCCATAGTCCTTTAGATATCGAAGTTCTTTATATACTTCTTTGGTTAATTCTCTGGCTTTCTGCCAAGCTATCAGTTCTTCGAATTGTTTTATAGTAGCCATACCAAAATTATAAGTTTAAATGTTTCAAAGTTTCAACGTTTAAGAGTTTCAAAGTTTAATTACATCTTCTCCGGAGCAGAAAGCCCCATCAGCCGCAGGCCTTCTCCTAAAACGTTCTGAACCGCTTTAACCAGACCCAGCCGCGCTTGGGTCAGTTTTTCGTCTTCACTGATTATTTTCCGGGTCTCGTAAAATTTGTGGAATCGGTTGGCCAATTCAAAAGCGTACTGGGGCAGATGATGGACTTGATAGTTTTGGCTGATTTCAAAAATAATTTCCGGGAAGCGGACGAGGTGACGGATAAGCGCAAGTTCCTCTGGCGCTCCAATAAGACCAATAGGACTAATGGGACCAATAAGTCCAGAACCAATTGGACTTTTGGAAAACACGCTGTTAATCCGGGCGAAAGCATACTGAATGTAAAAAACAGGATTCTTGCTGGACTGCTCTTTGGCCAGAACCAAATCAAAATCCAAATGAGTGTCCAGTGACTTTTCCAAAAAGAAATACCGGGCCACGTCTTTTGGAATCTGGCCAAGCAAGTCGTCCAGAGAGACATAAATCCCCTTCCGCTTGGCCATTCTTAAGACGTCGTCTCCTTTTTTCAGAGCAACGAGCTGGTGAAGCAGGAACACGAATTTTTCTTCGGGCAAACCCAAAGCCCTTATCCCGGCCTTGAGCCGTTTGACGTCATCATGATGGTCGGCGCCGAGAATATATATCGAGATATTAAAATTGCGGGATAATTTATTTTTGGCATAGGCGAAATCGGATAAAAGATAAGTTCCCTGGCCGTTTGATTTAATCAGAACGACGTCCTTGTCCAAGCCGAATTCTGTCCCTTTAAACCAAAGCGCGCCATCTTTTTTGTAAGCAAGCCCGGAACTTTCAAGATAATTCAAGACGTCTTGAATCGGACTAATACGACCAATGGGACTAATAAGAGTTGACTCTCTAAACCAGACATCAAATTTCACTCCAAAGTTCGCCAGCGACTTTTTAATCTCATCAAGATTTTTTTCTACGGCGAATTCCTTTAACCTTTCTTGCGGGATTTTTTCTTTTTTTGCTTGTTTGGCTAAACCAACGATATAGTCGCCCTGGTAGAGTTGAGCGGAAAAATCAACCTGTTCGCCTTCAAGCTGGCGGATTCGGCGCCTTACGGATTCGGCCAAAAGGTCAACCTGGTTGCCAATATCGTTAATGTAGTATTCTCGGGTAACTTTATGGCCGGTTTTTTCCAAGATACTGGCCAGAGCGTCGCCAAAAGCGGCTGAACGGGCGTTGCCCAGGGTCAGTGGCCCGGTCGGGTTGGCAGAAACGAACTCAAGGTTGATTCTTTTGGGACCTATTGGTCCAATTGGACCAATAGGACTTATAGGACCAATAAGTCCAATAAGTCCTTTCAAAAGATATTCTTTCGCCAGATAAAAATTGATGAACCCGTTTTTGGCGGTTTCGATTTTTTCAAATTCGGCGGAGAACTTGTTTTTCAACTTTTCAATAACTTCTTCGGCAACCAAATCGATATTTCGATATATCGATATATCGATACTTCGAGATTTCGCCAATAAAAAAGCGATATTGGTTGAATAGTCGCCAAAACCCTCGGGCGGGTAAGAAACATCGAAGACAATGCCCGGGTATTGCCGTTTGAGAAAGTATTGTATTTGTTGTTTCATTTATTTAAAATATAACTGATAGGACAAATAAGTCCAATTGGACCAATAGGACTGATAGGACTAATCGGTCCGATAAGACAAATAAATGCTGTCAGAGGAAAAAACAATCATTGATGCGGTCAAAAAGGTCTCGCCTTGCGTGGTCAGCGTGATTATTTCCAAACACCTGCCCAAAGTCAAACGGATCTCCCTGTCCCCTTTCGGAAGTTTTGAGATTCCGGCGCCGGAAGGGAAAGACGGCAAAAAAGACGACTTGGCTCCGCATAAAGCTACGGAGGGCGAGCATGATAAAAAACAACACGTCCAAATCGGCGGCGGCTCGGGATTTGTTGTCCATTCAAATCCCGTTAGAGGTAAGACGCCTTTGGCGTCTGCCGGCCATGCCCTATGGGCAGGCCGGACCTCTAACGGGACAAATAAAAATTACAGTTTGATTCTGACCAATAAGCACGTGGTTCACGACAAAGACGCCGAATACACGGTTTTAATAGACGGCAAGGAACATGAAGCCGAAGTTTTGGCCTCAGACCCTCTTAACGACATCTCAATGCTTAAAATAAAAGTCGGCGGTTTGGCGGCGGCACGGCTTGGCGACTCGTCCAAGGTTCAGATAGGCCAGACCGCTATCGCGATAGGCACGGCTTTGGGAATGTTCACCAACTCGGTTTCAAAGGGAATAATTTCGGGCTTGTCGCGGCGGATTGCCGCATCGCTTGGCGCGGGCGAGGAAACCGAAGTGCTCCGGGGAGTAATCCAGACCGATGTGGCCATAAACCAGGGCAACTCGGGCGGGCCGCTCATAAACACCGAGGGCGAGGTTATCGGCATCAACACGGCCATAATTTTCGGCGCCCAGAACATCGGCTTTGCTTTGCCGATTAACTGGGCTAGGCGTGACATGGAAGACATCTTGAAATTCGGAAGAATTGAAAGGCCGTACCTGGGCCTTCGCTACATGATGCTGAATAAACAACTCAAAGACACGTATGCTTTGGGAGCAGAGGCCGGGGCTTTGGTCATTACCGACCACCTGCCGAATTCGCAGGCCGTAGTCAAAGACAGTCCGGCCGACAAAGCCGGAGTAAAGGAAAACGACCTGATAATTGAATTGAACGGCAAGGCGCTTGGCGAAAAAGACGAACTGGCCGACCTAATCCAGGAATTCAAAGTCGGCGACGAGATTGAACTGACTCTCTTGAGAAACGGCAATGAAAAAGTAAAGGCAAAAGTGAAACTGGAGGAGATGAAGTAATAAACAAAAATCCGCTTCAAGCGGATTTTTGTTTTGGTGGAGACGGCGGGTTTCGAACCCGCGTCCGAATTTTGATTCAAGACAAATTTACAGGTTTAGTCCCGATATCGTTTTACGATATCGAGGATCCTCGATTCATTTAATGAATCGGGACCGGTTTGTTTTAGCCCGAAGTAAAAAGCCGACAAAATCCCCGGGCGCCTAAAATGAATAAAAGGTGCTGCGGAAATTTATTAGGCATAAATTTCCGTTTCTCTCTCGGTGTCTGACGCTCTATTCTGCTACCGAGAACCTCGCAGATAGAACGCGCTTACAATCCGTTAGGCGTAAGCGTAGTTAGGTGTAAAGTTTGCACCTGTTTTGTTCGAACAATGATTAAAGAGGTTATGCTCGTCCTCTACCTGAATTGCCAAAGAGCTCAAATCCGTCGATGCCATTCGTCCCCTTTACTCTTCAGCTTACTTTTAATGATATATCATTAAAAGTAAGCTGAAGAAAAAACGTAATATTTTTTAATTTTTATATTGTTTCAAAACTCTTTCAATCTTTCTTTTTTCTTCTTTTTTCTTGATTGCCTCTCTTTTGTCGCGTTTCTTTTTGGCCTTAGCCAGACCGATTTCAATCTTAATCTTGCCTTTTTTAGCATACACCTTCAAAGGCACGATTGTCAAGCCCTTTTCTTGTGATTTTCCGATTAGGCCGGCAATCTCTTTTTTGTTCAAAAGGAGCTTTCTGGTTCTTTGAGGGTCATAGTCCTTGGGCGTGTTTTTGGGTTGGTAAGGAGAAATTATTGCGCCGATTAAAAACGCTTCACCGCCTAAAATTTTTACATAGGAACCGAAGATGGACATTCTTCCGGTTTTAACCGCTTTGACTTCGTGGCCCTCAAGCACAATTCCGGCTTCGTATTTTTCAATGATTTCATAGTCGTGCCAGGCCTTTTTGTTTTCGGCGAAAGACATAAATACAGATTAACCGATTACAGCAAAAACGACAAAGGCCACCTTGTCTCATGTAGAAATTCGGCGGCCTCAAAATACCTTATCCGACAAATGCTTTAACCGCCGGATGAAGAGTATTCTCTTGGGCCAGCTGCAGAACCCAAGAATGTCATCAGTCAGACAACGAAAGAACTTTTTTAATCCACCCATATCGCCCCCTCTCTGGTCAGCGACTCTTAAAACAAACTATACCACAGTAATTCAAAAAAGCAAAAGACCCAGCCAGAAGCCAGGTCTTATTGATTAAAATATCAAAACCTGATAAGATTTTTACAGATTGTCTACTTTCAGAAGACCGCGTTCAAATTATCAGATTAGAGTGCCCCAGGTTTTGGTAATTGACGAAAACGGACAGCGACTTGGGGTTTTTAATACGCAAGAAGCCATAAGAATGGCCCAGGACAAAGGCCTCTCGCTGGTTGAAATCGCTCCCCCTTCCGGCAATGAGCCGCCGACAGCCAGAATCATGGACTTCGGCAAATGGCTTTACGAGAAAGAAAAGGGGGAAAAGAAAAGAATGAAAGGAACCAGAACAGAAGTGAAGATGATGAGAATCGGCCTGACTACCGGAGACCATGATTTGGAAATCAAGGCCAAAAAGATTGACGAGTTTTTAAAAAAAGGGGATAAAGTTATGATTGAACTCCGGCTAAAAGGCCGGCAAATGATGGTCAAGGACTTGGCCAAACAGAAGATAAGAAAGTTTTTGGAGTTTGTAAAAGAACCGTCTGAACCGGAGAGCGACATAAAATCACAGGGAAGAAGCTTGAGCATAATCATCAAGAGAAAATGACCCTTCAATAGATTCAGGGTCATGCTGAATAATATTGAAGTATGATAACCAGCATGTCAAAAGGATTTCGTCCGAAAAAAGCGCTCTTGAAGCGCGTCAAAATCACCGGCAAAGGAAAATTGTTTCGCCGCCAAACGCGGCTGAATCATTTTAATGCCAAAGATACGGGCCAGGGAACCAGGCGAAAAAGAAAAAATTCCTTGATAGCCGGAGCTGATTTAAAAAACGTAAAACAACTGCTGCCGGTTTGAAGTTAAATTAATAGACACGTAATTTTTATGCTATAGCATAAAAATTACGTATGAAATTTAGAAATTAGCGCATATGACCAGAGTCAAACGCGGGACAATCGCCAATAAAAGAAGAAAAAAACTGCTTAAAGCGGCCAAGGGTTTTAAGTGGGGGCGGAAATCAAGATACCGGGCAGCCAAAGAAGCGCTCTATCACGCCTGGACATACGCCTTCGCCGACCGGAAAAAGAAAAAAAGAAACATGCGCCGGCTCTGGCAGATAAAAATAAACGCCGCGGCCAGAATGTACGGCGGCAACGGGTTCAATTACAGC
>Ga0213870_1001311_pt1 | contig 11291 bp, 8 predicted proteins | sample WICALVC2017_Meta_FD_160119 | JGI IMG/M metagenome (GOLD analysis project Ga0213870, IMG submission 160119) | Freshwater microbial communities from subterranean cave lake in Wind Cave National Park, South Dakota, United States - WICALVC2017 | ecosystem: Environmental > Aquatic > Deep subsurface >... | reverse complement strand
CGCCCAAGGACAATGCCGTGTTGGAAAGATTTAATCGGACATTACAGGAAGAATTTGTTAATCAGGGCAACTTTACAACCAACATTGGCATATTCAATCGGGATTTAACCGAATGGCTGGTGGAGTACAACTTTCGCAGACCCCACCAATCACTCGGCTATATTGCACCCATTAACTTTCAGGTTAAACATCTGAAAGTGTTACCGATGTACCCTTCTAGTACAAAAACTTGACAAGGCACTAAATGAGCATTATACTTAAATAGTAGATTAAACTGTTCTTGCTCTTTGTTGGAGATAACATGGAAAGCTTAACTATGGCATGTCTACGGAAAGATTGTGCGTATGTTACGGGGTGGATCTTGGGGAGGTTTCAAATCTCTTTGACTTATGATCAAGTTCAAGAGATTTTAAGCGGGGTTACCGGTTATAATCCCATAGGATGGGGAGATAGTTCATGGACATCATGGCTAAAGATAAAGCTAACGGAAAGACATTATTTTCCTGTTGGCAGTAGAAAAGATTTTGAATATGTGCCAACGGCGCAATTTCATATTTTCTTTACGCAATTGGAAGAAACCCCTGAAATGCTTGCTTTATTACCAGAAAGGGGCAAAAAGCAAACCTCACCAAATGAGGCGCGGTCAAAAATCTTCCAAACTGAACAGATTCCACGACCAATTGACGCAGTTGCTCAACGCGTCAGCAACATCACTTCTTTCTTAAAAAAAACAGAGTAATGCCAAAAACAAGCTTTCTAAAATGACTATATGGTTCGCCCAGTAGTCTTTTTTTATTCACTATTATATCAAACAACCGAACATATAATATAGTACCCACTACACCCTTGAAAATCTAGTAAAACCTGAGCAGGCCACAATTTTAATTCCTTGTTTCTCCAACTCATCCATCAACAAGTTCATGCCCAAAGAATCAGAAGACATATGGCCGGCAATGACAATATTAATATTGGCAACTTCGGCTTCTTTTTTATGATCTTCTGAAATATGCATTCCTATTACCGTCCCGATGCCAGCGTGGGCTAATTTTTCATAAAGCTTAGGCGAACCTTCCGTTCCGCCCGTAATTTCAGACAAAGCGATTTTACCGCAACGATTTTCAATAGAACCGGTAAAAATTTTAGGACCAACTCCGATTTTCATTGCTTCTTTATATTCTGGAATTTCTTTTAATGCATTTATTAAATCAGCGATTCTTTCAAATCTTCTTTCATCAATAAAGTTTTTTAAAAACTTGGCCGCCATATTATCAGACGGCGTATGGCAATTCATTACATTAACATTCAAAAGCCTGGCTGTATCAACTGTTCTTTGGTGGTTAGAAGAATTTACTCCTCTGGCAACCTCTGAAATTCTCTCGCGCATCAACCCTTCAGCAACATTTATAGGCACCCCATAAAAATTATAAACATCAGATTGCAATTCCATTACATCGGCCAACTGAGCTAGTCCTTTGCCTATAGGGTGGTGAGCAATCACTAAATCTATGCCGCCAAGTTCTTTGGCTAATAAAATTTCTGATGGCCCAATATCAATACCCACTAAAATTTTTTTGATCTCCCTATCTTCGGCAATATTATAAACCCCCGAATCTAAGTATGGATTTTCTAGCGCTTCTTTATCAAATTCTTCCTGTTCTTTTAAAGAAAGTTTTTGGAATTTAGCTCTTTTGTGATCCAATAATTTTTGCGTGCCATCCCTACCCCTGAAATCAGCTTCCATCCCCATTTCGGTAAATAAGTTATGAATTTCTCTAATTTTCATAAATATGACACTAATCTACGAATGATATACAAATACTATAAATAGCGCGCGAGACATTATATGAATATACCCATATAAATATTCTTGTCATTCGTATTTATTGGTATAATATTCGTATTATTTTTTTATACTTTTGTACTTTTTCCCTCTACTCTTTCTCCACCTTTTATTTATTCTTGCATTATGTTTTGTTGTATTTCTTTTCATAGTATTTTGGCATTATTTGCCTTTTGCTCCAACTTTCAGATTCTTAGTTTTAACCTTTATTTCCTTTATTTCCTTAACCTTCATCTCTTTTTTATCTTCCCTATTTTTGGCTTCCTGATCCTGATTAGGTTCAACTATTGGCTTTAAAAGTTTTTTGTAAAGTTCTGTTATTAATTCTTCTTGTTTTTTAAAATCTAAAACCCGGCTTCTTATTAAAGCTTTTTGTGAACGTATAAATTTCCTTAAGGATTTTGGCAATCTTTTTTTCACAGTTTTCATTATTACAATAAAAAATGGTCCTCTTAAAAACCATATTCATTATTTTGCAGTCTATCTCAAAATAATATTTAAATCAAGTCTTGGCCATATCGTCAAAAAGATAAAGAGTTAATAATTATAGCGCTATTATTAAGACTATACGTAAAATTTGACGGTATAAATGCTCTATGCCACAAATTTTCCAATTGGAAAATTTGTGGCATAGAGCATTTTCTCACCCCTCCGTCGGCGGGGAAATGTTTAATTTGACAAATCAATGTCCTCTGGTTCTTGTGGTCCTTTTTCTATTGACATATTTTAATTATATTTTTTGAAAATTAAAAATCAAGAATGGGCTTTCAATAATTCTTCTTTAACTCTTCTTTTACTACCCGACGATCGTCCCAGGGAATTTTTTTGCCATTTTCAACACACATCCACATTTCAGAGCCTTTCCCCGTAATTATTACAATATCTTCCGGTTTTGCAAGTAAAATTGCTTTTTTTATCGCTTTTCTTCTATCTAAAATTTTCTCGTATTTTGGATTTTGGATTTTTATATTGTTTGAGATTTGGGATGCAGCCTTCGGGATGTCCTGCTGGCCAAGAGGATTTTGGATTTGCGAAAACCCGCTTTCAATTTCGTCCATAATCGAAAACGGGTCTTCATCATACGGATCTTCATTGGTAATGATTATTTGACTGCAGTATTTTTCAGCTATCTTCCCCAAAACTGGCCTTTTCCATTTATCCCTACCACCCCCGCAAGAACCCAAAACACATATAAGATTTAAGATTTTAGATTTAAGATTTAAGATTTGTTTCGGATTTCGGATTTCGGATTTCGGATTTCCCGACCAGTTAGAAAAAGTGCGATACACTTTTTCAAGTTGGTCGGGGGTGTGAGCATAATCTACCACCACCAATGGATTCTTTGACACCACCTCCATTCTCCCTGGAATTCCCGTGGCTTTTTCTAATACCTTTTTACAAATTTCTAAAGAGACGCCATAAGATTTTCCTACGGCAATAGCCGCCAAGGCATTATAGATATTAAAGTCCCCTAATAAGTTTAAAGAAAATTTTATCCCATTAACCGAAAAAGAAGTACCTTGCGCATTTTCTGCAATTATTCTGGTATTCTGCAGAATACCAGAATAATTTTCTTGTTCCTTCTCTTCCTTTTCCTTCTCTTCCTTATGCTTGTATAATTGACGGCCGTTAATTTTGCAAGCATAGTCAGTCCCAAAAATAATGGTTTTTTGAGCTGGTACTTCTAAAAAGTATTTTGCGTTTTCATCATCAATATTAACAACGTGTATATTTTTTGTTGCCTTAAACAGCTTTAATTTTTCATTCCTATAATTTTCGAACCCACCGTGAGACTCAATATGTTCAGGGCTCAAATTGGTAAAAACCGCCGTGTCAAAATGTATAAATTTATGTCGGAATTGCTTAATACCCTCTGATGTAATCTCTAAGACCGCATAGTTGCAACCTTTATTAATGGCTTGTCTTAAAAGTTTTTGTATGAAAAAACGTCCCGGCATTCCCATTTTTAAATTATTCGGCCATTCTTTTTCTCCAACCTTGAATCTTATAGAGGAATTAGAAACAATTTTATTTCCGGCTTCTTCTAAAATCCTGGTTATAAAATCAACGGTGGTTGATTTCCCGCTGGTTCCCGTCACTCCAATAACTATTAATCTTTTGGAAGGAAACCAAAAAATCAAAGCGCCAATAAAGGCCAATAAATAATGGTAAAAATCAAGTAGAAAAAATGGGGTGATTTTTTTAACCAATACTTTAATTTTCATTTTTTTAATTTAACACATACCTTTAAATATGCAAAACATATTTTCGTCGCTCGTTCGTCAATAGAAATCCCCCGCTCTCCATATTTTGAAAGCTTTCAAAATATGGAGAAATGATTATGAAATTAAAAAACCTTTGCTCGCTACGGAATGCCAGAAATTATACTATCTTTTTCGCAATTGCGTAAAAGATAGTATAATTGAAAATACTATAAAAAGCAGGGGTCCGTCCCCCACCTCGCTTTAACTATTTAAAAATTCCTAAAAATCAACTAACCGCGGCCTAAGTTTTTTAAGGCCTGTTTTATCCTTTCCTCCATATCTTTTACGTTTGATGGCACATTCTTTAAAGCCTCTTTTGCTTGTTGCAGAGAAAAACCAAGCTGGGTTAGCGCGTCTTCCGCAGGATCTTTTGAAACTTTGCCCTTCAAGCTGTCTATCATTTTAATTTTTCCAGTCAATTCTAAAATAATGGTCATTGCTTTTTTGGCGCCAATGCCTGGAATTCCGGCGAATATTTTTTCGTCCTGTTTTAAAATTCTGTCTTTTATTTTTTCCAGTGATCCTAAAGCAGCTATGTCTAAAGCCGATTTTGGCCCAACTCCTCGGATGTCCATTAGCACCTCAAAAAAATCCAACTCATCGTAGGTTAAAAAACCATACAAATCCAACGCGTCTTCTTTTACATTTTGAAAACAAAAAACCTTTAAATTATCGGCATTCTCTGATAATGTTGATAGAGTTTGGCGAGATAAAAAAACTTTATAGCCAACTCCGCTAACTTCAAGTATGATGAATTTGTCTTTTTTTAAAATTATTCTACCATTGAGGTAAGAAATCATTGTTTGCCTCCCGCCATACTTCTGTAATTTCGGCGATAGCGTTAAACACAGAAGTTGGAGGATTATACTATTTTCTGGGTTTTAATCTTTGATTTTGGGCTTTGGATTTATTTATTATAATGCTTTTCAAGCTAATATCAAACTATAAGCCAAAGGGAGACCAGCCAAAGGCAATAAAACAAATTGTTAGTAATTTGAGATGTGGCAAAAAACATCAAGTTCTTTTAGGGGTTACCGGATCTGGAAAAACATTCAGTATGGCCAATGTTATTGAAAAAATACAAAAACCCACTTTAATTATTTCTCCTAATAAAACTTTGGCCGCTCAATTATATCAAGAATTTAAAGAATTTTTTCCCCACAACGCTGTCCATTATTTTGTTTCTTATTACGATTACTATCAACCCGAAGCCTATATTCCCCAAACCGACACATACATAGAAAAGGATGCAAAAATAAACCAAGAGATAGATCGTTTGAGGCATTCCGCGGTCCAAGATGTTTTAACCAGAAAAGATGTGATAGTGGTTGCCTCTGTTTCCTGTATCTACAATATTGGCTCTCCTGAAAATTACCAAAATGTTGCATTAGAAATTAAATCTGGCCAAAAAATAAAACGCAAAGATTTTATTTCACACTTAATTTCCCTGCAATATAAAAGAAATGATACAGAATTTAAACCAGGAACATTTAGAGTCCGGGGCGAGGTAATTGAAATTTATCTAGTAACCGGAGAGAAAATAGTAAAAATAGAGTTTTTGGACGATAAAATAAATAATATTTTTGAATCACCGGCCGGCGCGCATTCAAACTTCAAGATACAGAATACGGCATACACGTTATTCCCCGCCACCTTTTGGGTTGCCCCGCAAAATAAAATAAACATTGCCATTGAAAATATAAAATTAGAACTGCAAGAAAGATTAAAAATTCTCAAAAAAGAAAAAAAATTATTGGAAGCTCAAAGATTGGAGCAAAAAACAAATTATGATTTAGAATTATTGCAAGAAACCGGATTCTGCCATGGCATTGAAAACTACTCAAGGCAATTGGAATTCAGAAAACCCGGTTCTCCTCCTTTTTCTCTAATTGATTATTTTAAATATTTTGATGAAGATTTTTTAATTTTTATTGATGAATCCCACATCTCAATACCTCAAATAAGATCAATGTCAGTAGGAGATAAAATAAGAAAAGAGACATTGATTGATTACGGATTTAGACTACTTTCTGCAGTAGACAACAGGCCTTTAAAATTTTCTGAATTCCAAGAAAAACAGCCAGAAACAATTTATGTTTCAGCAACTCCGGCTAATTATGAAATAGAAAAATCAGATAAGAATATTATTGAACAGTTGGTAAGACCTACCGGGCTTTTGGAACCAAAAATAGAAATTAAAAAAACTGAAAATCAAATTAAAGATTTAATAGAAGAAATAAAAAAAGAAGTTTTGTTAAAACGAAGGGTACTGGTGGTAACATTAACTAAAAGATTAGCCGAAGCGATCTCAGATTATTTAACTGAACGAGGCATTAAAACCCAGTACATGCATTCAGAAATTAAAACATTAGAAAGACCTGAAATTTTAAAAAATTTAAGAGAGGGCAGGTATGATGTCTTGGTTGGAATAAACCTCTTGAGAGAAGGTTTAGATTTACCCGAAGTCGCCTTAATTGCTATTTTAGACGCGGATAAAGAAGGTTTTTTAAGGAATAAAACAACTTTAATACAAACTATGGGCCGGGCGGCAAGACATGAAAAAGGCAGAATTATTATGTATGCCGACAAGGTTACTCAATCAATGAAATCTGCCATAGACGAAGTGGAGAGACGAAGAAAAATCCAAGAAGCTTACAATAAAAAACATAACATAAAACCTCAAGCCATTATAAAAGATATCAGGGATTGGGGGTTTTCCAAAAAAGAGGAGGTGGTTTCTGAATTTTGGCTCGTCAATGACAAAAAACTATTGGAAAAAGAAATGAAAATCGCCGCCAAAAATATGGATTTTGAACGAGCTGCAAAAATCAGAGATTTAATTGAAATTAAAAAATCAAAAAATAATTAGGCGGTTGGCGCCATAATGTACGATAATGCGCGAGGAATTATACGAGCCTCGAGCTTTCGTAATTCTTGCACAATCTACTTGCACAATCTATAAGACATCCTACTTGCACAATCTATAAGACATCCTATATAATAAATAATAAATAGGTAATGGACCTATAAAACGAAAAGCCATCCGAGGCCCGACCTCGGATGGAGATTCATCCGAGGCCCGACCTCGGATATTCTTGGATATTCAATATGCCATATCGAAAAGGACAATTTGTTAATCAAGAAATTTACCATATCGTCTCAAGAAGTATTGACGATAATTTACTTTTTAAGGATGTAAACGATTATTATCGTGGCATCTTTTCTATCTACGAATTTAATAATGATAAGCCAGTTTCTATTAAACATAGAAGAGAAATTCGCGCTCGCTTCAAGAAAGTCATCCGAGGCCCGACCTCGGATATCCGAGGTCGGGCCTCGGATGACTCGGATAATCGTAATAATCTGATTACAAATAATATAATAGAAAAAGACGAACGCGCTAAATTTTTAGAAGTTTTGGCTTTTTGTCTCATGCCTAATCATATCCATCTATTGCTGCGGCAATTAAAAAATAATGGAATAACTAAATTTATGGCAAAATTTGGCAGCGGATACGGTGGTTACTTTAATAGAAAATATAAACGTAAAGGCTATGTTTTTCAAGATAGATTCAAAGATGTCCATATTACAGATGACAATCAGTTCAAAATAGTTACGACATATATTTTTACAAACCCAACATCTCTTGTAGAACCGGGTTGGAAGGAGAAGGGAATTAAATCGTTGAAAAAAACTCGCAGTTTTTTAGAAAATTATAAATGGTCAAGTTATTTGGACTGCATCGGAATTAAAAATTTTCCATCAGTTACGGATAGGGAATTTTTATTAAAAATTATGGGTAAAGAACGAGGATGCAAAGAGGCAGTAGAAAATTGGATTAGATATAAAAAAGAAATTAATAAATTTCCAGAAATTTTTTTAGATCAATAAATTATGTAAACTAAAGGCTTGCGCAAACTTAGTTAGAAGAAGTCATCCGAGGCCCGACCTCGGATGAATTATCCGAGGCCCGACCTCGGATGAATTATCCGAGACCCGACCTCGGATGAATTATCCGAGGCCCGACCTCGGATAAACTATCCGAGGCCCGACCTCGGATATCCGAGGTCGGGTCTCGGATAAATCTCGGATAAGCTCGGATAAATAAATCAAAAACACAAATGTCATTTCTCCATATTTTGAAAGCTTTCAAAATATGGAGAAATGACATGCGATATAATTTTAAAAATAGGGGAAAGGGTTATAGAGAAATAAGTTATCCACAGATGGTTGTTTTACTTGACATTATTTTTTGTGGTAGAATAAAAAAATAATAATTACGCGCAGTCAAGTTAAGAGTCATCCGAGGCCCGACCTCGGATAAACTATCCGAGGCCCGACCTCGGATGAACTATCCGAGACCCGACCTCGGATAAGCTCTCGGATATTCAAAGCAGACCATCCGAGGCCCGACCTCGGATAAGCTCGGATAAACACTTAGACAAATCTCGGATAAATATTTTATAGAAAATATAAATAATATAAATGGCAAAGAAAATAAAGAAAATAAAGATAAAAGTTTCTAATAGCGAAAAATCTAATATAGAAAATTCAGGCAAAATTCTATCCCACAAAACTCCATCCCAAATTATGCAAGCCCCGGACTTGCGCGATTTGGGCGATTTAAAAATGGACGGCTTGAACTTGAAAATGAAAAATAGACGCCCGATGTCCGTTTTTCAAGGAATAACAATTGGGTTGGTTATCGCCGGCTTGTTTTCTTTTGGCATATATGTGTTTGCCGTTCCGCCAACCAGCACCTACGATCCCGGCGAAACATTAAATCCCTCTTGCAATCCCGGCGACACTAACTGCAAAGTTACAGGCCCCGTACCCTACACCGGAGCCACTGCCGCCTTAGACCTTGGCGCTCAGAATTTCACCACCACGGGTATTGCAACCCAAAGAACCCTGCGTCTTTCCGGCTCAACTTCAGGGTATGTGGGCTTGCAGGGGGCAGCTGTCGCGGGAACCACAACCTACACGCTTCCCGCAGCCGATGGAACCAGTGGCCAGTTTTTGCAAACCAATGGCACAGGCGCTCTTGCTTGGGCCTCGTCATCTCCCGGTGGAGCGACTACGCAGGTGCAGTTTAATACAAGCAGCGCGTTCGATGGAGACGCGGAGTTTGTTTGGAATACCACGACAAAATTATTAACCGTTACCGGACAAATATCCGCATTCGAAGCAGGATTGCGCAACGAAGGATTTGGCTCAGGAGCGCTGGCTGTTGTGGCAACAGGCGGAAACGACAACACAGCCCTTGGATATAACGCCCTGACAGCGAATACAACAGGAACACGGAATACGGGAGTTGGGACATCTGCGATGATTACAAGCACAATAGCCAACGATGTGACAGGCCTTGGGTACAATGTGCTGAATTTAAATACGGGGTCATTTAATACGGCAATTGGGTCTACGGCATTGGATACGAATTCAACTGGAGCTAACAATACCGGAATCGGATATGCAGTGTTGACAGCGAATACGACGGCAAGCAATAACACAGCCCTTGGATATAACGCGCTGACAGCGAATACGACAGGCACGCAGAATACGGCAATTGGGTCTCAAGCTCTTCAGGTAAATACGACGGCAATCAATAACACTGGAGTGGGGTGGAACGCCCTAGCGGCGACTACGACAGGAGGATCCAATACGGCAATTGGGTCGAATGCGGGGCAGTCGAATACCACAGGGGATGTTAACACGGCAGTTGGGAATCAGGCGCTTCAACTGAATACAACAGGACAGGGGAATACGGTAATTGGGTATCTGGGGCTCCAGGTAAATACGACTGCAAGCTGGAATACGGGGGTTGGGTACTCAGTTATGAAACTAAATACAACAGGGGCACAGAACACGGCACTTGGAACAAGTGCACTTGATGCGAATACCACTGGCAATAATAATGTTGCAGTTGGATATGATGCGGGAGGATTAAACACCACAGGGTCTTCTAATATCTTCTTGGGCAGAGAGTCTGGCGATACTGCAACGATTACCGACTCCAATATGTTTATCGCCGGTTCTACCTCGTATGCTATCAATAATGTATGGTTTGGCAAAGGCGTGGTGAATGCCACCCCTACGACGTACACCATTAACGGCACCGGAGGGTCAGGAACGAATATTGCGGGAGCGGCGCTCCAAATTGCGGGTGGAAAAGGCACGGGAAACGCCGCTGGCGGCAGTATTATCTTTCAGACCTCTGCCGCGGGAGCCACCGGAACGACACTGCAGTCTCTGACCGAGGATCTTAGATTGTCAGGTGGCATTATGCAACCCTCCAAAGCCGCAGCCGACGCTGTCGCCTATGCCATCAATTCCCGCAAAGCTCGGGGAACAGTGGCCGCTCCAACCGTCATCACAACAGGCGATGATTTACTGACTATCTCGGGCTATGGTTATGTGGGGGCGGTCAATACTTATCAGGAAGCGGCCAATATTACGATAGATTCAGCAGGTACCATTGCTGACACTGCAACAGGTGTTGGCGGAGTTATTCGATTTAACACTGCGGCTGTTGGAGCTGAACCAACAGAAAGATTTGCAATCACCAATACAGGGGAACTACTTGTTGCGGGATCCGCTGGAACTTCAGGTCAGGTTTTAACAAGCGGCGGGGCCAGCGCGGCTCCCAGTTGGGCAGCCGCCGGCGCCCTTTCGGCTCTCACTGCCGCGACGGCGACAAATACTATTGCCAACGGGACAAATTCCGGGCAAGTCTGGAATTGGGCTTTAACTGCTAATAGCGTTAACGCCTTTACTTTCGGAGAAACAACTGCCGCTACGGGAGGAACTTCAACCGCAGGAGTCCCCAATCAGGTTCTTTTGAGAGCTAATACTCTTGCCGCAAGCACGATGTCGCCCTTGTCGGTTTATTCAAGAGGAAATCATGTGTTTTCCGTCTCGCCTACTACGAGCCAAATTCTTGCGACAAACGGTTCAAACCTCGTGCCAGCGTATAGTTTCGCTGGAGACTCGCAGTATGGATTATGGGCTTCAGGCGGAGCGGTTTTCATTACTTCGGGCGCGCTTGATGATTTCACGATTATCGACCAGACTGGCGATAGTATGATGATGGTAAACAGAAATCGAATGAGAATTAAGAAAGGCACGGCAGCGTCTCCGGGGCTCCAGGGCCATGCCGCTGACGCTAATACTGGAGATGGTATTTGGTG
>Ga0213870_1001310_pt1 | contig 11294 bp, 10 predicted proteins | sample WICALVC2017_Meta_FD_160119 | JGI IMG/M metagenome (GOLD analysis project Ga0213870, IMG submission 160119) | Freshwater microbial communities from subterranean cave lake in Wind Cave National Park, South Dakota, United States - WICALVC2017 | ecosystem: Environmental > Aquatic > Deep subsurface >... | reverse complement strand
GTAGGTAACCATACAGTGGTGGTCGATCGCAATCTCTGTATTGGAGCGGCTTCATGCGTGGCTGTGGCACCCAAGACGTTTACTTTGGACAACGAGGCAAAAGCCATTATTTTGGATAGCGGCAGTGAGGAGGATTTTGCGACTCTTTTGGACTCGGCCAAGTCTTGTCCCGTGGCGGCCATCATCATAACCGATGAAACAGGAAAACAAATTTTCCCCTGAAGGAAATACACGGTGAAAGCGACTTACTGTGTTGTTCAGATTAAATATCATAAATGATTGATGTAACTCTCAAAATCGGCGGGGAAGCCGGATTTGGCATCATGACCACGGGCCTTATGATGGGAAAAATTGCCACCAGATGCGGGTATCATGTCTTTGAATATACAGAATACCCCTCTCTAATTCGCGGCGGGCACAATGTCGTTGAGCTTCGGATAAGTGATGAAAAAGTTTACTCGCAAGAAAGGCGGGTTGACGTATTGGTCTGCCTCAATCGTGAAACACTCAAACTTCATCAGGGAGAAGTGAAACCAAAAGGACTTGTTGTGTATGATCAAGATAAGGTTGATTTGGTCAAAATAGGTGTTCCGAAACGTGAAAACGTCTCATACGTCCATGTACCGTTTGCCAAAATCATGCAGGAAGCTTCCCTCTCCACAGTTATGCTCAACAACATTGCGTTGGGCTCCCTTATGTATCTTATGGATGCTGATATAGAGGTACTGCATACGCTTATTGCAGAGAATTTCTCTAGAAAAGGGCAGGAAGTAATAGAAAAAAATATGCAGGCAGCCCGTTTGGGCTATGACTTTGTCAAAAAAAGCTTACCCTCAGGTTACTATATAAAAATTCCCAAGCTTACGACTATCGTTCCCAAAGTCTATGCGACAGGCAATGAAATGATTGGATTAGGAGCAATTGCGGCAGGATGCAAATGCTATGTCGCATATCCGATGACTCCTTCATCAGCCCTTCTTCACTATCTTGCTGCGAAGGGCGAAGCAGCTGGAATGGTGGTCAAGCATGCTGAGGATGAAATTGCCGTGATCAATATGGCTATTGGTGCGTCGTGGGCGGGAGTACGCTCTATGGTGGGAACGTCAGGCGGCGGGTTTGCCCTCATGGTCGAAGCAGTGTCTTTGGCGGGTATCACCGAGACACCCATTGTTATAGTCATGGGTCAGCGACCTGGTCCGGCAACCGGAATGCCTACCTGGACAGAGCAAGGTGATCTTTTGTTTGTACTTCACAGCGGTCATGGAGAATTTCCCAAAATTCTTCTTGCACCAGGAGACAGTGAAGAGGCATTTACATTGACGATTAAAGCTTTCAATTTGGCAGATAAATACCAGACACCTGTTTTTATTATCGGAGATAAATACTTACAAGAAGCACATCAGAGTGTCGCGGAATCACGAATTAAGAATTATGACGTACAGATTGATAGGGGGAAACTACTCACGCAGGACGAACTTTTAAAAATTGCCAAATACAATCGTTACCAAATCACCGACGATGGTATTTCTCCCCGCGCAATACCAGGGATGAAAAACGCTACCCACCAGGCAAACTCCTATGAACATAGTGAGGATGGACACACGACAGAGGAGGCAGACGAACGGACTGCTCAAGTCGATAAAAGGAATCGAAAAACGGAAACATTTTTGGCTCAAGACGCGCAGTTACCCCAACTCTATGGAGAGAAAGATGCGGCCCTCACCATTGTCTCATGGGGCTCAATGAAAGCGCCAATTATGCAAGCGATGAAAGATGCGAGCGGAAAATTCAATTATTTGCATTTTACCTATTTGTACCCATTACCACAAAAAGAACTTTCAACGATGTTGAAAGGGTTTAAAAAGATTCTGCTTGTTGAAAACAACTCCACGGCCCAGCTAGGACAGTTGTTGACTATGGAGACGGGTATACAATTTGAAGAGAAGCTTTTGAAATATTCGGGCAGACCGATTTACCCGGAAGAAGTCCTGGAAAAGGTGAATGAATTACTTGTACATTAAATATGAATACAGCTAATAACCAATCTCAAGGATTTGGGGGCTATTTCCCCACCTGGTGTCCAGGATGTGGAAATTTTGGGATCTGGGCAGCTCTGAAATCGGCATTTACTAAACTCACCTTTACCCCAGAGAATTTTTCAATCGTCTATGGAATCGGTTGCTCAGGAAATATGAACGACTTTTTATGGGCTACCAGCTTCCATGCGCTTCATGGTCGAGCGCTTCCTACCGCAATTGGTATCAAGCTTGCAAATCACAAATTACCTGTTGTTGTCATTGTAGGGGATGGTGACTGTTATGGAGAAGGTGGAAATCACCTTTTGCACGCAGCGCGTGGTAATCATGACATTACGGTTATTGTCCATGACAACAGAGTGTATGGACTTACCACAGGACAGGTAGCTCCTACCGCACTCAAAGGCTTTAAAGCGAAATCCACACCGTCAGGTATCATTGAAGTCCCTATCAATCCTATAGCGCTTGCAGTTTCTCAAGGCTCTACCTTCGTGGCGCAGGGGTTTTCTGGCGATATGGCACATCTAACTGATCTCCTTATTGCGGGGGTCAAACACAAAGGATTTTCTCTGGTAAATATTTTTCAACCCTGTGTCACTTTCAATCAACAGACTACCTATGCATGGTATCGTGAAAGGGTATATAAGCTGACGAGTGACAATCATGATTCTTCCAATGTAGGAGGCGCGCTTGAGAAATCTCTGGAGCTTGAGGCAAAAATCCCGCTGGGTATCATATATCAAACCCAACGCCCTGTCTATACAGATAGCCTGCCGCAAGTGGCGCAAAAGCCGCTTGTTGATGCTAATCTCAAGTTGGACCTGGACCCCTTTGTAAAAGAGTTTGTATAATAATAAGGGCAACGACATTTCGACGTACGTCGAAACGCCTTGACAGCTAGCACTCGATTTGTTACACTGCTAAAACTTGTATGAGTGACACGTCGCCAACTACATACAGAACCCTTCCCGTCGTACCTATCCGTGACGGTGTCGTTTTCCCCAATACAGAGATGGTGTTGACATTTGGAAGGCCCAAATCACTTGCGGCCATTGAATCCTCCAATAGTTCCGATAGATTGGTAGTACTTGTGATGCAAAAAACTCCTCACGTACAAGAACCACTCCCGGGTGATTTATATACGGTAGGCACCATTGCTCGCATCGAACGGCTTCTAAAAACTGATGGAGAGATCAATGCGCTTGTCAAAGGTCTTACACGTGTTGAGATTTTATCGTATGAGCAGTCAGATCCCTACTATCTGGCCAAAGTTGTCGTCTCTCCCGATGATATGACAACGACTGATGAAATTACTGCGTTGGTAAACCACATATCGACTGAGTTGAAAAAGGCGGTAAACTTGGGAAAATCGGTAGATTTTCTATCTTTTATGAACATCATGTCTGGGTTATCTCCATCTGAGTTTGCCAATCATGTCGCTGCTGTGTTGGATATTAAACCTACAGAAAAACAACTACTTCTGGAGACGAGAAACGTCCGAGATCGGCTTATGCGAATATCAGAGTACCTCTCACATGAAGTGAAGATTTTGGAGATTGAGAAAAAAATAGCCAGTAAAACCCAGGAGAAATTTGACAAATCCGTGAAAGAAGCGGTTCTTCGGGAAAGAATCAAGACGATTGAAAAAGAATTAGGTGAGGAAGGAGAAAGCAAAGAAGTCAGAGAACTTCTGGATAAAATCAAAAAGGCCAAAATGCCTGAAGAAGTGGAAATGAAAGCAAAAAAAGAACTCAAACGTCTATCCCAAATGTCCTCATATAATCCCGAAGCCTCCTATATACGAACATATTTAGATTGGCTTATTGAATTACCATGGTCTTTGGAAAGCACAGACATGGTTGATATCGTTGCGGCGGGAAAAATTCTGGATACTGATCACTTTGGTTTGAAAAAAGTGAAAGAACGAATTTTGGAATATTTAGCAGTACTTCAGTTGAAACGAAAAGCACACTTAATAGAGTCTAACGTAGGGGAACAAGCTACGAAAACTGTTGATACCTCAACTGTAGCAGTGCAGACAGTGGAAACTCCCCAAGCACATGTGAGTGATCCAACAATTCCCAAGAAGAAAGCAACAACCCCTACAATACTGTGTTTTGTAGGACCACCTGGCGTTGGGAAGACGTCTATTGGAAGGTCAATCGCCCGGGCTCTTGGTCGAAAATTTGTCAAAATGTCATTGGGAGGAATTCGTGATGAAGCCGAGATTCGGGGGCATAGGCGCACCTATGTCGGATCAATGCCGGGGCGCATCATCCAGGGCATTAAACAAGCGGGCACCAAAAATCCCGTATTTATGCTTGATGAGATAGACAAGGTTGGAGCTGATTTTCGCGGAGATCCATCAGCTGCTCTTTTGGAAGCTCTTGACCCTGAGCAAAACTTTTCATTTTCTGATCATTATTTAGAAGCGCCATTTGATCTTTCTGACGTAATGTTTATTACCACCTGTAACATGCTTGATACCATTCCTCCCGCTTTAAAGGACCGTCTTGAGATAATCCACTATCCAGGTTACACCCAGGATGAGAAGTTTCATATTGCACGCGATTATCTGGTGAAGAAACAATTACTAGCTCATGGACTTACCGATTCTGACGCTGCACTTACTGATAAAGCATTGCATACTATGATAAACCGTTACACACGGGAGGCTGGAGTAAGAAATCTCGAAAGAGAGATTGCCACAATTTTTCGCAAAGTCGCACGAGAGGTAGTTGAGGCGAAAAAGAGAAGTAAAATCATTACTGTTTCCAATCTCCATAAATACTTGGGCCCTGCCAAATTTACATCGTATCTGGCGGAAAAGAAAGATGAAATTGGCATGTCCACAGGACTTGCATGGACTGAGGCGGGGGGAGATATTCTTTTTATCGAGATCGCACTCATGAAAGGGAAAGGCACCCTCATGCTAACCGGACATCTTGGTGAGGTCATGCAAGAGTCATGCAAAGCAGCAGTTTCCTACGTGCGAAGTAAGGCCTCACTTCTAGGTTTGTCTGAGAAGTTTTATCATGCAGTTGATATACATGTTCATGTACCGGAGGGTGCCGTACCCAAAGATGGTCCCTCAGCTGGATCAGCAATCACCACCGCTCTCGTCTCAGCGCTCACCCAGACTCCGGTGCGCAAGGACGTGGCCATGACAGGAGAAGTTACACTTCGCGGACGGGTTCTGGAAATCGGAGGCATAAAAGAGAAAGTAATTGCAGCGCACAGGGCTGGCATCAAAACAGTCATTATTCCAAAATCAAACAAGAAGGATCTGGAAGATATACCCAAATACGTGCTATCAGATTTAAAGTTTGTCTTTGTGGATCATATGGATCAGGTACTTAAAGTCGCACTCGTAAGGCCTCTTAAGATTGAAGAACAAGAAGAAAAACATCCAATGATGATGCGGCAACCGCTTATGGCTAAACTTCCCTCTTAACTCTCTCGCATGTAGTCAAATACCACTTTTGAAATCTCGCCAATGACATCTTTGGTACCCTCAACACTTGTCATATCCGTGGTAAGTATGCCTATATAGTAGGGGTTATCAGGAAGATCGACGATTCCCGTATCGTGAATTTTTCCTACTGCGTCACCAGTTTTATGATAGACAGTAATCCCTTCCGGCAGTCCTTTGTGTATCCTATCATCAAAATCACTTTTATCCATGAAATCGAGCATCTCGGCGGTAAGAGCCTTTGAAGTAATTTCTCCTTTATACATTTTGGTGAGAAGCAGAGCGACGTCTTTATTTGAAGTAGTGTTTTTATACATATCCGTTTGCGTTAATCCCCATTCTTTAGTGCGTTCTTCAATTTTATCCAATCCTACGATGTGAGAAGCCAAAAGATACGCCGCCGTATTGTCTGATTTTTCCATCATCAGTCGTGCAAGGGTTTTTATGGAGTAGGGAGAACCCGGCTTGTCATAGCGGATTGACCCTGTACCATAGTCTTGTATATCTTTTGGTTGAGGTACAATGATTTTTTCCAGATCAATTTCGCCTTTATCAGCAAAATAGTAGAGAGATGCCAAAACAGGGATTTTATTGACCGATGCTGCATCGACTATCATTTCACTGTTTAGTGCATATTCCTGACCAGTTGAAAGATCCACCACATAGACTGAAAATGTCCCACTTTTTTCGGAGATTATTTTTTCGATTTGTGGTAATAGAGGAGTCTTCTTAGACGTCTTCACAGTCGGTAACGGAGACGGTGTAAAAAGTCCTGTTTCCACTTGTGCGTGTAAAATTTCCTGCCCAGAGGAGTTTTGAGTTGTTGCTTTCCTGATCAAAATAAAAGCGATTGTGATAATAAAAATTACTGTAATTATTGGCGTTTTGCGGCGGGAGCGATTTCTTCCCGATACATTTATATAAGAGACATTGGAGATTTCGGACATAGGCTCTATTGTATCAGATTATAGTGTACAATTTGGAGTATGAACATTTTTCATGTAATACTACTCTCAATTGGAGTATTCAGTTTTATCCTCTAACAGAAGATGTGGTTACAACTACTTCTAGTAGGTTTTGTGGGATTGATTTCATACCACAATGCATTTTCAGCGGGATTTGTCTTTGATGATGTGGTGACGGTCGTTGGGAATCCATACCTTGGGAATTTAGAGTACCTTGGATATCTTCTGCAAGCCCAGCCCGGCCGCGCCATTGGATACCTTACATACTTTATCAACTTTGGGCAAGCGGGCCTAAACCCATTTTGGTATCACGCAGTCAACGTCATCATTCACATTCTAAACGCGCTGGTGGTTTATTATTTTGTTTATCTTCTACAACGGGTGACAGATTCCACTCGTAAAGCGTTTAGTTCCAACCAATTTCTTCCACTTGTGGTTTCTATACTTTTTGTTTCACATCCAATCCAGACACAGGCGGTGACTTACATTTCCCAACGGTTTACAATTCTTGCCGCCTTTTTTTATGTCTCATCACTTGTTTTTTACCTGCGATCAAAACTCTATCCGTCAAGGCATTTAATCAATATAGTTATTTCATATCTTTTGGCCATCTGCGCTTTTTTTACCAAAGAAATCAGTTTCACGTTGCCATTTGCCATATCAGCTATTGAATTGTGTTTTTTTGTCAGAAGACCACAGGTAAAAAAATCATTCATAAAAGTATTACCATTTTTTGTGATTAGTGGTTTCATTTTTCTACTGCTTTATGTTTTTCCCGCAACAAAAGGGGGAATTGGTAAGCATATCCCGCTCCCCACCATGGTTCAGGGTTCTTCTATAAGCCGAATTGAATATGCACGAACCCAGTTCCCAGTAGTTGCTACCTATGTAAGATTATTATTTCTTCCTATCAATCAAGTAGTAGATTATGATTTTCCAATAGTGAAAAGTGTTTTAGAAAATCGGTTTGTAATAAGTGCGTTTGTAATTATTGCGTTGATAATAATTTCTTTGAAAGCGTACAATAAAAACAGATTTGTATCATTTGGAATCTTCTTTTTCTTCATCGCGCTTCTTGTGGAATCGAGTATCATTCCTATCGTTGATGTTATATTTGAACATCGAGTGTATCTACCCTCAGTTGGATTTTTTATAGCCGTTGGATCTCTTTATGTACATACTCTTAATCGCTTCAGGAACAAAAATTTTCTGCGATCAGGATTGATGATACTTTTTGTTTTTGTGCTGGGAATCTGTTCATATACAACCTTTCAACGTAATTTTGTTTGGCAAAACGAATATACACTCTGGTCTGATGCTGTGGTCAAATCACCGAGGAAAGCTCGCGTTCATTACAATTTAGGAGTTGCGGCAGCAGAGGTAGGTAAGTGGGATCAAGCAGAGAAAGAATTATTACGCACCATAGATTTGGAGCCACGCTATGTTAAAGCATATCAGAACCTGTCGTTTATCTATGAACGTGAAGGGGACAAAAACAAGGCAATTGAATTTAAAAAAATAGTGGAAGGACTTACCAAAAAGTAAAGCCTCCCCGGCTTTAAAGCCGGGGCCTCTCTCGTGTTCAGGCTGAAACCCCGTACCGTCCCGAATTAGTCGGGACTGGTACTGGGGTAGCAGTTCTGCTACAGTACAATTTTGGAGGTAGAAACTGGAAGTTATTTGGTATAGATACGGGATATCAGTTGGTATCCCTTTTGGGTATGGGCGTAGTGTTGGGACTCATGTAAACGACGAGGATTTTGAGGGAATCCAAGGAAAAAAGGGCTATCCATTTTAACAAAGGAATTAGAAGTTATTTGGGACCGTTCCTCTATTACATCATTACAATCATCCGGAAATTAAATAGTTTCTTACTCCTTCTCATGCTACAATTTCCCTAATGAATCTATTTATTGAACACGTTGGGTCTCCGATACTGTTGGTGTATAATTCCAATAATGATTGTCACCAAAAGCGAGCCTTTTACGATCGTTGAAATTGCGCAATTACGAGAGCAGTTTGATACCTATATTAAGACTGTTATTGATATCAATAATAAAATCTGTTCGGCTGGTTGTAATAGACATTTTGAGTCAGAAAAAATTCTCCTAGAAAAGGGATCAAAACAGGCAGATTTGTGGGGTGGAGGGATTGATATTGAGACAATATTGATTGATTACAATTCTTTCATAAATATCCGCCCGGCAGATAATAATCAGAGCAGTGAGATTTTAGATCCTCAAATAAGAATCACCTTTGAAGAGCTGACGAAATATTTTTTCAAAGTACTTTATGAATAAAAATCAAATAGCAATATCATCTTTGGCTATGGATCTGAAACGCGCAGCGCTCGGATACCATCGTGGATCAATCACCATGGCACATCGATTCCTGCAAGAAGCAATCAAACGAAAAAACGAAATTGATCCAGAGTCGGTGAAACCGTATGTGGCAAATCTTTTGAAAAAGCTTGATGAATTAGTCAAAGAAAAGGACACTGCTCGAATCGCCGAAGATGCTCTCATGTATAGTACCCTTTTCCAAAACGCATCATTATCGATTGCTTGAAATTATTTATAGGAATCGGCATCTACAACAATTCAGAAAACTCATTCTCTGTTAATCCTGCTCTTTTGATTTGAGCTTTTAGAAGAAATCTGGCTACTGATTTATGAAGTGGAATTGAGAGGGTAGGACAGCCTGTTTTTTGCAGTATTGCATGATCTCCTGATGTATGTACGTGTATATATCCTGCTCTTGTCAATGCCTTCACCGCTTTTTTTCCTGAAATATCGGCAAGTTTGGGCATATAGAGGAGTTCTTATGCAGTGGCAAATGATATCGGTATGTTCACAACTTCTTTAGTGAACTCTTTTTTCATCTCCGCTTTTTCCAACGCCTCCATGTATGCTTTTATGGCTTTCTTTGCATTTGTTACGGCTTCTTTTTTTGTCTTACCCTGACTCATACACCCGTACAAATTGACCACATCGGCGACATAGCCTTTGTAGGCTTTATCGTACGTTAATTCGATAAGATAAGAGAGATTTTTAGTCATAGATTTATACCATTCTTAGTTGATTTTTGCGAATAATCATGAGCAATAATCAGATTAGAAGGGTATATACTGATCGCATATACATTTAAGAGAAGTATACCTCATGCAGATTATATCACAAAACCTACATAGTATCGGGTAACATCCTATGCTACAATATTTCCCATGAATTTGAGTTGCGGGGATGTTAGGATACTACTCCAACTTTACAATTTAAGTTCAACTTTAAGCTCCAAAAGACAATAACTTATTCCCGAGAAGTAAATGCAATGATTATTTAATTTTTCCTACCCCATATGTAGAGCAAGAGTCCTAGACCTCCAACGGTAATTGTAAATGTTCCAAGATATAAAAGAACTGTCGGAATTCCAAGCAAATCAATTCTTTTTCCCCAATACGGAATCAAGAAGCCCACGCATATACTTACCAAAAAGCTAATCGTTGAAGACATTGTGCTTCGTTTGTCTGGATCTACTTCATCTTGCGCGATATGAGTCAAAACAGGATCACGAAATGCGTGTCCGGCAAAAAGTATATATATTACTGGAATTGCAATAAGCGTGTCTATCATACTTAAAGCACCGACTGTAACGGTTGGAATAGTAATGATGATCAGAAGGGAAATTGCTTTTCCAAAGACCTTCGAAACTTTATAAGCGTTTATTGAGACAATTGCTTGTATTGCTCCCGCAATTGCAGCGATTACACCGATGTATGCTACATCAACACCTATATCTAGCAAATAAGGTTGGTTTATATTCTGATTAAACACCATGCGGTTTAAAGTCAATGCAATTCCGATTACAACCGTTGCCATTAGAATTTTATTTTTTACTGTAAGTAAAACACCGTTTCTAATTATGTTTAAGTAGAATAGAGTTGTGTGATTTTTTTTAGTAAATTCCCATTTAACAAAACACATAACGATTGTTGCCGCAGTAAAACAAACAAACGCCAAGAAATATGGCAAACCTATATTGTATTTGAAAATAAGAGAACCTATTGTGCTTCCGAAAATTGATCCAAAAAGAAAGTATCCTCCCGCTTTTCCCAAAACTTTCTGAAAACTTTCATTCAGCCTTTCTTTTTGCAATATTTCATAGACAAGAGATGATATTGCTCCTGACTGGAAAGCCAGACCGAGAGAACTCGAGATCATGCCCACGAGAAATCCTAAGTAATTCGGATATAAAAAGAACACTACAAAAGCTAACGCCTGAAATAACAGGCCTAAAACAATTGAAGTCTTGTGCCCGTATGTATCGGCAAATCCACCAGTTGGAATCTCAAGAATCGCCAAAGATATCATAAATATTGCAAAAAGTCCCGCGATTTGTGCTTGATTTAAACCGTAAGCAAGGAAGTATAGTGTAAAAGTTACTGCAGCAATATTGCTTAATCCTGCAAGAAAATGGACAAGATAAATTTTTCTAATCTCAAGCATGGCTCTCATATCTTATCAAACAAGTCTGATATAATCACACAATAAAAGGAAAAGTTGAGATATGAACCTATCAGTAGACACTTCAATTACGCAGTCCCACTTTTTCAATTTCGTTTCGCCTTCCAGCCTCCAGAGCCCCGAAAAGTCCGCTCAATCTCGCTTCGTGACAAGTTTGGCCGGATCTTTAAGTTAGAAACACCGAGGTTAGTTTTTTCCTAGTATTGATTCAATCCAAGATGCAACCTTATTCTGCAATTGGTTTTGTGGTTATATTTTCCCCATTGAGGAAACGTCAATCCCGAGGTCGCGGATGTTTGCC
>Ga0213870_1001309_pt1 | contig 11298 bp, 15 predicted proteins | sample WICALVC2017_Meta_FD_160119 | JGI IMG/M metagenome (GOLD analysis project Ga0213870, IMG submission 160119) | Freshwater microbial communities from subterranean cave lake in Wind Cave National Park, South Dakota, United States - WICALVC2017 | ecosystem: Environmental > Aquatic > Deep subsurface >... | reverse complement strand
TGTCGGCTCGAACTGTATGCTGAATTCAAAACGGCTTGAAATTTCCCCGAAAAACGGCTGGCGAGCCCGCGTAGCGGGCGAGCCAATGACTTCATTTCCTAACTGGCGGAGAGTAGTGGACGATGTTAGAACCTATTGGATGACCGCTACCGAGCGGATATTTATACCGAGTTTATCTCTAAACTACGCAAAAATCAGTTAGATTATTTTTCTGTTTACGAGTTTATTTTCCATTTCTATCAAACTCCAGAGGCAAAAAATAGGATTTCCTTGCCCTTTTGGTTAAGTCGGCGTGTTTTCTTAAGTTCATTGATAAACTTCCTCTAAAAAAGCATACCTCTACCCTCTTACTAAATTCTTTGGCTGTTTGAACTGCGCTAACATAATCTCCATCGCTGGAAACAATGATTGCTACATCATATTCTCCAAATGCGGCCTTCTTTGCAATGTCTATGGATAGTTGAGTATCAAGATTTTTTTCTTTTATAGAACCCTTAGAACCCTGTAGATGCCCATATTTAACCTCAACGAGGGGCAACTTTTCTACGGCGGTATAGTATTTTATAGTCAAAGAGTATATTTTTCTATGCCACTCATCCTCTTTGAGAAGATATACTGGCGGACGAGCACAATAGAAATTTACACTTACCAACTCTCTATTACCAGAAAGTTTTTGTGCCAATTTAAGGGGGTCGTAAAAACTGACCCAACTCTTGTCGCCATTCTTTCTTATCTTCTCAATATTCTTAAAAGTATTACTATTATCTATAAAAACCGCGACTTTCATAGGGTAAGGGTTTAGCTCAATGTTATTAAATAGTAGTTTATTTATCGCTAAAAAACAAGAGCCCCGAAGGGCTCTTGTTGCTTACCGCAGCCGAAGCAGACGATAAGGATTTCTTTAATTTGAGTATATACCTCCAGCCAAATGTTTGTCAAGGGGGGGGTTGGGGACAAACCTACCCCACCTCGCTACTCACTATTGTTTTCTATTCCTCTCTCTGAAAGGAGAGATTGATTCTTCAGTTCTTGGAGCAACTTTTTCTTCTCTCGGAGTTCTCGTGCTATCAACTTTTGTCTCTCGTTCAACTCCTCTCCTAATTCCTCCGCCTCTAAGAGCTGGTTGTAATTGAAATTGTCTATCAACTTTTGTTTGTCCACCGATAAGCCCTTCTGCGATGTCAGAGGGAATTTTTCTGGATTCATGTATTCGTCTAATTTGGTCATAGATGATTTTTTCATAGTTTTTGATTTATATTAGCCGTTAATGCTCCTGCCGTTTTTGTAGCTGACTACAAAACAAAAAGCGGCTCGGAGTTTTAATCCAGCTTACCGACCAAAGCTGAATGAAATCTCCCAACCGCCTTTGCGATTAGTCGCTTATTTCATCTGGCTTTCCGCAGATTTCCCAGATTGCCTACCCCTCAAAGGGGAGAAACAAGCGGTTCGTGATTATGTGCACGAACTTCACTTTTCTGTTGTCAATTACGCCTTAATTATAGCAAACTGGCAGAAAAATACAAGCTACCCCACCTCGCTACTCATTATTTCTAATTGAGGCATACCTACCCACTATGTCCCCCCTCTATACCCACACTTGAGTTATTAAGCCAGTTTGATTGTTTGATTTTAATCAAATTTTGCGGATGGTCTCCAGCAATTCCTGCTGGCATTTTATTTCTCAAACAATACTTTCTGCTGTTTCTCTTGCTCTTTAATATCCGCCTCAATAATTTTAACCCATAGCTCTTTAGCCCTTAAGTTGCCTTTAATCATCTCATTATAAATCTCGGTTTCGTTGCTATATGACTTAAATAATCTCTGCTCAAGCTCGGTTTTCAAACCTTCTGGTTTAATCGGGTAATGCCTCATCACTAAATCCCACGCTTGAGCGTTTACGGTATAGGCGTAATTTTCAGAGCTAAAAAGCTGTGCTTCAAATTCCTCAAAAGTTTCTATCGGATTTCTACTGTGCCAGTGGTTATGAGCTATCTCGTGGTAGAAAACGGGTATCCATAATTCTTTTTTTAATTTTATATCGGGGTTGATATAAACTGACTGGGTTTTTGCCCCGTGATACATTATTTGGTCTCTTAACTTCGGGTCAGTTCTGTAAAGTTTGCTTCCTAACGCCCCACTCATTAAATACTCGTGGGTCTCTAATAATTCTCTTGGCATTTTGCTTTTAACAACATCCATTAAGTTAATAACCTCGTTTATCTCTACTAAAAGGTTCTTGGTTTGCTCGGCTTCTTTTTCTTTGGCTTGTTTTTGTAAATAAAAATAGATTGATACCGCACCGATAATAAAAATTATTAAAAGTAGAAAAATTAAAAGTTTCTTTTTAAATAACCTAATCATTTCTAATTAAAAAAGCCGACTAAATTATCGGCTTCTTTTTTGTTAGCAATTCCTCAACCTTAATTAACTTTATCTCTAACCCTTCTTTATTTTTAATTCGTGCTACTTCCTCATAAGCGCCTGTAGTAAAATTAAAAGCTACGATATAACCTTTCTTATAACCAGCTCTTTTAAGGGCGGTCTCAAAATTATCTACAACATTTCGTCCTACTCCTTCAGACTGCTTTACTTGTATTCCTGCTTCTTCAGTTAAAACACTTCTGGGATAATAACCATCTAATCCCATATCACCCACTTTCTGTCTACTTAAATTAGCTCTCATTTTATCTATCACTACCCAGTTTTGAAATTCAAATGGTTCTAACTTTTTTACTTCTTCTACAGTAGTTGGCATACCAACAACAATATAATCTATTCCCTCTGTTATCCTTGCTACTCTTTGCCCCGTTCCTTCCAATCCCTTCTTAAACCTATCTCTTATTACTTTAATGGCTGTTGGTGATATATCTATCCCTATCCATCTTCTCCCTAATCGTTGAGCTACCGCTATAGTTGTGCCGCAACCACAGAAAGCGTCCAGAACTAAATCACCTTTATTTGAGGATGCTTCTATTATTCGCTCTAAAAGTGCTTCTGGTTTCTGGGTAGGATAACCCACTCGTTCTTTTGAAACATTTATAACTGCTGGTATTTCCCAAACATCTACGGGTAAAACATCGGCATACCATCGCCCCTGTTCGTCTTGTTGGGGGCTAAAAAATGGTTTGTCATAATAAATCCTTTCTTTTGATAAATTAAAGGTATATTTATCGCTTTTTGTATAAAAATAAATGTTATCGTGCTTTCTACTCCATCGCCTTTTTGTTGCTCCACCTGTTCTGTAAGCCCAGATAATCTCATTTTGAAAGTTCTCCTCGCCAAAAATTTCATCCAACATAATCCTTATGTGGGCGTTAGCGTGCCAATCGCAATGGATATAAAAAGAACCAGTGGGCTTCAAAACTTCATACATTGCTTGAACTCTTGGCTTTAGCCAACCAATAAAATGCTCTATCCCGCCTTCCCATCTGTCTTTATAGCTTCTAACTTCTGCTTCATCGCCCCAAACTATCTCATATTGTTTATGAGTAAAAAATGGTGGGTCAATATAGATTAAATCTATACTCTCTTTAGGAAGTTTGGCTAACTCCTCTAAATTATCACCGCAAATAAGTTTATTGGTTTTCCAAAGTTTCTCTTGATTAGGCATACCCTGAACGGTTTTTATACTTATGCCTGCTGACTGGGAACGTAAAGCTCCCCGCCAGCGATAATCCTTTCGGACTACCCATATCCCTTTCGGAATATGACCGTTCAGGGTGCTCTGACGAGGAGCTTGATACCCTGAACGGTTTTTCTGCCATATCTCGGAGTTTTTAATTCACGAGGGTTAGGCAATCAAGTTGTTAATCGCTTTATGTCATTTTTATCAGTAATACTTTCTAATGTATTCTCCCGTCTTTTTATCTTTGTAAATAATCACGCATCTATCGCTAAGAAAGGAAAAAGTGTTGTCTGAAGGTTCAAGATATTCAAAATCTTCTACATTGTTATACTGCTCTCTTTCCCTCTCGTAAATGTCATAACACTCTCTTTTTCGTTTGGCTATATATTCTTTTTCTTCTTGTGCCATTTTAATCTCTTGCTGTCGCTCAATAGAACGCTGTTTATTTATTTGGCTCGCATAGTAAAAGCCGCCCAAAACAATGCTTGCTATTAAAATCACTGCTGGGAGCGATAGTTTATTAAGTTTTGCTACGGATTGTGCGAGGTATTGAAAAATCCTTTTTATTCTGCCCATAGAATTATTTTTTTGACTTTAATAACTTCAAAATATCTTCTTTGCGATAACGCCTGTCTTTTCGCTCGCCAAAACGGACGGCAACAAGTATGCCCTTCTTGTCCCACTGCCGCAGAGTGTTGGGGTGGCATTTCAAAATATCACACGCCTCTTGGAGCGATATGAGTTCTGGCATTTTGTCGGTTTCCTTTGGCTGTTTTGGCATAAATCGTTTCAACTTGCTTGGCTCTTGGGTTTCCAATACCAAAGAATTAAAGCTCCAACAAAAAGTATTGAGGCGGCAATCCTGCCTTCGCCAGTGGAAATGTCTGCTGGGTCAAATAAGAAACCGTTCCATTGAGGGAAAAACCATTGAGATATTGCCAATAGAAATAAGAGGATAGCCCATGTTTTTTTGTCCATAAAATATCAATTATTTATCTTCCAATTTATCAATGCGTTTTTCTAATTTATCAATCTTTTCATTCAGATATTCTTTTTGTTTTTTGTCTATTGCGTTAGCCCCAATCAAAAATGTTATGACAATTAAAACAACTGCCCAATTTTTATCTACATTGGTAAACAGAAGGAGAATAGCAACAGCCAAAAAAGAAAGCACAACCCATCTTATATTTTTATATTTATCCAACCTCATAAATTGTGCCTAAATAAAAATAAATACCCAAAGACAGGAGTATATAAATACACCATATTACAAAACCGATAAACTTATCAGGCACTCCATCGCCATCAGGCATATTAAGTAAATATATGAAGAAACCAACTATATGGGTTGTCGCAAGAAAAACCAATAAGATTATTTGATACAAATTAAAGTATTGCATTTGATTTTATACCTAACATTGCTTAACATAACATAGGGCAGGTTTATCTGCAACATCAAATTACAATTACCTTAAATTACGATGACCAAAGATACAAATCATTTTGACTGGGGAGAACTATCCACAGAAAATCTTAAAATTACCCAAAAGGTTATTAGAATTACTCTTAATTTCTTACAACTTCAACCGACAAACAGCTTGTCGCTGACCAACCGAATACCATTGCAAAAATTTGAAAATGAGCAATTGTATTTAGAAGATGTAAGCGGTGTACTAAACAAAATAGATGGCATTGAGGTTACAAATGTCCAGCTACTTGGTGAGCTAAAAGAATGGAGAAGTAAAAGAGTAAGATTTCCTTCAGTTGTTTCCGCTTATGAAGAAAATGAAGCCCTTTTATATTTACCGTCAGAGGAAGAACTTAAAAATTATGTTTTTTTACAGATAAACTCACTGGACGAATTACATCAAACTAAAGATAAGATTGACTATTTACTGGGAACACTTAATTTTGAGAAAAATGATAAGGACAAAAAGGAAATCCCATCACAAGCGAATAATCAGATTTTAACTGCGGCGGATAAGAAAAAACTCTGTATTCTTGAAAAATTGAAAGAGGAATGGGATTTAGTATCCAAAAAAAATAATGAGGAGGTTGTAATAGAAGTTTCGTGGCAAAGAAATATACAATGGCAAGGAGAGTGCGGGATAGACGACAGCCAATTTGAAAACATACTGCAAGGTTTTAAGGACGAAAATTTGCTTGATGGATTTCGGTTTTTTAGAGAGCAAGATATAAATCCAGGACTATGAGGGCAAGCTTAATAATACAACTTCCAAAGGATTTTGAGAGACGCTATAACGAGTATAGGGCGGGGATTTTGGGTGTTCAGAGGTCAGCAGAAACAGAAGGAAAAAGCGTTTCGGAAACCGAACAACAAGATAAAAGACCCTATTGTGTCATTGAGGGCAGGAATGGATTTTTGAAATTCAGTAAGCAGGGTAAGAAAATTAAAATTGGTGGTGCAAGCTCGCAATCATTTAAGTTGTTACAGTGTCTTACCGAACCGTTCAGGACAGCAAAGTCGGTAGATACTGTTTTTGAGGCAATAAGAGAGAATGTGAAATATAAAAGCAAAAGTGGCGTCTATACGGCTGGCACTGATAAGCAACAAAAAATTACACTCATTGAGTATGCAATTAAAGAGTTACAGAAAGGCAACAAACTGCAGGGCAAGTTGGCGTTTAGGTGGGACGACCTTAAAACAAAAATTTGGTTAGAGTATCTCGGATAGAGTAATTCAGAGGAAGTTTTATTATGGGCTTCCGATAGTTTAGAGGATAACTGAAATTATCGCATAAAATCAGCACTTTTTGCTGATTTTTTATTTGATTTTACTCTGACATCCTCTCTTTGGTTTTGCGAGAGAGGATGTTTTTACAATGCAATAAAAGTCGCTTATTAGCATTAACTAAATAAAATTATGCGGAAACAATCAAAAAATCAGGAGCTATCTTATATCCCGCTTGATGATACGGAGCGGTATTTTTATTCGCACGACATTGGACTTGTTGGTTATCTGCTTTGCCAGAATTTTGAATTGGTCGGTCTGGACAAAGCCGTGCGGAATAAAGTGCTTTTTATTCTGAAACGGGGCGATGGGATAGATACAGAGGTTAAGAAATACTGGGATTTCAAATCCTCGGTGGACGCCCAGACCTACTTTAATCAGATTAAGCGGTTGAAAAATCAGATATTTAGTTCGGAGTAAAACAATGATTTCAGAGACCGCCCTACAAGAGTTCAAAGAGCTGTATGTTGAGGAGTTTGGAGAGGAACTTTCAGATGAGAAAGCTATAGAGCTTGGCACAAATCTCCTTACGCTCTTTCACCATATTTATCGCCCAGTGAAAAAGGACTGGCTGGCGGCGGTTTCTGAAGAAGAAAAACCTAACAAAACATAACATTACAATTATGAAAAAATTAAACACCATTACAAATAAAGAACCAGAACAGGAAAATCAAATTGAGGCATTTGATGGAGAACTTCTACACCCTTCGCTGGATGTTAAAAATGGGGTGTTAGTGCTGGGTTTTCGTTATAGAGCAAAGCCACAGGAAGAAAAGGAGATTTTTGTGGTTGTAAATGAGGGCACGGCCCAGACAACTGAAAGCGACCAGTTAAAAATACAAGAAAAGCTCTATTATTTTGAAAAGCGGGGAAGAAAATTGATGCGGCTGGAAGAAAGATGGAGCGTGTCTGCTCTGCGACAGTTTCTAAAGGATTATACGGAGATAAAGCCAGGAGTAACGCCAAAAGAGGTATTTGAGAAAATCCTCGGACTGGCGAAAAGATACATTGAGTTGGAGCAAGAAACTGACTACCACCTTCTTACAGCGTGGGTTCTTGGCACTTACTTCTACCCGATTTTCTATACCTATCCATTCCTGCATATTAAAGCTCCGAAAAGGTCTGGGAAGAGCCAATGTCTCAATTTTCTCACCCAGCTTTGCTTCAACGCAATAAAGGCACGACCCAGTTTACCAGCATTGTGCGACACGGTTGACTCGCTCCGAGGAACTTATCTTATTGACCAAGGCGATGCTCTGGCGCGGAGAGGTAATGAAGAACTACTGGATATACTTGCTGATTCGTATAAGAAAAGCGGAGGCAAGAGGCGGGTTATGAACTTGGATAAACGAAAAGGTAGAGAAGTTCTTGAATTTGAAACTTACAGCCCCAAGGCGTTTGCATCCGTAAAGGAACTTCCTGAAGATTTAAGGGACAGATGTTTGGTCGTGCCGCTTATTAAAAGCCAAAAGAACTTCCCAGACCCTGATGATAACAATGAGAACTGGCGTGAAGTAAGGGGTGAAATCTATCAGCTTCAGATGACCAATTATGATTTTGTTAGCTCAAGCTACACAGTCAAAAAGATTGAATACCGCCAAAGCCAAGAAATTCTCGGTAGAAGTTTGGAGTTATGGCTTCCGTTTGAAATAATTTTGGGATGCTTCGGAGCAGGGGAAAAAATCGTAGAATCAAAGAAGAGGTTTCTTTCTCAATACGGATTTACTGAATACGAACCATCTGAATTGGAAGAAGAAGTGATAAAAGCCATTTTAAGCCAACTTCAAGATAAATCTGAAGCTATCTTAACGCCGAAAGGAATAAGTGAATTTATTGATGTGGAGGCGTTTTATCCAAGCGATACTCCAAAACAGAAAGCAGCAAAAGTGGGGTGGGCAATTAAAAAGTTCAACCTATCCTCTGAACGGAAACCACGAACCAAAGATGGAGTAAGGTATTTATTTGAAAAAAGCAGGGTAGAAGGCATCCATAAAAGCTACTTCAAAACCACCCTTGAACCTACACCTCCTACACCAGACGCTTCCGAGGGCTTGGATATTGAGAAAATACCGATGTAGGAGTTCGGTGTAAGTCCTTTATATGTATAGCGCACTCTTGCACAGAAAACTTATACACCGAAATCTTACACCAGATAAAATCGCTTATTTTCAAATAAAAATTGGGACAATGTAAGAGGTGTAAGAGACAAATGGATAGTGTTGGTAACCACAGATTTAGGAGTTTTCTGACACCATAAAAAAGGTCGTATCCCTGATAAACAGGGTAATAACAGGTAATAACAATCAAAATTATGAGCGAAATATCACAAAAACAAAATAATAAAGAACTGGTGAAGAAAGAGGACAAAAAATCCAAGATAGAAAGAGTGCGTGAGGGGCTGGCTGATACTGATAATAATAGCGTAAGATTTTTTGACCTTGAACCCAAGATAGAAGAATTTATTGATTTGGAAGAGAAAAAAGGACTGGCTACAAAAGAGAAAGAAAGGAAACAAGAACTTGTGTCGGAGTTAGCAATAGCATACGGACTTAAAAATGGTTTTTGGGTGGCTTCCTTGAGTTATCGCAGAAACCAGAGTTTTTTAGACATCGCACGGAGAGATTTTATAAAAGAATATGATTGTAAAACCTCAATAGAGCTTATGTTGGCTGATAGAATTATTGGTAGTTATTGGCGTTCAATGAGATTGGATGCAACTCTCAACCGCATTATAGAGAAAGAGGACGGCGGATATACTTTTGATGACCTAAAAGTAAATATCATAAGAGAATTAAGCAAAGGACTTGAGTCCGCCAGCAGGCAATTAAACGCCAATATACTGCTCTTAAAAGAACTCAAACAGCCAAAGTTGAATGTAAAAGTAAATACTAACACTGCCTTTATCGGGCAAAATCAGCAGTTTAACGCTGGAAAACCATCAGAGACCACCAAAGATGAAATCAATGACCCCGAATAATTTAGGACTTTTAGTTGAGGAGTGTAAGAAAATCAAATTATCAGATTTTCTGAAAAGATATAGGGCGGGGCTGAAAGAAGCTCTTATTAAATCAGAGCTGGAAATAGAAGGGATAAATATAGAGCTTGTTACATCAATGACTGGCTATGGCGGCGTGCGAGTTTGGTTTAAGTGTCCCCTGTGCGGACTGCGTGTCGGGGTATTATTCAGACATCCCGTGAATGGTGCGATGGGTTGCAGAAAATGCCTTAACCTTGAATACCGAAAAAGGAGATACAAGGGTATGATGGAAAATGATTTATTTACTTCCTAAAATAGTGTATAATACGAGTGTAGCCCAAAGTCGCAATATGTCCGTGAGATTTTTATTGGTATTCTGCCCTTTGAGGGGCGGTCTGCCAGAAACCAATCCTCACGGAAAGGCGACTGGGCTACCAGACCGTCCCTTTAAGTTTTTATGAAAACAGATACAACAAAAATTAAATACATCGCCTATTCACGCAAGAGCACCGAAAGCGAGGAAAGACAAATACTCTCTCTTGATGACCAGAAAAGAGAGGTTGAAGAAATGGAGAGACGGGACAGCTTAAAAATTGTTGAGCGTTATCTTGGAAGTGGACGAGGCGAAAGCCAAACAGCTCACAAACGAGGTCGTCCGATATTCAATCACATTATGCGGCAGATAGAGGCGGGCAAAGCCAATGGGCTATTGGTCTGGCATCCAAATCGTCTTGCTCGGAACGCTTACGATGGTGGCTTGCTCATAACTTTAATGGATGAGGGTAAGCTATTTGAAATCAGAACGCCTCACCGCACTTATCACAACACTCCTGACGATAAGTTTTTCTTGCAGTTAGAGTTTGGAATGGCGAAAAAATCATCTGACGATAACAGCGTTGCTGTAAAGCGTGGGCTTAAAACAAAAGTGCAGATGGGGTGGTATCCCAGCCGAGCACCGCTTGGCTATATCAATACTGTAACCAAAGAAAAGGGCGATAACCAAATAATCAATGACCCAGAACGATTTAGTGTCGTGCGGCAGATGTGGGACTTAATGCTCACGGGCAATTATACGCCGCCACAGATTTTGAAAATCGCAACCAAAGAGTGGAAGTTCAAAACTCGCACCACAAAAAGATTTGTAGGCAAATCGCTATCCCGTAGCGGTATTTATCGGCTTTTTACAAATCCTTTTTACTATGGATGGTATGACTATGCGGGAGAACTATACAAAGGCAAACACGAAGCGATGATTACCGAAGATGAGTTTGACCGAGTGCAAAAACTGCTCGGACGAGAAGGCAGACCACGAGCGAAAGAGCACCGCTTTGCCTTCACTGGCTTAATGAAGTGCGGCAACTGCGGAGCGATGATAACCGCAGAGGAAAAGATGAAGCGGCAGAAAAACGGCAACGTGCACCACTATATTTATTACCACTGCACAAAACGGATAGACGAGAATTGCCCAGAAAGAATGGTTGAGCTTAAATGTCTCAACGCCCAGATTGATACACTTGTTAAAAATCTGACCATTTCTGACAAGTTCAGGGGCTGGGCAATAAAATACCTGCACGAAATCCGCCAAAACGAAGCTCAAAGCAACGAGACCGTTTTGGATAATAAACAAAAAACCCTGCTTCAAACCACGAAGCAGTTGGACAACCTTTTACTAAAATACACCTCTCCCGAAAATGAAGGCGGGCAATTTATTACTGACCAAGAATATCAGACACTCAAAAATCGTCTTGCGAAAGAAAAGGCGGCTCTTGAGGACGACTTAAAGACACACGGCAAGGTTATTGAGGAATGGGTTGAGTTAAGCGAGCGGACTTTCAACTTTGCCCGTTACGCCCAGATGTGGTTTGCCAAAGGTGATATGGCGACACGGCGAGCCATCTTTGCCGCTCTGGGTTCACACCTCATCATCAAAGATCAAAAACTGAA
>Ga0213870_1001308_pt1 | contig 11303 bp, 6 predicted proteins | sample WICALVC2017_Meta_FD_160119 | JGI IMG/M metagenome (GOLD analysis project Ga0213870, IMG submission 160119) | Freshwater microbial communities from subterranean cave lake in Wind Cave National Park, South Dakota, United States - WICALVC2017 | ecosystem: Environmental > Aquatic > Deep subsurface >... | reverse complement strand
CGCCCGGAGAGGCGAAAGAGACGGAATAACTGCGATGAGTCGCGTGATCCGCATCTTCGATACGACGCTTCGAGACGGCGAGCAGTCGCCCGGCGCGGCGATGAACCTGGACGAGAAGCTGATGGTGGCCAGGCAGCTCGCCCGCTTGGGCGTGGACATCATCGAGGCCGGGTTCGCCTACAGCTCGCCGGGTGACTTTGAGGCCGTGCGTCGGATCGCGCATGAAGTGGAAGGGCCGATCATCTGTAGTCTGGCGCGCGCGCGCCCGGAGGATATCGATCGCGCCTGGGAAGCACTGAAAGGCGCGCCGAAGATTCGCATCCATACGTTCCTCTCAACGTCGGACATCCATCTGAAGCATCAGTTCCGTCTGACGCGGGACCAGGCGCGGGAACGGGCCGTTGAGATGGTCACGCGCGCGCGCGGCTACGTGGAGGATGTGGAGTTCTCCCCGATGGACGCCACACGGTCTGACCCGAAGTACCTGTGTGAGGTGCTGGAGTCTGTGATCGCGGCAGGGGCCACGACGGTCAACATCCCCGACACCGTCGGCTATGCCGCGCCGCAGGAGTTCGGGCGGCTGATCCGCAGCATCCGTGAGCACGTGCCCAATATCAGGCAGGCCGTGATCTCCGTCCATTGCCACAACGATCTCGGCGTGGCGGTCGCCAACTCCCTGGCGGCCATCGTGGAAGGCGCTGGCCAGGTGGAGTGTACGATCAACGGCATCGGCGAGCGTGCGGGCAATGCGTCGCTGGAAGAAATAACAATGGGGCTCCGTACGCGCAAGGATTTCTATGGCGCCGACACCGGGATCGTCACGGAGGAGATCGTCAAGACCAGCCGGCTCGTGAGCACGATCACCGGCATGGTGGTGCAGCCGAACAAGGCGATTGTCGGCGCGAACGCCTTTGCCCACGCCTCTGGCATCCATCAGGACGGGCTGCTCAAGGACAAGACGACGTACGAAATCATGCGGCCCGAATCCGTCGGGTTGCACAAGAGCACGCTAGTGATGGGCAAGCTCTCCGGTCGGCATGCCTTTAAGCAGAGACTGGAGGAGATGGGCTACAAGCCGACCGACGAGGAGCTCAACAAGGCGTTCGAGCGGTTCAAGCGGCTGGCCGACCAGAAGAAGGAAGTCTTTGAGGAAGATCTGGAAGCCATTGTCGCGGATGAACTTCAGACGATCCCGGAGACGTACCGACTCAAGTCTCTTCACGTCGAGAGCGGGACTGGCACGACGCCGACGGCGCGGATCGAACTGGACATGGACGGCACCGTCGCGCAGCAGACCGGCGCCGGCGATGGTCCCGTGGACGCGGCCTACCGCACGATCGCCGCGATGACGAAGACCCCAAGCATCTTGCTGACCTATGCCGTCAAGGCCATCACGGGCGGGACGGACGCGCAGGGCGAGGTGATGGTGAAGGTGGAGGAGGGGCCGAAGACGGTCACCGGCCACGGCGCCGACACCGACATCATCGTGGCGTCCGCGAAAGCCTACCTGAACGCCTTGAACAAGCTCGCCTACCTCAAGGCCAAGAACGACACCCCCAAAATCAGCTACATCTGAGGGGGCATCTGAGGGGGACAGTCCCCCTTCTTGCTGGGGACTGTCCCCGTTCTATGCCGTATTTTCATACGGGAGGGGTTTAGCCCCTCCCTCTGCTTTTCCTCTCATTGTCCCTAACGCCTGCCCTCCGTGACAATTCATAAGGTCTTGGCTATACTCGCGGACGGATGAGCGACTGGCGTGCCAAGCTCCTCGAAAACTGGAACTGACGATGTCTAACCCATTTTTCGAACACCCTATTCTGAACTCACCCTATGAATACCCGGCGCGACACTGGGAGCTTGACGCCAGCGGCCAGCCGACACAACAGATCATTGAAAGCCGTCGCCTGGCTGATTTCATCACGCCGATTCCAAAGCCCAGAAAACGCAAAGGCTCGGCGGTACAATCTCAGATCATTTTTGACGAAGGCAAAGGGCTTTCCACCGAGCAACAGCAGTATGACCCCACGTCGTCGATCATCAATCAGCTACGCCAAGAAGTGGACCAATGGCGGAAATTGCCGAATCCGAACCAGTGGCACGTTACCCCCGAAACGGCACGCCTGCTACAGCACTGGCGGCATCACACATTCAGCGGTATCCGTCCCTTTTTCTGCCAGGTGGAGGCCGTGGAAACGGCCATTTGGCTTACCGAGGTCGCGCCCCAAGCCGGGAAGAACGGGAAGCGCCTCATTGAACACCTGGCGAACGCCAATCACGACGCCAACCCGGAACTCATGCGCGTGGCGCTGAAGCTGGCCACCGGTGCCGGCAAGACGACCGTGATGGCCATGCTGATCGTCTGGCAAACCATCAATGCGGTGCGGCGACCCCAGAGTAATAAGTTCTCCCGTGGTTTCCTCGTCGTGACCCCCGGCCTGACCATCAAGGACCGTCTGCGCGTTCTCCAGCCCAATGATCCAGACAGTTACTACGCCAGCCGCGAATTGGTGCCCGCCGACATGTTGGATGATGTGAACCGGGCCAAGATCGTCATCACCAACTACCACGCCTTCAAGCTCCGTGAGCGGATCGACCTCTCAAAGGGTGGACGTTCGCTCCTGCAAGGTCGCGGCGAAGAACTGAACACCCTCGAAACAGAGGGGCAGATGCTGCAGCGGGTGATGCCTGATCTGATGGGACTGAAGAACATCCTGGTGCTAAACGACGAAGCCCATCACTGTTACCGGGAAAAGCCGGGGGCAGAGGACGACGAGGATTTGAAAGGGGATGACAGGAAAGAGGCTGAGAAGAACAACGAGGCCGCCCGTCTTTGGATTTCCGGCCTGGAGGCGGTCAACCGCAAGCTCGGAGTCGCCCGCGTCATCGACCTGTCCGCCACCCCCTTTTTCCTGAGCGGCTCGGGCTATGCCGAGGGGACCCTCTTCCCGTGGACGATGAGCGACTTCTCGCTCATGGACGCCATCGAGTGCGGCATCGTCAAGCTTCCGCGTGTGCCCGTCGCCGACAACATTCCCGGCGAAGAGATGCCCATGTTCCGCAATCTGTGGGAACACATCCGGGCGAAAATGCCCAAGAAAGGGCGGGGGAAGGCCAACGCCCTCGATCCGCTCAGCCTTCCGCCACAACTCCAGACAGCTCTCGAAGCCCTGTACGGTCACTACGAGAAGACCTACCGCCTGTGGGCGGATGCCGGAATTCGCGTGCCACCCTGTTTTATCGTCGTCTGCAACAATACCTCAACGTCCAAGTTGGTGTACGACTATATCTCCGGCTTCCACCGGCAGAACGACGACGGTTCAACGACCCTCGTAAACGGCCGCCTCGCGCTGTTCCGCAACTTCGACGAGCACGGCAACCCGATTGCTCGGCCATACACACTGCTCATCGACAGCGAGCAACTCGAATCCGGCGAAGGGCTCGACGACAGCTTCCGCGGGATGGCCGCCGACGAGATCGAACGTTTCCGCCGCGAGATCGTGGAACGCGGAGGCAAGCTGGCTGATGAACTTCAGATGGGCAAGGAACTCGATGACGTGACACTGCTCCGCGAGGTGATGAACACCGTGGGCAAGCACGGCCAGTTGGGCGGATCAATCCGCTGCGTCGTCTCCGTCTCCATGCTGACCGAGGGCTGGGATGCGAATACGGTCACGCACGTGCTGGGTGTCCGGGCCTTCGGTACCCAGCTCCTCTGCGAGCAGGTCATCGGCCGGGCTCTCCGTCGCCAGTCCTACGATCTGAACGAAGACGGCCCGAACAAGGGCCTGTTCAATGTGGAATATGCCGACATCTTGGGGATTCCCTTCGACTTTACGGCCAAGCCGGTGGTCGCGCCTCCGCAGCCGCCGCGTGAGACCATCCACGTCAAAGCCGTGCGTCCCGAACGCGATTCCCTCGAAATCCGCTTCCCGCGTGTCGTGGGCTACCGCGTCGAATTGCCCGAGGAACGGCTGACCGCCGAGTTCAACGACGATTCCGTATTGGAGCTGACCCCGGACCTGGTCGGCGCGACGGAGACCCAAAACTCAGGAATCATTGGCGAAATGACGGACCTCAATCTGGTTCACACCGGAGACGTTCGGCCCTCGCAGGTGTTGTATGAACTCGTGGCTCATCTTGTGCTGACCAAGTGGCGCGACCCGGGCGAAGATCCCAAGCTCCACCTCTTTGGGCAGCTCAAGCGCATCGCCCGCCAATGGCTCGATGGGTATCTCGTCTGCAAGGGCGGCACCTATCCCGCGCAGTTGAAATACAAGATGCTGGCCGACATGGCGTGCGAACGTATTACCGCCGGAATCACGCGCAAGTTCGTGGGCGAGCGACCGATCATGGTCGTGCTCGATCCCTACAACCCCACCAGCTCCACCGCCCACGTCAATTTCAACACCTCCAAAACCGACCGCTGGGAAACGGACGCCCGCCGGTGTCATCTCAACTGGGTCATCCTCGACAGCGATTGGGAAGGGGAGTTCTGCCGCGTGGCCGAGTCGCACCCGCGCGTCCGGTCCTATGTCAAAAATCACAACCTCGGGCTTGAGGTGCCGTACCGCTACGGCTCGGAGATGCGCATCTATCGGCCCGACTTCATTGTGCTGATTGATGACGGTCGCGGCGACGACGATCTCCTGCACCTGATCGTCGAGATCAAAGGCTACCGGCGCGAGGACGCGAAGGAAAAGAAAGCCACCATGGAGACCTACTGGGTGCCCGGCGTGAATCACACCGCTCAATATGGCCGCTGGGCCTTTGCCGAGTTCACCGAGGTCTATCAGATCGAGGCCGATTTCAAGGCCAAGGTCGAAAGCGAGTTCAATAAAATGATCGACAAGGTTACAGACGAGAAGGGTTAATTGACGACGATGCCAGCGACACGACTCGGAGTATTCGTCAGCAGTGTGCAAAAGGAACTGGCAGACGAACGGCGCGCGGTGAAGTCGTTCATCGAAGGTGATCCGCTCCTGCGCCGTTTCTTCACCGTATTCCTCTTCGAGGAGCTGCCCGCCAGTGATCGTCGGGCGGATGCCGTCTATCTCGTCGAAGTGGATCGGTGCGCCGTGTACGTCGGCATCTTCGGCGACGAATATGGCGTTGAGGATGCTAAGGGTGTCTCACCGACGGAACATGAATTCGATCGCGCTACGTCCACCGGAAAACCCCGTCTGATCTTTGTGAAGGGCAGTGACGATAATCCCCGCCGGCCGAAGATGCGGGCGCTCGTGCGCAAAGCCGGTAGCCAACTCATCCGACGCCGGTTCGACAGCAGCCACGAGTTGACAGCGGCGCTTTATGCAAGCCTGGTGGACTATCTCGAAGCGAGTGGCGTTATTCAGGCCAAGGCTTTTGAAGAAAGGTCTTGCCCGGACGCGACCCTTGCCGATGTGGATGCGCGCGCCGTGGCGGATTTTGTGCGGCTCGCGCGGCTTGAGCGTCAGTTTCCGCTGCCGGTGAAGACCCCCGCCGCCGACGTTCTGGCCCACCTGCATCTATTCAGCGGTAAGCATCCCACCCATGCCGCCATCTTGCTCTTTGGGCGCGACCCCCAGCGTTTCCTTCCCGCTGCCGAGGTGCGCTGCATGCATTTCCACGGCACAGAGATTCAGCGCCCCGTACCATTCTACCGTATTTTCAAGGGCGCCCTGTTCGAACAGATAGGGATGGCCGTGGACTTTGTTCTGTCCAAGCTTAACCGTAGCGTGGGCACCCGCGCTGAGAGTATCCAAGCCCCTGTTCGCTATGAAATTCCCCCTGATGTAATCCGCGAGGCCATCGTCAACGCCGTCGCCCACCGCGACTATGCCTCGGCGGGCGCTGTTCAGGTTTCTGTTTTCGCTGACCGTGTGGAAGTCTGGAACCCCGGCACACTGCCGGCGCCACTGACTCCGGAGAGCCTGCGCCATCCCCACGGCTCCATCGCCCGTAACCACCGGCTATGCGAGGCGCTCTTTCTGGCTCGCTACATTGAGAAATACGGCACCGGTACTCTCATGATGATCCGCGAGAGCCTCGCCCATGCGCTGCCGGAGCCAGACTTCACCCAGCGTGGCGGCGAGTTCACCATCACACTCTGGCGCGACTGTCTGACGGAAGAAGTGTTAACTGGATTCCACCTAACTGAACGGCAAATGCAAGCCGTTGTGTACCTCAAGACAAATCACGTCATCACCAACTCGATTTACCAGTCGGAATTCAAAGCCTCAAAACGGACTGCCTCCCGCGACCTTGATGAGATGCTGTCAAAAGGCATTCTGGAAAAAGTGGGTACTACAGGCAAAGGTGTTCATTACCGCCTGGGTAAAGGGGCCGCAAAGGGGTCAAAGGGGTCATGAAAAAACATATCTGTGTCTGGCCTCTCAAGGGGCCACAAAGGGGCCAAAGGGGCCATTTATGGACAAGGCGGGCACGATGAAACGTAGCAACAAACAGGTATAACCATGGCCAAGACGCCCAAACACACCACCGGTTTAAAGAAGACCGTCGAAACCCTCAAGCATGACGAGGCCACGCGGAAGAACATTCCCACGGCCGAATACCAGTCCGTCCTGCAGAAGGAGGAGCAAAGCCCTGTCCGCGTGGCCTACGAGCGCCGCAACCGCGACCTGGACCCGCAGCTCGTCTGGCGCGGCAAGGATGAGCAAGATTGGTCTGACCTCGTCGTTCACGCCCCGCCGCTCTACATTCAGGAAAAAGTTCACCCCAAAGCCTTGATTGACGACTTGTTGCGTGAGACGCGGGAGCGCGAGCACGAAGCCGGGCAGACCACCGCAGATTTGTTTGCTGACTTCAACGGCATCCCCAAAGGCGTGGACAAGACTGAGTTCTACCAGCACGACCAAAACTGGTCCAACCGCATGATCCTCGGTGATTCCCTTCATGTGATGGCGAGCCTAGCCGAGCGCGAGGGCCTGCGCGGCAAGGTGCAGTGCATCTACCTCGACCCGCCCTACGGCATCAAGTTCAACAGCAACTTCCAGTGGAGCACCACCAGCCGCGATGTGAAGGACGGCAAGGCTGACCACATCACCCGCGAGCCGGAGCAGGTCAAAGCCTTTCGCGACACCTGGCGCGACGGCATCCACAGCTACCTGACGTACCTGCGTGACCGGCTGACCGTGGCGCGGGATTTACTGGCGGAGTCGGGTTCGATCTTCGTGCAGATCGGCGATAAGAACGTTCATCGTGTGCGAGCGGTGATGGATGAAGTGTTTGGGGAGACAAATGCGGTATCGACGATAATCGTATGGAAAACGAGCTCTCAAACTGCGTCCGCCCTTCCCACCACTTGTGACTTCATCCTCTGGTATACACGCAACCGCGAGCGACTGAAGTATCGTCAGATGTACACCACTAAAGACCCAAATGACCCTGATAGTTCCGCTGGAGAATACAAAAACTATTGGAAGGGATTTGGTGAGTATTTGACAGAAAAACAGGCACGCCAAGCGAACGCAGATAACCTGCGGCGATTTCGTCCTTCGCCAACGACCAGCCAATCTGGATCGGAAACGACTCGATTCTCATTCCCATACAATGGAACAACATTTTCACCGGGGCCAGGTGGTTGGAAGACCAACCGAAGTGGTTTTGACCGGCTTGCCAAATCTGACCGATTGATGGCACGGGATCGGAGCGTCTCGTATGTTCGCTTTCTTGACGACTTCCCGGTGGTTCCGATTGCTGACCTTTGGTCCGACGTAAGGTGGGGTTTTGATGCATCCGAAAAGCGGTACGTTGTTGAAACCAATCCGCGCGTGGTTCAGCGCTGCCTTCTCATGACCACCGACCCCGGCGACCTCGTGCTCGACCCGACCTGCGGCTCCGGCACCACCGCCTTTGTTGCCGAGCAGTGGGGGCGGCGCTGGATCACTATTGACACCTCGCGCGTTGCGCTGGCTCTGGCCCGCGCCCGCATTATGGGTGCGCGCTATTCCTATTACCTGCTGGCCGATTCGCGCGAAGGTCAGATCAAAGAGGCCGAGGTCACTCGTACCGCGCCGTCTTCGCAGCCGGTGCGCGGCAACATCCGCCACGGCTTCGTTTACGAGCGCGTGCCGCACATCACCCTGAAATCCATCGCCAACAACGCCGAGATCGACGTGATCTGGGACAAATGGCAGGCGACGCTGGAACCGCTGCGGCAACAGATCAACAAGGCACTGGGCCGCTCCCTGTTACGTCATGCCCGCGAAGGCGGGCATCCAGAAATCAAAAACCTGGATTCCCGCGTACGCGGGAATGACGAATTGTTGGCGTGGGAAGAATGGCAAATCCCACGCGACGCCGATGCGAAGTGGCCGGACGCAGCGAAAAAGCTGCACACCGACTGGTGGCAGGCGTGCATCGCACGGCAGAGAGAGATTGATGCCTCCATCGCTGCCAAGGCAGAGTTCGAATACCTCTACGACAAGCCCTACGACGACAAAAAGAAAGTCCGCGTGGCCGGGCCGTTCACAGTAGAGAGCCTCTCGCCGCACCGCGTGCTGGGGGTAGATGAGAACGACGAATTGATCGACCGCATCGCCGACCCCGGCGCTGGCTACGGAGAGAAGCAGACCTTTCCCCAGATGATCCTGGAGAACCTCAAGACTGCCGGTGCCCAGCAGGCGCATAAGGAAGACAAGATCACGTTCACGTCCCTCAAGCCGTGGCCCGGTGATCTCGTCTGCGCCGAAGGCCACTACCTCGAAGGCAATGCGGAATCGGCCACAGAAAAGCGCGCCGCCATCTTCATCGGCCCCGAATTTGGCACCGTCACCCGCCCCGACCTGGTGGCCGCCGCTCGCGAGGCGGGCGATGCCGACTTCGACGTGTTGATCGCCTGCGCCTTCAATTACGAGGCGCACGCCACGGAGTTCAGCAAACTCGGCCGCATTCCCGTGCTCAAGGCGCGGATGAACGCCGACCTGCACATGGCCGAGGACCTCAAGAACACCGGCAAGGGCAATCTCTTCGTGATTTTCGGGGAACCCGACATCACCGTGCTTCCCGCCGACGACGGCAAGGTGCGGGTCAAGGTCAACGGTGTGGATGTGTTCCACCCCAATACCGGCGAGGTCCGCAGCGACGGCCCCGACGGCATCGCCTGCTGGTTCATCGACACCGACTACAACGAAGAAAGCTTCTTCGTCCGCCACGCCTACTTCCTCGGCGCGAACGACCCCTACAGCGCACTCAAAACCACGCTCAAAGCCGAGATCAACGAGGAAGCCTGGGCCACGCTGAACAGCGACACCTCCCGCGCCTTCCCCAAACCGAAGTCCGGCCGCATTGCCGTCAAAGTCATCAACCACCTCGGCGACGAAGTGATGAAGGTGTTTAGAGTGGATAAGGGGGCTGAATCAATATAGGACTAGGCCGAGGCAATCTATGACTGAGGCGGACAACGAAAAGCTACGAATCAAGTCGCTGCATGAGCGCCACATTGGTTTGACGCCGTCGTTAAGCGGCACCTTCTTCGAAGCGGCATCGGTTTGTCTGAGCCGGCATCACAACTCGCCCGTGGAGATTGAAATTGCCCGTAATGGGGGCACGACTAGGCGCGTCGTCGATTTTCAAAGGCCGGACGATCGAGTCTTGAACGCCTGGGCCAATGATATCGACACGACCGAGACCGGGGCATACGGTGTGTGCTTGGCTGTGGTGGAAGTCGAAGAACAATTGGTTGCAGTCCGACGTGCCGAGACACTTACGGGTGCGGATTGGTACGTTGCACCTGTTGGGACGGAACCGGATGATCTGGAAAGTTGTTTCCGATTGGAAGTCTCCGGCGTCGACGCTGGTAGTCGAGCGACGGTAGAGACGCGTTTGCGGCAGAAGGTCGCTCAGACGCGCAGAGGCGCAAGTAACCTGCCAGCGATTGCTTCCGTTGTGGGCTTCAAGGAAAAGGCCGTCGCGATGCAGAAAGTGAGCAACGATCAATGACTTGGGCAGATCTCCATGTCGAAAGCGAGCGGCTTGCAATAGAAGCGCAGTTGGCGTTGAGGACCCGCAACGCTGCCCGCGCCATCGAACTGTACAAGCGAGCAGCGGAGATCGAGCAGCGGGCGCTTGATCAGCTGGATGTGTCGAAGGCAAGAACCCGGGGTGTCACCGCTGTTAGTGCTGTGGCCCTTTGGTTCAAAGCTGGCGAGTACGCTCTTGCAGAGCAGCTTGCGCATTCAATGCTAGCCGACCCGCATGTCCCTGACTTTGCGCGCGAGGATCTGAGGAATCTTGTTCAAGGGATTTGGACAGAGGGCGCCAAGAAGAATGCGGGTGTTGCGTTTGTGCCAGGCCAGGTCATGGTGTCAGTAAAGGGTGGCGAAGTCGTAACTGGTGGAGCACCTCTTGACCTGATCGTCGACAAGGTTCAGACGATTCAGTCAATGTTCTACAGAACTATTGAGTTTGTGAGCGGCCTTTCGCATCGAAAGGTCGGTCGGCCATCGAAAGAGCTACAGGAGGCCTGCCGCCCCTGGTTGTTTCAGTCGGCTCCTGGTAGCTATCAGTTTTCAGTTGCCATACAGAAGCCTGCTCAACCCGATTTCTTCAAGCAGGACATTGAGCCCGAACGGATCGCACAGCATTTCCTGGAAATCGTTAGCGCATCATCGGGTGAAGATCATGCTGAGCTTGAGAATTTAGTGCCTGATGAGAGCTACCGCAACACGTTCTTGAAGCTCGCGCGCAGTCTTGCGCCGACCGGAAAAACATTTGATCGAATTGAACTCCGTGCGTCCGGCGAGACGCGACCCGTCGCGCTAGGGGTTGAATCTCGCGTGAACATCAATCGGCAGTTACGCAAGAAACTCGATTCACTAGCAACAGCAGATGAGGTACACGAGGAACTGCGCGGAATATTACGGGCGGTGCACCTCGATAAGGACTGGCTGGACGTCGTCGTCGGGAGTACGTCCGTGCATATCGAAGGGCTTCAGGACACGGTCGATGACGTGATCGGTCCAATGGTGAACCGATCAGTAGTCGTCCGGGCTGTCCGGGTTTCAGAAACGAAGCTCAGGTTCGTCGACATCGAACTTGCCGACTAATATGGGACGCGTACTCAGAATTTCGCTATGCAGCTCTAACTGATCGAGATCACAGGTCGCATTCTGATGGACTTCCGCATCGCCGACACCTTTACCGACAGCCTTACACGGCTGTGAAGACAGAAAAAGGTGACAGCAACTGTCTTGAAAGTCAAGCCTGAATCCGGTCATTTTCTGGGATGGCCTCAAAATATTCCTCACACAATGGGCCTAGGAGCGACGTGCGTCGCCTAGTCCTAGTCCTACTGGCCCCCCGTG
>Ga0213870_1001307_pt1 | contig 11308 bp, 7 predicted proteins | sample WICALVC2017_Meta_FD_160119 | JGI IMG/M metagenome (GOLD analysis project Ga0213870, IMG submission 160119) | Freshwater microbial communities from subterranean cave lake in Wind Cave National Park, South Dakota, United States - WICALVC2017 | ecosystem: Environmental > Aquatic > Deep subsurface >... | reverse complement strand
ATAATTTTATGTATGACTTGATAAAATGAATAAAAAAACTTATAATTCAGTCTAATTTAAGAAAATATTTTAAGGAAAGAGCACAAAACTATACACATGAAAAGAGACAATCCTTATATTCTGCCAGAGATAGTAAGGCCGATAAAATACAGGATAGAGATGAGCCCTGACTTAAATAAACTTAGGTATTCTGGAAATGAGAACATCGAAATAGAGGTTATAAAAGACACTAAACATATTGTGTTGAATGCATATGAGATCAACATAGATGATGCTCGTATAGACAATTTAAAGGCAGAAAAAATAGAGTACAACAGCAAATATCAGACGGCAAGGCTAATTTTTGGAATGATAATTAAGAAAGGAAAGCACAATCTAAAAATTAAGTTCAGCGGAAGGCTGAGAAGCGACATGAGAGGATTTTATAAAAGTGAGTATACTTTGCCAAATGGAGAAAAAAAAATAATGGCTTCAACACAGTTTGAGGCGAATGATGCAAGGGCCGCTTTTCCTTGCTTTGACGAGCCTGCATTAAAGGCAGTATTCGAGCTTGTTTTCAACATTGAAAAAAACCTGACAGTCATTTCTAACATGCCTGTGAGAAAAGAAAAAATATATAGTGGTATAAAAACAATTCAATTTGAAAAGACACCAATATGTTCCACATACTTAATAGCTTTTGTGATAGGAAATTTCGAGCATCTTCAAGGCAAGGCTAAAGATGGGACTATTGTTAGGGTTTTCACAACACCAGGCAGGAAAGAGCAGGGTAGGTTTGCGCTGTATACTGGAATAAAATGCCTTGATTTCTACAACAAATATTTTGGCATACATTACCCACTGCCAAAGCTTGACATGATAGCCATCCCTGACTTTGAATCTGGGGCCATGGAGAATTGGGGAGCAATAACATACAGGGAAACTGCATTATTGATTGATGAAGAAAATTCGTCCGTTGCAACAAAGCAGAGAGTTGGATTGGTTATAGCTCATGAAATAGCGCACCAGTGGTTTGGTAATTTGGTTACAATGAAATGGTGGAACGATTTATGGCTTAATGAGGGCTTTGCTTCATGGATAGAGTACAAGTGCTTGGATAGCATATACCCAGAATGGGATTTATGGACACAGTTTTTTCATGATGAAATTGACAGGGCTTTTTCATTGGACGGATTAAACACCAGCCACAAGATTGAGGCTGATGTTGTAGATCCTCACGAGATTGGGGAGATTTTTGATGCTATTAGCTACAGCAAGGGGGCCTCTATAATTAGAATGCTTGAGCAGTATATCGGGGAAGATGTCTTCAGGGCAGGATTAAGAAGTTACATAAAAAGATTCAAGTATGGCAATACAACCACGGAAGATTTATGGGCTGCTATGGAAAAGGCTTCAGGGAAAAAAATTAAAGAATTAATGAATAACTGGACTAAGCAGGCCGGATATCCCATTATCAGTGTTTCTTCAAACAAGAAACTTAGTCTTGAGCAGCAAAGGTTCCTCTACATCGGAAAGAAGGATAAGTCTATATGGAAGATACCTATATCCATATCTGAAGGGAACAAGGCGCGTTATTTTGAGATGAATGCCAGGAATCTAGAGATTGAAATGCCTAAAAGGGGATTTCAGATAAATCATTCCCAGACAGGTTTCTACAGAGTAAGGTATGATGACAGGCTGTTTGAAAACATCCTAAAGGATATAAAGCAAAACAAGCTGAGCGTATTAGACAAGGTTGGTTTGCAAAGCAACGCATATGCGCTAGCAAGAGGTTGCTATATTCCTGCTGTAAGATTTCTAAGTCTAACCAAAGCATTCAGGGGGGAGGATGACTTTACCTTATGGAATGATCTCACAGCAAATATTTACCAGGTAGAAAGCCTGTTTGATGAGAAGAGCACGCTTGAGGCTTTCAGCAATTATATAATATGGCTATATGAGAAGATATACGGCAAAGTCATGTGGGAAGAAAAGAAAAAAGAGAAACACACAACAACATTGTTGAGAAGCAACATTATCGGAAGATTGGGACTCAGCAATAGCCAGGATATTTTAAATGAAGCGAGCAGAAAGTTTAATGATTATTTAAAATCAAAGAAGCTGGATGCTAATCTGAAAAGCGTTGTCTATGCTCTTGCGGCTTACAATGGAGACTGGAAAGTATATAGAAAGATAAAGAGTTTGTATATGGAAGCTGAAATGGAGGAAGAAAAATCCAGGCTGCTTTCGGCGATGGCAGCATTCAAGCAAAGGGGCATTCTAAAAGATGTTCTTGAGTTTAGCCTGAGCAAAGACGTCAGAGCGCACAATGCAATAATACCGGTTGCAAAGATGGCCATTAACCGCTATGCTGGAGATATAACATGGGAATTCTTCAAGGACAACTGGAATGAGTTAAAGAGGAGATATTCTGGAAGCAAGCACATGATGATTTATTTCATAAAATTTACTACGACAAGGTTTAGTACCATGGAAAAAGCAGAGGAGGTTAGAGGCTTCTTTAAAAAAAATCCTGTACCGAATGCCAAGATGGCAGTAAAGCAATCACTGGAAACAATAAAAATAAACCACAATTTCCTGAGCAAGAATAAAAAGGAAATAGAAGGCTGGCTAAGAAAAAACTATTGATAAAAAATTAGGAGGCCATACATCCCAAATGGGGGAACTGGCTGGGGGAGTCAGGCTTTTGATAAAACTGTTGGAGGAGTGGAAGAAGTAATGATCAGCAGCAATTGAATGCAATAAATTAAGCTTTTATATACACTTTTTAAATATTATTTATGGAAGAACAAACTTTGAAACAGCTTGTGAAACAAGTAGAGTCTTTAAGGGCCGAAATTAAGGAAATAAAGACAACTGTAAATGAAATAGACAGATTTCAGCACAGAGAAGTAAGACCAGAATACATTAAAAAACTTAAAAAAATATCAGCAAGAAAAGGTAAAACATATAATTCTACAGATGAGCTAGATAAAGATATATAAAGGCTTTACAAACAGAGTAAGCTACATGTACTCATATGAAATAAAACCTGAGTTGCGAAAAATTCTAGAAAAACTGAAAAAAAAAGACCCCCTGATGTATAGACGCATTCTAAAGAAAATAGACGAGATTATTCAAGAGCCACACTTAGACATGGGCTGGTTAAATGAAGGTTTTGATTATTCTAAAAGAAGACACTCATGGACAAAAAACGGAAAAGACATTCCGCTCCTAATTTCTGATTTAGATGTAAGCAACGTTACTATAAAATAATTGAGCAACTCGTTGCGAGACTATCTGTTACGAAGCAACTGCGGGCACCCTTTCTTGCGAGGGCTCTCAAATTGCAACTAATGTATGCGCTTATCTGAAGTTCTTCGCCACACTTTAGATTACCAATTAAGCGAAGAATTTGGGAATTTTTCGCAGGAAAATTCCAGATAAGCGCTGTTATGTCTGGGTGAGCGAAGCGAAAGGCTGCAAGCCGTCCCCGAGCACCGCAACGAAGTGAGGAGCGCAGAGTTCCGCCGCTGAGCTATTTTTTCTTAATCATAAAAACAAACCCGTCTTCAGTAATACCATTTTTTGGGATGTATCTTAAAGATTCGTTAAAAATCTCAGTGCATCTTTTGAGTTTTACATCATATGGCGCTTCTTTTGGGAATAAAATAAACGGGTATCTGTATCTCAATAAATTGAAAAATTGAGCAACATTGTATTTTGTCATCTTGAAGGTATATTCTTTCATGGACAGAGGCATGAAATTATATTTTCTGAACAATTTTTTCAAATGATTTAATTTTATTCTTCTATAGATCATTTTACTATTCAAAGTTTGTCTGAAAAAATGCTCTATGAAAAATATAAAACCTCTTTCTTTTTCTACAACTAACGCAGGTAAGTTAAATACAACGATTCCATTTTTATTAAGAATTTTTGATATGTTTTTAAAAAGGAGTTCTAATTCCATATCCCATAAAGCAGAAGCGATAAATATGGTATCATACTTTTCGTCTGTGTATCGATCTATTTGTTCAGCATTTCTATTTACTACTTTTATTTGACCCCTCTTAATTTGTCTTAAAAGGTTTTTTCTGTAATAAGTAAGCATCTCTTTAGACAAATCAATACCCAGTATGCTGATTTTAGGATATTTTCTTAATAATTGCTGAGTTAATGCACCTGTGCCACATCCCATATCCACAATTTTTGAATTTTTCTTTAATTTTACAGACTTCAAAAGCTCGGATGCAGATTGAATATAGTAATTGTTTCTTGATTTACAATATTTATCATACAATTTAGAATAATGTTTCCAATCAAATTTTTTTGACCAATAAATTTTTTGAAACTTAGACATATTCTAATAATAGTTTAGGTTTTTATTAAATCTTTCTATTGTTTCGAGGCGGTGGAATTAGACTTAACATATGCGATTTAACGAAGCTTGCCGTAGGCAAGTTTGGGTGGAGCCGAGCGGCAGAGCGAAGGCGGAACCGTATAAGCGCTGTTAAGTCCTCGCGAATACTTGGAGCGACCGAGAAACCGAAGGTTTCGGAGGAGTTTTTGTTGGCGAGCTTTTTTGAGGGCGGGCGTCGTTCATCATGTTGTCTTTCTGGAGTAGTTAAAGAAACGAAAGCTTTATAAAGATTAAAGTTATTCCATTAATAAGGAGATTAAAATGTTAAGTAAAAAAGGAATGTTGGCAGAAGATTTAAGAATTCAAATCGGAAGTAGAAGCTATCATAATCTTGCTCATTATTCTCCGAATTGTAGGTTTACAGGCCCATCAATTTATGGAGCATTCAATTCTTTTACATCTGATGTTTTTGAATACGAGTCTGGTAAACCAGCGGTTGCAAAGTTTATGCCTGCATTTGCAGGATTAGGAAATGCAACAAAAAGAATCAGAATTCCAATTTCTCGAATGAGAAAAGAAATTAGTGACCTAGAAGATGCACTTTGGAAAGCTGTTGATGACGAATCAAATGTGAAAGTAGTGAGAGTAATTGGAGAAGGCAATATCCAATTAAGAGTAAATGAACAAGCTGAGAGAATCAAAGAATTGATTAAACAAAGAAAAGATTTTCTTAAGATGTATGTGGATATGCCAAGAGAATTGGAACAACATTATGCTGGTATAAAGCTGACTAAATATGACTTTTGGTAGGTTGAGCCCTGAGGAGAGATACAGGCTTGTATTTGCAGACCACGCAGATCTATACGCATGTGGCAAATAGGGATATAAAAAAACTGGCAAACCTGCTTTATGTGCAGGATAAGCACATGAAGCTAGGCCAATAATATATAACACTGTTATATTTTTGTTGATTAATTACTTTTTAATAAAAAATAAAAATAGCCCCTTTAAAATATATTCCAAACTATCCAAATCTTTTTATATACCTTACGCAAAATATAAATTTCCACAAAATCGCATAAATACACAAGATATTGTGGCTGTCTTGAGCTATAACACAAGATATTGTGGCAATAAGAGGAGGAGGGGTGGGAACCGCAGGGCTGCAGGATGGGTGGAAACCCGCAGGTGGTTTCCACGCACAAGATATTGTGGCTGTTTGGTGGTTATATGAATTCGTTAATTAACGAACATTTTATTCTTTTTCGTGTAGGAAGTCCTTATTTTATTGATTACCCTTCTTTATTAAAAAAAAGGTGATATGGTTTGAGGTGTCCTTACTGCGGCAATCAGGAGACAAAGGTGGTGGATAAGAGGCCTACAGAAACAGAAGATGGCCGGATAGCCAAGAACCGCAGGAGAAGGGAGTGCACTGCCTGTAACAAGAGGTTCACCACATATGAGGTTGTGGAGTCTGCTTTTAAGATTGCAAAAATCCGCAAAAGAGATGGGAATGTAGTTGATTTTGACAAGGACAAGATAACTAATGCTATTTTCAAAGGCGTGCAGGCAGTAGGAGGGACTGACAGGAAAAGAGCAGAGGAGCTTGCAGACCAGGTTGTAAAGCTGGCAGAGGAAAAGTATGCAGGAGAAGTCCCTACAGTAGAGGGCATACAGGATTTGGTTGAAAAGGTCCTGATAGAGGAAGGCCATGCAAAGGTGGCAAAGGCCTACATATTATACAGGCAGAAGCGCGCAGAGCTAAGGGAATTGCAAAAGCAGATTCTTAATGGTAGGACAACAAAGCTTGCTTTCAGTCTAAATGCCCTAAAAGTCCTGGCAGGCAGATATTTGCAGCATGATTATGAAGGAAATGTAGTGGAAACACCAGAGGAGATGTTCGAGAGAACTGCAAGGGTCTTGTCTGAAGTGGAAAGGGATTATGGAAAATCAAAAGAGGATATAGAGAGGATAAAAAAGGAATTCTATGAGGTGATGGCCAGCTTTGAATTCACGCCTGCAGGCAGGACAATAACAAATGCAGGCACATCCACACCCCTTGTTGCAAACTGCATTGTTTTGCACATGGAAGACAGCATGGACGGGATTTTCCAGACACTAAGGGATGCGTCCCTGCTGCAGCAGGCAGGATCTGGTTTAGGCTTTCCATTCCACTTGCTCAGGCCAGCAGGAAGCATAGCAAAAACATCCAAGGGAGTAGCTTCAGGACCTGTTTCTTTCCTGCGCGTATACAATGATGCTTTTGGTGTAATAAAACAGCAGGGAAGGCATGGCGCAAACATGGCAATCATGCGGGTAGATCACCCTGATATTCTTGATTTTGTACACAGCAAGGAGATAGAAGGAGACATAAAGAACTTTAACATTTCAGTAGGACTTACAGATGAATTCATGCAAAAGGTAAAGGACAATGACCAGGAGCCCTGGATGTGCCACTTCAGGGACCAGAAAATACTTCCAAGGAAAATAACAAGGGACAGGTTCGGATCAGTAAAAGAGATAAAAGAGATAAAAATCAAGCCAAGGCAGCTTTTTGAGGAGATTGTTAATGGTGCATGGAATAACGGGGAACCCGGTGTTGCTTTCATAGATACTGTCAACAAATCAAACCCAGTTCCTGGCTTGGGTAGGATAGAGGCATGCAACCCATGCGTGACTGGAGACAGCCTTGTTTCTACTGAGCATGGTTTAGTGACAATAAAAACCCTGGCAGAAAAACACGGAGAAGGAGGAATAAAAGCTGTTATTGATAACAGAATTCCAACAGAGGTTCAGTATAGTGATGGGACAGTAGCATTATTATCAAGGAAACCAAATGGCACATCGCTTAGCGAGATTTCAGTTGCGTTCAAAACAGGAGTAAAGCCTGTATACAAACTGGTTACAGATTTTGGATATGAGCTGGAGGCTACAGGAGACCATAAGATAATGACTACAGAAGGCTGGGTTAGAATGGATAACCTGACAACATCCCACAAAGTCCTTATACAGGCCGGAGAAGGGAAATTCAGTGGAAATAATAAAATACCATTTGAGGTCCAGAATACTATTGTAGGCAAAAACAGCCGTGTATACAGATATAACTTCCCACAAAAATGGAGCAGAGAGCTTGGCCAGGTCCTTGGCTGGCTCGTGGGAGACGGCTGGATAAGGGATAAAGAAAACGAATACATGGCCGGCCTTACTTTTGGAAAAGATGATATAGAGGTGTTTAATTATCTGAAGCCAATTATAGATGGTTTTTATGGGAATAGTGTAAAAGAGATGCAAAGGGAAAAAGGAACAATTCATCTTGATTATCAATCCAAAGACTTTGTACATTATATTAAGAAACTGGGAGTAAAGGATTGCAAAGCAGAGGAAAAATGCGTCCCAGAAAGCATATTCACATCCCCAAGAGAGGCTGTTATAGGGTTTTTGCAGGGATTATTTAGTGCTGATGGAACCGTCAGAGTGGATGAAAAAGGCGGTAATTATTATGTGAGATTAACTTCAAAATCATTAAAACTGCTGAAACAAGTCCAGCTATTGTTATTGAATCTTGGCATCAAATCTAAAATATATAATAGAAGTAGAAACCCAAGAGATTCTATATTCAAATATGTTAACAAGAAAGGCGAGAAAAAAGAATACGGATCTGATGGCATATTGTTTGAAATAGACATTCACAAGTCCGGCCTGATAAGATTTTTGAAAGAAATAGGATTCCTTTGCAATAAAAACAAGGAAAAGATAGAAAGAATTCTAGAGAAAGATATAAGAGAAGATAGCAATTTTTTTGATTCTGCAAAGGAAGTGAAATATATAGGCGAAAAAGAAGTTTATGATTTAACAGAACCTTTAACACACTCATTTGTTGCGAGCGGTATTGTTATATCAAATTGCGGTGAGCAGTATCTTCACGACGGGGATGTCTGCAACCTTGGAAGTATAAACCTTGCTAAATTCGTGATAAATAAAGAAATTGATTTTGACAGATTGAAAGATGTCACAAGAATAGCCATCAGAATGCTTGATAATGTTATAGACAGGTCCAGCTTCCCTGTGGATAAGGTTAACAAGGTCTTTAGGGGAAACAGGAGAATTGGCCTTGGTGTCATGGGATTTGCAGACATGCTTTACCAGCTTGAGATCAGGTATAATTCCCCTGAGGGCTTTAAAATAGCAGAGGCTGTAATGAAATGCATACAAGAGGAGGCGCACAAAATGTCACAGGAGCTTGCAGAGGAAAAAGGCGTTTTCCCTAACTGGAATCTGAGCATATACAAGAAACAAGGGATAAAAATGCGCAATGCAGCCCTGACAACTATTGCCCCAACAGGCACAATATCCATGATGTTTGACTGCTCAAGCGGCCTGGAGCCAAATTATGCCCTGGTTTTTATGAAAGCAGAAGTAATGGGAGGCCAGACATTGTATTATGTGAACAAATATTTTGAAGACGAGCTAAAGAAGCGCGGCCTTTATTCAGATGAATTAATGAGAGAGGTTTCAAAAACAGGCTCTATACAGAATCTAGACCTGCCTAAGGACATGAAAGAGGTTTTTGCCACAGCAATGGATATACCTGCTGAAGACCACATAAGAATGCAGGCAGCATTCCAGAAGCAGGTGGACAACAGCATTACAAAAACCATAAACTTCTCAAGCACTGCAACAAAAGAGGATGTAGCGCGGGGTTATTTACTTGCATGGGAATTAAGCTGCAAGGGATGCACAGTGTACAGGGACAAGAGCAGGAAAATACAGGTCCTTAAAACACTCGGAGATGAGGAGGTCCAAAAACCCGACGAAGCAACAGCTGCAGAAAAGAAAGAAGAGGAGCCAGTAGAAGGATTTATTGCAACAAAATCCCAAATGAAGAACTGGGACAACTGCCCCACATGCAAGAGCATTAACCTTGATTTTGGCGAAGGCTGCGTCACATGCAAGGACTGCGGCCTAAGCGCGTGTTTTATATAATTCAAAAAGAGATTTGTATCATTCTTTCTTTTTTATATATCCCTTTTTAAGCTCAGTATAGCCCCTCTCTTTAGAGATATAACCTCCTTTAAGATTACCATACTCTAACTCTATTACACCCTCCTGTTTTACTGTAGTTTTATATAGCTCAGTATCGATTACAGCCTCTGAGGTAGCTGTAATATTATTTTTAAATTCAAGTTTGATGGACGGTGGTATACTTATAGACGAAGGGGTGCTAAACCGTGTTGTAAATTTATGCAGCATTTCGCCTTTAGTTGATAATACATAAATATGGCAGTCTGCTGAACCAATATATACTTTATCTTCAACCACTGTCGGAGAAAAATTCCAGCCGTTTGTTTGGAATGTCCATAGTTTATAACCCCTCTTTTTAGAAATAGCATAAATATTATTATCTGCAGAGCCAAAGTATACAGTATCTTTGTTTATACATGGTGTTCCAAGCACAGCACTGTTGCATCCAAATTTCCATTCTAGTTTTCCTTTAAAATCTACCGCATAAAGGTTGTTATCATGTGATCCGAAATAAACGGTTTTATTGCAAACTGCAGGGGCACTTCTAACATAGATCTTTTGTTTTGTTGGAAATTTCCACAAAAACTTCCCCTCTAAATTAAGAGCATATAAACAATAATCTGTGGATCCAAAAAATATCTTCTCCTTATCGATTACAGATGATGCAACCTCGCCACCCGTACCAAATTTCCATAATAGTTTGCCCTTTTTATCGACGGCGTAAAAATTATAATCAGCAGAGCCAAAGTATACAGCATCTTTTTGTTCTATAGGATCACAATATAAGAAGTCATTTGTTTTAAAACTCCACAACCTCTCCCCAGATTTAATAGCATACAAATTCCCATCTTTACATCCAAAATAAACAATACCCTCATTATCTACACAAGGCTTTGAACTAATCTTATCTTTAGCAGCAAATTTCCATAATAATTTTCCCTCTGTGTTTAGAGCATAAAGATTTCCATCTTGTGAACAAAAGTATATAATACCATCTTGTATAACTGGAGATGATGTATTTACGTCTTTTGTATCTAATCTCCATAATAATCTGTTCTTCTCTATATCTATTGCATAAAAACTTCTATCGCATGCAGCAAAATATAATACACCCTCATGCACTAGAGGCCTCGATATTATGCTTCCGCCTTCACCTACATGAAAAACAGCATTCTTTATATCTTTTTCTTTCAACACATCCAATATGCCTTCAAGAATAAGGGTATTGAAGGCAGGTGTAGGAACATTCTGTATAATAGACGATGTATAAGAACTATAATCATTTCTTCTACTTGATTTATTAGAAGACAAATATCTTACCATATTTACTTTTATACCATTATAAATTAAAAGATTTCGCTCTTCTACCTCAGATGACTGGTTTTATTCAAAGGGTTTTCTAATGAATATGGTTTTATGAAAGTTTCATGTCTGATACAGTTTTTTCTGTTATTCTCATAAAACCGATATGAATAGGATAGTGACGGATGGGATTATTGAAATATTCAGACAGTTAAGTGAGAAGAGCGAAAGATTTTTATCCATAAATTAAAACATAAGCTATAAATTACCCCTCACACAAATATTATTAACCAGAAAATTGGACCAGAAAAATACATAATATAAATAAAATATGGAAGGCGTAACCGAACGAATGAAATGAGTGAGGTAGCCTCCGATTTTTGGTGCAGCTTTGCACTGCGAACCTGCGTTCGCAGGCACGCCTGAGCGAAGCTCAGTGCGTTTACTAAAAAGGTGCTTATGGAGCAGAAAACATTCAGCCTGGAGGAAGCAAACAAAATTCTGCCTAAAGTGCAGCCTCTTCTGGAAAAGGTCCTGGAAGTAAATGAAAAAATAAAGGCAGCAAACAATGATATAACTATTCTGGAGGAGATTTGGGGGGAGAGAATAAATCAGCCAGGAAACCCTGACAACAGATTATAC
>Ga0213870_1001306_pt1 | contig 11309 bp, 13 predicted proteins | sample WICALVC2017_Meta_FD_160119 | JGI IMG/M metagenome (GOLD analysis project Ga0213870, IMG submission 160119) | Freshwater microbial communities from subterranean cave lake in Wind Cave National Park, South Dakota, United States - WICALVC2017 | ecosystem: Environmental > Aquatic > Deep subsurface >... | reverse complement strand
AGCCAATGTTCCAAATATCTTTTCTTAATCAAGCGATCGGTTAATTGAGGAACGCACACAGCATCAATATCTTTAATAGTGGCTCCGACAAATTTCAAACACGTTTCCACAGCTTCCAAAGGAAAAACCCGGGTATGTTTTTCTTTATTTAAACGTTCCTGTTCAATAGCAAAAATCACCTTGCCATCTTCAATAATGGCGGCTGAAGTATCATGAGATAAATTATTGAGTCCGAGAATAAGCATTGATTATTTAAACAAAACAGGCCGATTTTTGGTTTCAAGTTTTTTAAAAAAAGCCTCGCTTTCAACTGGACTCAAAAATTATTTTGTTACTATATCTATGATCTTATTGAAAATTTTAAGAGGAGTTGGCGGTAAATTATCAAAATGCGGAGCAAAACCAGCTGTCCTTTCTTCCAGCCCCAGGGCATAAACTTTTTTGCCGGTTTTATGCATAATGTCAAAAGCAAGACACTTCGCGGCCGCGTTCTCAAAATCGCCGTCAATCACCATTCCGCCGTAACGGGAGCCGTAAAGAGCGTCTGAAATTTTTTCTGTCACCGAAAAAGGCTTCAACCATACTTGATGCACGATATTACAAATAATTCCCTCTTTGGCCAAATTTTCCGCGGCTTCCCGTGCATTCAACCGCGTAGTTGAAATGGGAAAAAGCGTAATATCGGCATTTGATCGGATAACATCTTCCATCTCGTAATCGATGGCAAAACTTCGGCGATGCTCACTAACATACATCGGATCATCATGCGCCATAAAATACTCCCACCCCCGTTCATATTCTTTAGGCGTCATTGGCGCGTATACGGCAATACCGGGCATGCGTAAAAACATGCCATGGTGACTGCCTGACGCCACGGGGCCAATGCCTCCGTCCATAGCAATGGAGCGGACAAAAATCGGACAGGGAATTCCCCACATTTCTTTAGACTTAGCGGCATAATTCACTATATGAGCCGCATTGAACCACTGGAACCCTTGATAGCGAACGATGTAAATGGGGCGGCGTCCGGCAAGCGCGGCGCCAACAGCGATTCCTCCGCCCGCAACATCGGCCATAGAAAGCTCTACCAGGCCATCCTCCTCTTTCATTTCCGGAACCGTCCCTCCGACCCATCCAACCGCAGTTAAACACTGACCAAGCGTAAGGCCCGAATTTTGAATCAAATGTTCTCTGGTAATTTTTTTTATGGTTTCGGCAACGGTCATTGTTTAAAAACTATGAAGCTGAAAACTACGAAGCTAAGCTTCGTAAAATAGTTTAAATACTTTTACTCCACAATTCATGTACTAGATTTTCCGCGTTCTGCCTTATGGTTTCCGCCTCTTTATCCAATCCGAGATTAAATAATTCTTTTTTAACAAGCTCGTATCTGTCCCACTCGGGCTCACTGTCCTTTCCCGTTCCCGCATGCCATAAATGCCGCACTACATGCACATTCATAAATGCGGGGAGCGATTGCGACATATGATGCGCGTGATGCATGATCAACCAAGGATCATCTGTAATTTCAACACCCCGCATCCCGAAAGATGCTGCAACGTCAGCCATTCTCCAATTTCTTCTCACTTCAACTTTGGTCAGTATTGATAAACCATTATCCAAACAAACAAACAGAATAGGAAGTTTTTTATGAGCCGCGTAAGCCATGGCGCCTAAAACATAATCCTCTTCCGCTGAAGCATCGCCCATAATCGCAATCACTCTTTTGCCTTTGGCCAAGGCAAAACCAACAGCAATGGGAATCTGGGTGCCCATCAGACCATCATGGCCAAACATATTGATGGCCTGATCATGAATTGATGCCGACCCCCCCATTCCCCGGGCGCAACCGGTGGGTTTATGCAAAAGTTCATCAATTAACGCTTGCATATTGCCGCCGTATGCCAAATATAAATCATGGCAGCGATGCTGGCCAAAAATATAAGGATTCTTATAGCTTAAAGATAAAGCCGCCGCGACCGCCTCCTGTCCCAGCGATAAATAAACCGGCATTTTAATAAAACCGGCATCGTAAGCTTCTTTTGTCTCGAGCTCAAAAGCCCGAATAAGGCAAATCTTCTGGAAAAGCTCAAGCGTCTCCTCTTTGGAAAATTGCGCCGTCAGATTTTCAATTACACCTAAGTTACTAGATCTCATAAATTACCATGAGAGAAACTCAAGAGAAAAATTTTACACGACTTGACTTATCAACATTATTCTAATACTTATATTTTAGTAATTTTAAATAAATGCGCAAGAAGGAGGCGGCATATGCCCTTAAACAAACCGATCAAGATCGGCGAGCCCATTGAACTTACGGAAAGAAAATTCGGAAAAACAATGCTTCTGCAACGATTCTATGATGGACTGAAGAATTACGATTACAATCTTTTTGACTACAATAACGGAACGCCTGTATCTGTAATTCTGCCTGTGACACCGGCATCGGAAGTGGTGGCGATTCATCAATTCCGGCATGGCGCCAATGAATATATATATGAACTTCCCGGGGGAACTCCGAATCAAAACAACGAAAAACCAGAGGAAATAACTCGAAGAGAACTTGGGGAAGAAACTGGTTACCTGGCAGAAAAAATAATTGTTCTGGCAAAAAATCCAATTTGGTTCGACCCCGCGAGCGTAACCGTCGCCTACTGGCCTTGTCTGGGACTAAATTGCCGTAAGATTCATGAACAGAATCTTGACGATACGGAATATATAAAAGTTAAAACGTTTCCTCTGGAATCTTGGTTACTAATGATAATGCAGGGCCTTATAGCTGATTCCAAATCCATTGTCACCACCTATCTTGCTCTGCCTTTTCTGACTTGAAAAGAACGGCGCTCCGCTGGTTTATAGCTGGCGAGCTTTTAATTGCAAAAAGCCGGAGCTATGCTCCGGCGCTTTTTACTTTAGAGGTTTCGCCTCTAAAGAGAACTTTTATGCTGTAAATACCACTCCAGCGTGTTTTTAATGCCTTCTTCAAGCGTAACTTTTGGCTCCCAGCCAAACATTCTTTTTGCCTTAGTAATATCAATAGCGACGCTAAGCGGCCTTTTATTTCTCTCATAATTATGCGTTATGGAAAGTTTCTTGCCGGATAGCTGGATGATTTTTTCTGCCAGTTCCAGAACGGAAATTACTTTTCCCGAGCCGACATTATAAATCTCGCAAGGTTTTCTTTCTTCTGTTTCTATTGCTGTCTCAATAAATCTGACCAGATCCGAAACATGCAGAAGATCGCGCTTCTCGCTTCCTTCGCCCCATATTTCAATGTTTCCTCCTTCGGGAGCATCTGCTATTCTGGCAATAAGAGCACCAAAGATATGCGCGCGTTCCAAGTCATATTTATCATAAGGTCCGTATATATTGGAATGTCTCACTACAGTGAACTTTGTTCTGCCAAGATTGCCGTAAAACTCACATAGCTTCTCGCCAATAATCTTAATCCAGGCAATGCGATAAGCCGGATCTATAGAATTAAAATCTGTATCTTCTTCAGACAACTGCCTGTCAAGATTCATGGGATAAAGCACAGTACAACTCAAAAAAATAAAATGTCCGACTTTATTATCATAAGCTGCTTCCAAAAGCCGCGTATTCATTACGATATTGTCCGGAACAAAAAAGCCAGGATTAGCGGATACCGCTTTAAAACCGGCAGTAACTGCCGCGGCGTGTATTACCACATCCATGCCTTTAGTTACATGACACGCCTCAAATTTTTTAGTCAAATCCGTCCAAAACTTACGCGGATTCAAAGATGGTTCAGTAGTAAAAAATGTTTGATATGTTCCAAAAACTTCCAGATCACTCCGTAAAGATAAGGCTTCAAAAATATTCCTGCCGATAAATCCAGACGCGCCGCAAACCAGCACTTTTTTACTCATTTCACCGACTTCCTTGTGCCGCCGTCTACATCAAAAACCGATCCGGTAATATAATTATTTGCTTTGGAGGCGAGAAACACCGCCAGATTCGCCACATCTTCAAGTGTGCCTATTCTGCCAAGAGGGGTTTTCTTGCATTCCTCCTCTTCCATAATCCGCCCTGCTTCTTCTATAGAAATGCCGTCCATACTGGCGCGATTAGCCACATTACGATCCCACCCGCCGCCCTTAAGCGTGCTGGGACAAATAGCGTTGACCAGAATGTTATCTCCTGCCAAAGCAGTGGCAAGATGCTTATTCAGGTTCAACATGGCGGCTTTGGCGCAAGAATAATGAGGGTTGAAAAACCCCGGCTGATGGGCCGACAAAGAAGAAATATTTATGATACGAGCCTGATCTGATTTTCTCAACCACGGAATTGCTTCGCGGCAAAAATACACCATGCTCATAAAATTCAATTTCCAGGCGCGTTCCCAATCTTCATCGGTTAAGCTGAAAAAATCTCCGAATTTTTCCGCGCCGCCGACGTTGTTTATAAGGATATCCAAACGATCGATTGATACTAAAAATAGGTGGTGGTAAAAAAATTTTTTAACCTCAAGGGGATTAGTTGCATCAAACCAAAATGCGTGCACTGATCTTCCCGATTTAATATCACACTGGACTTCAAATAATTTGGTCGCGGAACGTCCGCAAATAACTATTTCTGCACCCTCTTTTCCAAGCGCAACAGCAATCGCCTTGCCTATTCCCTGACTCGCACCGGTGACTAAAGCCACACGACCTCCAAGACCAAAATCCATATATTCCTCCTCTTGTCAAAGATCGAAAAAAGTATATAATATTATTTGTATAAAATCAAGACTATAGAGGCGAAACCTCTAAAGTTAAACTTTAGATGTTTCGCCTCTATTCTAATTTATTTTATGCGCCGTCTCCCGCAAAAAATAGGCAAGCCCAAAAAAATTTTTCCGGAGCAATACGGAAAGAGTCTGGAAGAACAACAATTTAAAAATCCAAAAAACGGAAAAAAGTATAAATATATCTTCTTCACCGGTAAAACCTCGTCTCTTATATTTCCCTTAACTGAAAAGTACGAGGTTATTGCTATTGACCAATACCGCTACGCGGCCGATGGCATCTTTAGGGAATTGCCCGGCGGCAATCCAAAATATCCAGGCCAGTCGCCGGAAGAAACACTAAGGGAAGAACTTTTGGAAGAAACTGGTTATCGCGCCGAAAAAATAATTCTAGTGAAGAAAGGATTATGGTTTGAACCCTCAAGCGTCAAAGCCACTTATAACGTATATCTCGGACTTGGCTGCAAGAAAGTGGCCGAGCCGAAACCAGATAGTAACGAATATATCTTTCGTATAAACTTAATACCCCTTAAAGAATGGGTAGTGAAAACCCTTCCTACTCTAAAGGATAATAAAACTATTGCAGCAAGCATTCTGGCCATACTAAAATTGGGCATAAAATTACAATTTCCAAGCCGTAAATAATAAAACAAAAATCTCGGGATTTTGCGCCCGGGATTTTATTGATCATCTTTTCCGTATTCAATAATCCGTTCAATAATCCTGGTTGTGGACATAACCTCATCTTCCCATTGGTACAACTTATCAAGCACTATCACCTTAACATTATATTCTCCAGCAAGTTCCTCGCGATAAGAAAGATCAAAAGTGCCTTTGTTTACCACATACAAGTCGGGTTGTAATTTTTGGAAAATCTCCTTGAATCCGTCGAGAAAATGCCCGCTTGAAGGAGCGAAAGTAAGAAAGCAGTAATCTACCGGATTAAGAGAAACAACCGTCTCCAGTCTTATCTTTTCATCAAAAATGGGGCGCTGGCTGCTTTTGTATCTTAGCACATCGCGATCGCACCCTACGCCGACCACGAGTATGTCTCCCAGTTTCCTGCATTGGTTAAAGAAAAATATATGCCCGTAATGAAGAAGATCAAAAGCGCCGGAACAAAAAATAACTACTTTGTCCTTATGCTTTCCCCGCACTCTAGGCAAATCATCATAGGTAATTATTGAACCCGGAAAACGAGCTTTCTCGTTCATTTTTTTCTCCTTTTCTTTGTTCAGACATTGCCCAAACCAATCCTTTTTATAATCGTATACCCCTTTAGCAATTCCGCAATGCCTTCCTCTAAACTAACTTTGGGCCTAAACCATGTTTTTTCTATTTTCTCGTTACTGACAATATAATTTCTCTTATCCGTGTCTTCGCCGACTTCCGCCTCCACAAAATAAAAATTAGGGATTTGTTTTTTAATTTCCTCGCAAAGTTGAATCTTACTTAAATTCGCATCGCTTAATCCAACATTGTAAACTTCGTTTTTCATCGAATCAAAATTCCACAGGCAGTGAATAAAAGCCCTTGCCACATCGCGGATGTGAATATAATTTCTTTTGAAATGGGCTTGAAAAAGCACTATATATCCGTCATTAACCGCGCGCCAAACAAAATCATTAACCAAAAGGTCAAGACGCATCCTCGGGCTGATTCCAAAGACAGTGGCAAGACGCAAAGCAATGCTATTTCCGGCATCCAAAATCCTTTTCTCCGCTTCAACTTTTAATCTGCCGTAAAGCGATATGGGTTTTAATGGGGTCTCCTCCGTACAATATGTATCTTTACTGCCCAGTCCATATCCGCTGTTAGTAGTGGGGAAAATAATCATCTGCTCCGCGCTTCGCAAACGGAGCAAAAGTTTTATGGCTTCGAGATTAACGGCTCTGGCTTCATTCGGCTCTCTCGCGCAAAGCGGCGCGCCCACAAGACAAGCCAGAGGCAGAATTACATCCGCTCCAGCAAGATGTTTGGCTACTAAATTTTTGTCCCTTACGTCTCCCCGCACTATTGTCAGGCGCGGATAATAACAGCAATTCAGCAAAGAATTTTGATTATACCTAAAATTGTCAATCACCGTTACCGCGTGTCCGCATTTCAAAAATTCCGGCGTCAAAACTGAACCTATGTATCCGGCGCCTCCGGTAACCAAAATTCTTGCCATATCAACCTCCTATGGAATTTACTACATCACAGATGAACAATATATCCCCGGCTTTGAGTGATTCATTATTAGGCAAAAAGAAACCGCATTGATGTACCCGATCAGAAACCGGGTGATTAAATTTTCCGTAGCGTTCAAACCAAAAAGGATGCAATCCTAAGTTTCCGGCGGAAAAAAGACGGGTTTCGATTGAGTTTTCATCAAGCGCTTTAACAATGGCGCGCCGATGCTCCGGAGATTTAGCCATAGCCCCGAAAGAAATACTGCAAGGCGCCGCCTCCACAACCCATTTTTGGTAATCAACGGTGAACAAAAAATCCGCGTACCAAAGATGGTTAATCTTGCGGATATCCGTTATCTTGTCGGCTTTGGCCATCTGTCTAATACCAAGAAACGCATGATCGTCGGTGGAACGGAGGTTAAATCCGGGCACAAAAAAAGTGAATGGCTGATGAAAATCATCAATCTTGTATTTTTTCATAAGCCGTTTACGCACCGGCTGCGCCAAATCCTTTCCCCACCCGTGGCTCCGAAGCATGAGTAAAAGATCGCATAATTTTCTATCATCCGTATTTACCATTCCTCCTTCTATGGTTGAAAGTTGATGGCCATAGTAAAAAGAAAAGGAAGACATATGGCCGAAAGTTCCCACTTTTTTACCTCCGTATCCCGCGCCTAAAGCCGCGCAAGCATCCTCCAAGAGCAAAAAATCATATTTATTCTGAAGAAATTTTATTTCACGCATGACGCTGGGCACTCCCAGCACTTGCACCATAATTACCGCAGCAGGATCGTATATTTTAAGCAAACTTTCTAAATAATTAAGGTCAAGTCCGAAATTGTCTTCATCTGCCCCACACATAAGCGGCTCGTATCCAAACTGTATAAAAGGCGCGATGGTAGTAACCCATCCCACACTTGGCACCACCACCCTCTTATTACGCAATCTACCGGAAATAAGGACGGCATAGGCCATAAGAAGATTGGCGGATGATCCCGAATTGCAAAAGACAGCGTAGCGCGTACCAACCCAATTTGCCCATAATTCCTCAAACTTCAAAGTCAGTTCTCCCTTGGTTAACTGATGATCTTCCTTAAACCATTCGGAAACAGCATAACGATCACTCTCGTCAATAATCTTTTCCGCTAATTTATATTGAGCCATACTGAACCCCTATTTTTAAAGAGCTGATTTGTATGTTAGCTACAACTATATATAAATTCAATAGGTCTCGCAAAAAATTCACCTGTTCTTTTTAAGGGCGATCGCCGTTAAAAAGAACTTACTGTCTGCTATTTTATAAATTCTTCACTTTTTCAATAATTTTCGTGGTTGATACGTTCTCAAATTCTTTAGGGCATCTTCTTTTTAAAATAATAAGCTTCATTTTGTATTTTTTGGCTAACTCTTTTCTGAAAGGAATATCAAAGGCGTCATCATTGATTACATAAATATCGGGTTTGAGAGTATCAAATATGTATTCCATAAACGACAAAGGATGTCCTTGGGGCGTTAAACAGGCAAATGAATAATCAACCGGTTTAAGAGAATCCACAATTTTTAAACGTACATGTTGGTTAAGAACCGGCCGCCCTCTACCTTTCATGGCAGCAGTAGAGACATCATCGCCAACTCCAACCACCAGAATATCGCCTTGTTTTTTCGCATCCTCTAAAAATAAGGCATGGCCCGCGTGTGTCAAATCAAATACCCCCGAGCATAAAATAATATTTTTGCCTTTATTTGCTAAACGCAAATTTTTAAGCTTTTTATAATGAATTATTGCCATTGGTTAATATAACACTAATAAGTATCCGAGGGGTATCGCTAAAAGCATAAAAAAAGCCCCGATTTCAACAGGACTCATTTCTATAAACCATTTTACACGAAGCTAAGCTTCGTAGGAAGGGGATAAATTATCTAAACTCTACCTCATCAATAGTAGTTGAAGGCAGACCGTCTTCGGGGATCTCTTCACCATACTGCTCTTCTAACCGTATCCTATCGTTAAAATGCGGAGTTGAAGTTTCGAAAATAATACAATCCGTAATTGCCTCTTCGCGATGAACGGCGCCGGGCGGAATATGGACGCAATCGCCGGCTACGAGCTTCCTTCGCGAGAGCTTGCCCTCTCCGGCATCGTAATCAAACCACATCTCTCCCGCATAAAGATAGCCGCATTCATTCTTTAAATGGTGTTTTTGCAAACCGCCTCTAGCGCCTGCTTTCATTAAAAGAACTTTGCCAGTGTAAAGACCGGGGACATGAGCCACCAATATCTCCCGACCCCAATTTCTGTAACCAACATCCGTAGGTTTAAAAAACTTCACCGTAGCATGATCTTTAGCCATCGTCTGCCTCCTTAGTAGGATTAGTAGGGTAGGATTAAAGAGCCGCAAGAAGTATAAAATAATTATCCCGAAAAATCAACCCGCTCACTTCAAATCGGTGTTCTTTATAACGGCGATCGCCGTTAAAAAGGATAATAAAAATTTGCATTTTTATGTTGCGCAATATATATTCGTGTATGAGGTAATAATCAAATGAATCCAACTACTTCATCTATAAAAGTTGTATCTTTTGATTTCGACGGAGTTTTTATAAGAGATTCGGATGCGGTGTTCAAAAAAGACGCCTGGAAAATAGCATTTGCTTCTTATGAAGGAAAATATGAACTACATTTAAAAGTAGCGAATGGACTCCATGGTTGGGGCAAGCCGGGCGGGCGTAAAGAGATTATGCAGTATGTCTTTAAAAAGATTAACGCGCCCACGGACTCTATAGATAATCTGGTAGAGACGGCCGCTAAGATATTTGACAACTATGTCCAAAACAAAATTCTTGAAGCCGGATTAGTACCGGGCGCAGTAGAAGCACTTAATGAACTCTCAACACGCGATTTATCACTTTATCTTAACTCCGGTACGGCAACTCCGGCTCTCATTCTAAGCGCAAAAAATCTCAAAATCGACCACTTTTTTAAAGAGATTTTAGGCAGCACCAAAGAACCGGTAGGCGGCAGTAAGGTAGATAACCTTTTGCATATTGCAGAGAGAGAAGGGAAAAACCCTTACGAAATTATGGTGGCGGGAGACGGCGAATCTGATATTCATGCCGCTAAAGAATTAGGGTGCAAATTTATAGGAGTGGCCAATTGTTGGAACAGATGGAAAGAAGAAGGAAAACAATTTCCCCTTGTTACTGATCTCAAAGAGATATCAAAATTTCTGTAATTAAATAGTGTTTTTCTTTATTTATTCTGCAATTTCTCAATTGCTTTCTCCGCTTCGATCCAATCCTCCTGTCTGTCTATATTCACACTATATTTTTCCTCCATCACATACGCCCGCGTGTCATTGCCATAAAACGACGGCGAATCGCTAAATAAAAGTTCGGTTTTGAAAAGATAAATCGCGCCGTTTCTAGTATAGGTTTTTGGCAAATCCTGACGGCGACGGATAACCTGCTTTAACGGCTCACCGGTAAAGAGATTGAGCCGTTGATTTTCGTCAATTATAAATTGCCAATGAGGATTAAAATCACCGGGAACTTCCGATATGCTCACTATAGAATCCCCTCCAGTTTTTTCAAAAAGCGATACCGCTTCCCGAATGTGCCATGGCTGGCGTAAAGGCGCAGTGGGCTGGAGAATCATTACATAATCGGGCGAATAATTTTCATTGTCGCGCAGCCACTTGACCGAGTGCTGTAAAACCGGAAGCGTAGGAGTAGTATCTTCCGCTAATTCCGCAGGACGCATAAATGGAACCTCGCAGCCGTATTTTTTAGCAACTTCCGCAATTTCCTCATCGTCCGTTGAGAGAACCAAACGGTCAAATACACCGGATTCCTTGACGGCTTCTATCGTATAAACAATCAAGGACTTCCCGAAAAGCTCTTTTATGTTTTTCCGCGGGATGCCTTTGGAACCGCCGCGGGCGGTAATTATACCTAAAATATTTTTATCTTTCATAAAATTTTTTCTGTATGGACGGGTTGATGGTTGCCAAAATTTCGGCGATTTTTTCTCCCGCGTTTCCATCGCCAAAAATCAAGTCTTGAGGATATCGGCCGTGCGCCAACTGATCACGCACGGCTTTTTCTATTTTATCGGCATCTACCGCAATTTCCATAACATTTTTTCCGCGCTCGCGGCCTTGCTGGCGGGATCCTACCAGCACTGCCGGAGTCCCAAGATATGCGGCTTCCCGGATAAAACTAGAAGAGTTGCCGAGGGCGCAGGCGGCATTGGCCAGTGCACGAAAATACCTATCCGGATGCAGCCACTTTGCCCAAAAAAGCCAAGAATGATTGGAATTATCCGCCCAGGAAGCAATCGAAGGCCCTACGGCGCGCGAATGAGCATCGCTATTTCCCCCGATAAGAAT
>Ga0213870_1001305_pt1 | contig 11317 bp, 15 predicted proteins | sample WICALVC2017_Meta_FD_160119 | JGI IMG/M metagenome (GOLD analysis project Ga0213870, IMG submission 160119) | Freshwater microbial communities from subterranean cave lake in Wind Cave National Park, South Dakota, United States - WICALVC2017 | ecosystem: Environmental > Aquatic > Deep subsurface >... | reverse complement strand
TTGATATATTTTCAAGTTTATAACCTTTTTGATTGCTCAAGCACTTTATCGAAACCTTTATATACAAGTTAGGTAATCCTAACTTTCTATGTTTACAGCAAACAAGGAGGACTATTTAAGGGGATTGTACATTTTAGAGGAAGAGAAAGGGGAACTCAAGTCAATTGACCTGGCACACTACCTCAATGTTTCAAAGCCAAGCGTGTCAGAGATGGTGCAGGAGCTCAGCAAGGAAGGGCTTGTTTCTTATAAAAAATACTCAAGGTTGAAATTCACATCTAAAGGAAAAAAAATTGCGCAGAAATTGACTTCAAAGCACCGATTAATTGAATTATTTTTAAAAAATGTGCTGAAGATTGATTCAAAGAATGTGCATCAAGAAGCGCACAGGTTAGAGCATGCTTTTAGCGACGATTCAATAAATAAAATAAAGAAAATGTTAGGCAATCCAAAAAAGGACCCTCACGGAAAGCCTATACCGAATGTTCTTTGATTTTACAAAAATGAAAAATAAAAAATTAATCACAGCAGTATCATTAATACTTGTAGTTTTTGGAATAATTTTTTCATTCTTGCCCCACAAAATACATGAACTGCTGACATTTGGAGCTAATATTCCTCATTTTCTTCATTTTGTTATAGGATTCGTTATAATCGGAACTGGATTAGTTTGCATTTTATATTCTATAAAACAAGGAACGTTTAGATTTCCTATTGATAAAATTAAAAACAATTTAAAGAAACCCGTACCATTGCTGATAATCCTGTTTTTGGTAGCCGGCTTTACAACTCTAAAATATGTTACAAAAGATGTCAAGGCAGAAACAGAGTTTAACAAGATGAAGGAAGCTGCAAAATATTGCACAAATCCTACTTCTACAGACCCAAAATGCATTGAATCATTTGCGGAAATTAGGGGCATAATGCACTCAAGTTCGAATGACGCTCAGAGAACGGCACAGGAAAAAATAGGAATTGTTGGAAAGTATGGGGAAGATGATGGGTTTAATCCAATGGAATATTTGTCAACATGGAATTATAACAATCTTCCGACAAATGAAAGAAGCAAATTCTACAAGGAAACAAAAAGGGCAGATGGAAGCTTGCTTCGTGAATATTGGATATATGCAGAAGACAAGGAAATTGAAATTGCGCCTGGAGTTTTCTTTCCAGCGTGGACTTACAATGGCCAGGTTCCAGCTCCAACAATAAGAGCAACTGAAAGTGATAGGATCAGAATTCATTTTGAAAATAAAGGAACTAAACCACATACAATGCATTTTCACGGCATCCATAATGCCTCTATGGATGGTGCAATGACACAAGACTTTGTTTATCCTGGCAAGAGTTTCACTTACGAGTTTGAGGTTGAGCCATTTGGTGTTCATTTATTTCATTGCCATTCTGTTCCGCTAAAGCAGCATATCAGCAAAGGCCTTTACGGTGCATACATTGTTGACCCTAAAAATGATACAAGGCAAAAAGCCGACAAGGAGCTTGTTATGGTTATGAACGCATTTGATACAACTCTAGACGGAGAAAATGAAGTTTATGCAGTAAACACAAAGGCGTTTTATTATGCACTAAATCCGATAAAAGTAAAGAAAGACGAATTAGTCAGAATCTACCTTATCAATATTGTTGAGTTTGACCCAATAAACTCTTTCCATTTACATGCAACATTCTTTGATGAATACAGTACAGGCACAAAGCAGGAGCCTAATGCCTACACAGATATAACATCAATGGTACAGGGTGAAAGGAGCATTCTTGATGTCAGATTTAAGTATCCTGGAATGTACATGTTCCATGCCCACGTCTCAGAATTTGCAGAGCTGGGATGGATGGGTTTCTTCGAGGTAACAGAATAAAATGGAAAATCAGCCGGAAAAACAAAGTAAGGTAAAATTTTTGATGGGGGCTTTATTGCCCCTAATATTGTTAGGGATTCTTCTCTTGGTTTTTGTCAAATTCGGCCCATTAGGAGTTTTCAAATCATCAGTTGTTCCGATAGAAAACATATTCATACAAAGAGTTGTTTTTTCACTGGATCATATTTCATTGGAAGTATTTAATGATGGCCCAGAGCCAGTTACAATAGCACAAGTTCTTGTAAATGATGCTTACTGGCAGTTTGAAATGACTCCAACCACTACACTTGAATCTCTAGATAGAGGAAAAATTGAAATAAACTATCCTTGGCTTGAGGGGGACTTTGAAAAAATAACTTTAGTATCTAGAAATGGGGTTACTTTTGAAAAGGAAATTGAAGTCGCTTCCATAACACCAGTATTCAACAGCTTTTATCTGAAAACATTTGTGCTGCTTGGAATATATGTTGGAGTGATTCCTGTTCTTTTGGGGTTATTATGGCTTCCATTTTTGAGAATGCTAAAGGAAAGATGGTACAGCTTTTTGCTTGCATTGACGGTTGGATTGCTTGTATTCTTGGGATTTGATGCGCTTGCGGAATCATTTGACCTTTTGGAAGCTATACCCAATGCATATAATGGAATTGGAATTATAATTATTGGTTTTGCACTTTCTGTTCTTACGCTTGCTGCCATAAGCTACAAGTCAGAGCACCACAGGCAAATTAAAGGCGAACATTTTCAAGCTTTAATTTTCGGTTATTTGATTGCACTTGGGATAGGATTGCATAATCTAGGCGAAGGGCTTGCGATAGGAAGCGCATACGCGGTTGGAGAGGTTGCATTAGGAAGTCTGCTTGTCATTGGATTTATGATTCACAATGTTACTGAGGGAGTTGCAATAGTTGCCCCATTGACCAGATTCGTAAGGCAAGTTGGTAATTTCTATTTTCATCTTGTCATAATGGGATTATTGGCAGGAGCGCCTACAATAATTGGCGCTGTCATAGGAGGATTTGCGTATTCTCCTGTATTAGCTGTATTGTTTCTTTCAATTGGAGCAGGTGCAATTTTTGATGTTTCATATGACATAATGCATTACATGACAAAAGGAAGGTGGATGTCTTTATTTACAATAACAAACGTCCTTGGATTTTTAGCAGGGCTGTTAATAATGTATCTGACTGGATTTTTAGTCTTGGGGTGAGAAAATGGGATGGGCGGAAAAAAGAATTCAGGAGTATAAACAAGGAAAAAATGCGACTTGGCTGGAAAAAAGAATGCTTGAGCATGCAAATCCCGTGCATTTTCCATTAGCTATTGCTGCACAGGCGTCATTGATTTATGGCTTGTGGGTACATAGCTGGATGTTTATAATTGGAGCTGCTTTATTGGGCTCTGCAGGGCATTTATATTGCTGGATGCAGAAGTAAGATTAGCGGCTTTTTGCAACTCCGATTCTTGGGCAGTACTTGCTTATACCGCATTTTGAGCAGAAAGGAGAATTAGTCAAGCAAATATTTTGCCCATGCATCACAAACAAGTCATTTAAGTCATACCAATACTTTTTTGGAACAACTTTCATTAATTCATCCATTGTCTGTTCTGCATTTTTTGTTTTTACCCAGCCCAATCTATTTGCAATTACATGAACATGGACATCAACTGGTATATAATGGGCTTTTTTATGTCCATAAACCATTGTTATAGCTGCTGTCTTTTTTCCAACACCTTTGAGTGTCATTAATTCTTCAAAAGTGTGTGGTACATTTCCGTTATATTTTATGATTATTGTTTTTGCTATCTCTTTGATTCTTTTTGATTTAGTAATGTAGTAATTAACTGGCCTTATAATTTTTTGTAATCTTTTTAAATGGATTTTTGCAATTTCTTCTGGGGTTTTTGCCACATCAAACAGCTTTTTTGCTACAGGACCAGTTATTTTATCTTGTGTTCTTAAACTAAGCAAGCAGGAAACAAGCACCATGAAAGGACTTCTGGTTTCTTCTCCTATTTCGGTTACAATAGGATTAACAAAACCTTTTACTTCTTGTTTTAATAGCTTGATGATTTTGTCTATATGTTTTATTGATGATAGAGGCATTTTAAATAGTTTCCAAGTGTTCTTCAAGCTTTCCAATTCTGTTGTGATTAATTGAATAACAAGTCATAATTGCCCTACCATAAGCATCATTAACTATTACTTTTCTAACTAAATCCTGCTCTACAAAGGGCTCTAAAAGTCTTGTTATATCCTCAGAGTTAATTCTTCCATAAGACGATTTTCGAGGTGTTCTCATAGAAACTCCATTTATACTGTAATATACATATGGCGGCTTGTTTCTAGTTAGTGAAAATAATGTTCTGATTATTGCCTTGACTTTTAAAGCTTCAATACCGCTCACATTTACAGTCTTTCCCATAAAATTCACCTTGCTGTTAGTTTGAAATCATTCAATTCATTTCAAAATCCTTCCATTTTTTCTGCTCCAAAGCAGCAAATCCAATTCATCCATATCAATCCCAACTTGTTTTGAGAAATCAATGAATTTCTGCTCTATTTCCAGATATTCTTTATTGTTTTTTGGTTTTTCATTTGTTTTAAGAACACCAAATTCATGCAAAGAGTTTATTATGTGCTTGTCCAGAATTGCATACCCTTTGAATCCAATATTTCTCAAGAAATGAGAAGCTTCCTTATACCCCAGTCCTTTTATGTCCTTGTTTAAAGCAAAGAACTCCCTTAATTCATTCTTGTCCTTGAAAGAGGTTATTTTATTTTTCAACTCAAAATTAAGAGAGGCTTTTAAATAATTTCTTGTGTGGACAATAAATTCTGGCCTTAGATTATTGAATCTGTATATGCCCTCTAATCTTCTTGTCATATCATTTGCAGTTCCATTTATCAGGACATTTCTTACAGCATCAACTGCTTTCAATCCCATTTCTGCGCTTGTATTGGCTGTGAAGATGCAAAACGCAAGCTCCTCGAACAATCTATGGTCGTCATTTACTTCAGAGGGCAATAGCTTTAATTCATTATTTAAATAATGCCATGAATAAGGCTCATTGAAGAATTTATGAAACTGCTGCAGTCTTTCTCTTATCTTGTCTTTCTTGTTGTTATATTCTGCTTTGAGTTTCTCTATTTCATTCATAACTTTAGGATTTTTTGATGTTTTTTAAAGGTTGTCTTCTCTCTTTGGCTCTATTATGCGCAATAATCAAAAACACAACCATTAAAGTGCCATAATTCAGCAGCATAAACCATCCTGTTGCCCAGCTTATGCCATTAAACTTGTAGTCTGACAAGGGCCATAAAAATGGCGTTGGAAAATATCTGTAAGAATGAGTTGGTATGTCAATTATAACATGCAAGCCCCAGGCTGTCAATGGCCAAAACCATTTTTTTGTTATTAAATAAATTAAAGCAAAAACTACAAGGAAAACAATAAAGCTGTGGGTCATATTGTATGCTGCAAAAAGCCAATCTGGAAGCGAGCTTATTGGTGGGGGTCCTCTCCTTATGTTACCGTTTACAAGATTTATGACAAATATTATGCCAAATGACAGAAAATCAGGCAAAAATCCAAATAAAGTTCCCAGCCAAACATATTTTTTCTTATGGAATACTGCATAAGTCCATAAGCCATGAGAAAAGATGTCCATTTTATACTAATTTCAAGCTAAACTCTACTCCAGAACCAATCGGCACCAACACACTTTTCAAGGCTTTGTTGTTTCTTACGAAATTTAAATATTCTTTCATGTACTTCTCAAACATAATTGCATTGTCTGCCACTATAACTGCATTTTTTGTAAGTTTTGGATAAGCCAGCTTAAAATAATTAATATAATCTTCTTTAATTGCATCCAAAAACAGGAAATCAAACTTTTCATTTAATTTTGAAATTTCATTTAAAGCGTCTCCATGAACGATTTTTATTGTTTTATCTAATCTTGCTCTCTTGAAATTTTCTCTGGCCATACTAACTTTGTGCTCTGAAATTTCTATAGTTGTAACTTTGCCTTTATTTTGCTGTGCAGCTTCTCCAAGCCATATTGTTGAATAGCCATTTGATGTTCCAACTTCAAGAATGTTTTTTGATTTAGAGATTAAAACTAACATATAAAAAAACTGGCCTGTATCTGGGGGTATATTATGAAAGCCTCTATTTTCCTGGCTGAAGATTTCTAGCTCATTAAGCAATCTTTTGGTTGATTCATTCATAAGAATTCGATGATTTATCTCTGATTTTTAAACTTATCTTGATAAAAGGGCTTTGTTTATTAACTCCAGCAATTCAGGAAACTTATCAAATCCTGCCTTTGAATTCAAATGCCCACCATTTTTTATTATATGAAGCTCGCCATCAACCAGCATGTTCATTTGCCTATTTACTTCAAGCGGAATGTAAGGGTCATTGTCAGATGCAATCACATAGAAATTTTCACAATTCTCGATTATTCTATTCCAATTAAATTTTTTATCGACAAATGTCTTATTTAAATCCTTGAATTCGTTGTCAAGCATTTTATGATAGCCAGCCACAAGAAAGGCCGCTTTTATTTCTTTGTCAGTTTGCTCAAGATAATCAAGAATAAAAGCTGCTCCCAAGCTGTGCCCTATCATTACTGTGTCATAGTTTATCTCATCTTCATATTTTTTTATGACTTTGAGCCAGCTTTCAAGAGACTGTCCTACTGGAGTCGGGAATTTTGGCACAATTACTTCATAACCTTTTTTCTCTAGTTCTTTCTTAAGCCATGGAAACCAATTCTCCTCCGGATGGCCATAGATTCCATGAAAAATAAAAAAGTTCATTTTTGTTGTATTTTTTCAACAACCTCAACAAATTTTCTTACATCTCTTCCCAATTCTTGTGTTATAGCCTCAAACACAATCTCATCGTCAATTTTGCCGTATTGATGGCTTATAATATTCTTCATTCCTTTTGCATTTTTTAGTTTAGTTGCCAGCGCATCGTCTATAACCTTATTTTCTAAGAGAATATTAAAAGCATCTGAATCATCTTCAGGAATTCTTAATTTCTTGTCTTTTATAATTAAAAAAGCCAAATCAGTTGCCGCTTCAACTATTTTTTCAACATATCTTTCGCAGGCAGCTTTCTTCTCTATGCTTGACTTATATTCCTCGAAGCTTGAAGGGGCTATATTTCCTAATTCTTCTAAAAACTGACTAATTTCATTTATCTTGTCTATTACCCTTGTCATGTTGCTGTGAATATTTTATTCATTCTTAAGAAATAATCATCATCTTTTAAGTATTTTATTGTAAAATGTGTATTGTCAAAATTCTCTTTTTTGTATAAAATTTTATGGGAGCCAGCAATTGAGCGCTTAACTTTTTGTGGCAGGACATTAAATACTTGTATGTCTACCTTTTCAGAAAAATTCCCCAGAATTCTTATTCTAAACCTATCAGCTTCATCTTTTTCAATTTCGTCAAACACAACACATATATCTATGTCAGACCTTGGCGTAACAATACCATTTGCCCTTGATCCAAAAAGAATTATTGCTTGAATTTTCTCTTTCAATTTATCCTGCAAGATTATGTTAACGGCTTTGTCAATAATCTTCTTTGCGTCTTGGTCTTTTTTTAACTCAAACTCATTTTCAAACTTAGATATTTCTCTAATGAACTCCAATTTTGGCTTTATGTCCCTGCTTAACCTATTTCTTTCTGACTGAGTTAACGGAAGTCCATCTAATTGTTTAAAGATTATTTCTAATTCTTTTTTGCCAAATATCTTCCTTGCGTTTTTATTGTTTTTTAAAAATTGATTTAACAAAATAATCACCATTTAGGTTATAATAACTATCATTAGGGTTATATTACTATATAAATTTTTCGGTTAATTTTTATAATTATCTCCTGAAAAAATCCTTAAGCGTTATCTGCTCATCCCTTTTCGAGCTTAAATATATCACTTGGCCTTCCCTGCTTCCAAACCTGTAAATTGAAATGCCCTTGCAGCCAAGCTCATGAGCTAATAAAAATATTTTTTCTATATCTTCTACAGTAGCATCTTTTGGCAATGTAACTGTTTTTGAAATTCCATTGTCAACGTATTTCTGGAAAGCAGCCTGCATTTTCACATGCCATTCTGGCGCTATATCAGAGCCGACAACAAATATTTTTTTTATTCTTTGTGGGATTTCATCTATATTTTGTATCGAGCCTTCTCTGTGTATTTTTTCAACAATTTCATCGTTGTATAAATTATTTCTAATTAATTCTTTTTTCAGATTCTCATCAAAATAAACCAAAATTTTGCCTTCTGAAGTTCTTCTTGCATAGCTCAAGGCAAACAATGGCTCTATGCCGCTTGATGTATTTGCTATTATGCTTATTGTGCCGGTAGGGGCAATTGTTGTGAGAGTTGCATTTCTTAATTCGATTTTTTGATTTTTGCTGTTATAAATGCTATCTTTCCATGACGGAAAAACTTCTCTTGTCTTTACCAATTCCAGTGATGCTTGCCTTGCCTCTTTAGAAATAAAACTCATTATTTCTTCTGCTGCTTCAATGCCTTCTTCAGAATCATAAGGGATTTCAAGCTTCACAAGCATGTCCGCAAAACCCATTACGCCAAGGCCGATTTTTCTATTTTTTTCAACTATACTCCTATTTTCTTTCAGAGGGTAATTGCACATGTCAATAACATTGTCAAGAAAATGCACTGCTGTATGGATTGTTTTTCTTAATTTATCAAAATTTATTTTTTCATCAGAAACCATATTTGACAAATTAATGCTGCCCAAATTGCACGACTCATATGGCAATAAAGGCTGCTCTCCGCAGCTGTCAGTAGATTCTATTTTCCCCAATTTTGGAGTTGGATTAAATTTATTTATTCTATCCATAAATATAACTCCTGGATCTCCATTTAGCCATGCCTGCTTGCATATTAATCTGAAAATTTTTCTTGCACTTTCTTTTTTCACGGCTTTTTTTGTTCTAGGATTTATTAAGTTGTAATTTTTGTTTTTCTTGACATTTTCAATGAATTTGTCTGTTATAGCAACCGACACATTAAAATTATTTAATACATCTTGTCTGCTTTTTATTGTGATGAACTCTTCAGTGTCCGGATGGTCAACATTCAATAAGCCCATATTTGCGCCTCTCAAATTGCCGCCTAGCTTTATCTGCTCAGTTGCAGCATCAAAGACTTTCATGAATGAGAGTGGACCAGAGGTATGACCAGAGCTTTCAATTATGTCCCCTTTTGGCCTTAGCATAGAGAAATTAAAGCCAGTTCCAGCACCTGTCTTGTGGATTAGCGCAGTGTGATATAAAGTCTTGAATATGGGGTCAATACCATCTTCAATCGGAAGCACAAAACAAGCAGAAAGCTGCTGCAATCTCCTTCCGGCATTCAATAAAGTCGGAGAATTAGGAAGAAAATCCAGGGAAACCATTAAATTATAGAATTCCTCTTCTGTTTTTTTTAATTCGTTATCGTTTTTGATAAATTTTTGAAATTCTTTTGTGTTTGTTATTTCATAAAATTCTTTTTTGTACTTTTTAGTTAATTTCTCAATCTCATTCTTATACTTGTATTTTACATTAGCCAATGAAATATTATGCGCTACTCTCTTAAACATGTCTCCTGGCTTTTCTATTACTTTTCCAGCAGCATTTTTTCTTAAGTATCTTTGTTCAAGAATCGTTATTGCGTTTTTTGATAGGCTTAATTTTGGCATTTTCATGTATGATGTGACTTTGTTTATAAAAATATTCCCAAAACAAAACAATAAACTTTATATAAAATTAAAACAAAAAGCCAATTATGGAGCACTTATCAATCAAGGAAATACATGACAGGCTGCAAGAGCTTCATGGATGGGAGATGTCTGGTTATGATGCAATTTACAAGGAATTTGAATTTGATAATTTCAAGCAAGCAATGGATTTTGTGCGGAAAGTTGGCGAGCAGGCAGAGCACGATTTTCATTACCCTGAAATCACAATAAAAAACAATAAAGTTGTTATAACATCGACAAGTCCAGAGGAAAATGGCCTGAGTTATAAGGATTTTAAGCTGGCTAAGATAATTGAGCAGCTGGTTTGATTTCTTATAAAAGTGGATTTTTATGGTATTTAAATATCTTTCACTAAATAGCGAAACATTTATAAATAAGTTCCATTTAAATATGAAACATGAAGTTAAAGGAAAGAATCTATCGAGAGATTTTAATAGGGGTTTTAAACAAGAAAAAGAGTTTTACCCAGCTAGGGCTGTCTAAAATTTGCGAGGTTTCTTTAGGGTTGGTTAATAAAGTAACCAAAGAATTAAAAGAGATTGGTGCAGTTGATGTTGGATTAAGGCAGTTTAGGGTAATTGATCCTTCTAAAATCCTGTTTAACTGGGCAACCAAAAGGAATCTTAAAAAATACATCTCAGTTAGTTATAGCATAAGTTTGCCTATAACAGAATTAGAAAAGGAATTGCCCTTTATTCTAACTGCTTATTCTGGCTGGAGGCTGTTAAGTAAAAGTGTTCCATTTGATTATAATGAGGTATATTGCTATGTCCCAGCTAAAGATAATAGATTACTTGACCTATGGCTGAAGGACAAGAAAATCAGCAGAGGCAAGGAAAACATTTTTTTTATTTATACTGATGACAATCATCTAATTAAAAATAGCCCAAGGAAGATAGCTCCTTTGCCTCAGATATTTGTTGACATTTATTCTTTGTCTGGCTTAGCGAGCAAATATTTTATATCCGATATTTTGGAAAAATATCCTTTATTTAAGATTGAGGCTTAATATGGAATTGTGGAATGAAGTAATCTTAGAGAAAAGCCAGACAATTTTGTTCAAATTAAAAGGAAAAATTGATTTTGTTCTTATAGGGGGCTGGGCATGTTGGTTTTATGCAAAAACAGTTAAGTCAAAGGATATCGACTTTTATATTGATTTTGAAGATTTTTTTAAGTTACAGAGGAAATTCTCTGAGCAGGGAATTTTTATAACTTTAAATAAAAAATTAAAAAAGTATCAGGCAAAAATTGATGAGATTGACATTGATATTTACACCCCACATTACTGCCCATTGTTAATTCCTTGTAAAGATGTGTTTTTTGAGAAATGGTTTCAGGTAATAGAAGGCTTTAAAGTAATATCCCCAGAGCCGTTGCTGGCTTTGAAGCTGCATGCCGAGGAAAACAGAAACCAAACCATAAAAGGATTTAAAGACAGGGTAGATATTCTCAGCTTGCTCTCTAAGCTGGATTTAAATAAAGCATTACTGAGTAAACTGGAAATGAGATATAGAATAAAGTGCAAGGAAAGAATAAAAGAAATAATAAAAGAGAGCAATGAGGAATATTCTTATTTTTTCCCAGAGGCAGACAACTTAAGGAAGCTAAAGAAATTGAAGAATGAATTGTTGAAGAAAGCAGGCAAATAG
>Ga0213870_1001304_pt1 | contig 11318 bp, 10 predicted proteins | sample WICALVC2017_Meta_FD_160119 | JGI IMG/M metagenome (GOLD analysis project Ga0213870, IMG submission 160119) | Freshwater microbial communities from subterranean cave lake in Wind Cave National Park, South Dakota, United States - WICALVC2017 | ecosystem: Environmental > Aquatic > Deep subsurface >... | reverse complement strand
TTTATGTCATTTCTTATTATGCTTGCATGATGAAATAAGTATAGAAAAACAAGAAACAATACTCCCCATTTTAGGTATTTATTAAAATTAGTTAGAAAATAAACAACATATCCGAATAAAATTCCCGCTCCAACCGCACCAACATAAAAGTATCTTGAAGAAAGGTAAGAACTCTCTCTATGAATTACAATATAAGGCAAAAAGCTTAAAAGTAAAAAAGCAAGCCCAAAGAGAATACTCCTATTTGTAACTTTATTTTTATACCTATACGCAATTAGTACTAGTAATCCTAGTATTGCCATTGAACCTAAGATTGAAACCATATCAGCAACAATGCTTTGAGCAACGAGATCCTTCAAGGGAGACCCTACAAGAAACTTATACTGCATTGTGGTTATAGTTGATGTTATTGAATATAGATCTAGTGGTGGAATAAAAATCTGGAAAAGAGAGCTTGATGGATAAAGGATGGAGTGAAAAATAACTGATTCTATAAAATTTTCACTTCCTTTAACAAAACCCGCTACGTTTTCCGAACGTAAAAAAATTTCTGCTAATCTGACTCCTACAACAAGAAATCCATAGCTTAATAAAAGGAGATGGTCTCTAATAAAAGTTGCAATGTTTACATTCTTTTTATATAGGAAATAAAGGAAAGGGTAAAGAATAAATAGAAAAAGGGCTGTTTCCTTAAAAAATAAAGAAAGAACTGTACCAAAAAAGCTAAAATGTAAAAACTTTTTTTTCTTTCCGTCAAGATATTTTAAATAAAATAAAATCGACAATAAAATTAAAGTGGTTGATGGAATTGTATTTACTGCACTAGCCCATGTAATTGCCTGATGAGAGATACTATTTAAAGAAAAAAATAAGCTGGCTAAAATTCCAATAAAAGTGTTTCCTGTTAACTTCCTAGTCAAAAAATAAACTATAAATGAATTTACTATATGAAGTACAGCCCCAAACAAAAAAATAGGGACAACAGTAAATTTAAAATACCCTAGAAAAAACAGATTAAGTATCCCAGCAAGTGGTCTTTGCTCTCCAAGCAATAGCTGAAAAGGAGATGCGTATCTTGTAAAAACGCCTATCCCTTCCGAAAGATTATGACCAAGCGTCTGCCATTCATCCTGCTGATAAAAGGTTTTAGGCAATTCAAGAAAAGTAAAAATAATTGCTACAGAAATGAGTACTAGAAAAAGAGGAGCGTTTTTAAACAATCCTTTCATCCTTGCATTATACCAAGCGCTAACCTAAAATTAAAGGGAGATGAGAAAGATTCCGAGGGTGTCATTTGTAATACCTACCTTAAATGCATCTTCAATTTTACCTCGTTGCCTAAAGACAATCAGAGAACAAAATTATCCTCAAAAAAAGGTAGAAATAATAATAGCAGACGGAGGTTCAACTGATAATACTTTAGAAATAGCGAAAAAATATGGAGCTCTAACGATAAACAATCCAAAAATCTTACATGAGCCGGGAAAATCGCTTGCATCCAGAATTGCAAAGGGGGAATTAATTTTTTACACCGATGCAGATAATATTCTCGCTCACAAAGACTGGTTAAATCTTATGGTAAAACCTTATCTTGAAAATCCAGACATCTTAGGTTTTTTACCACAAACAGAGCCGCCACCAGATTCAAGTAGTCTGAATAGATATCTGGGATATCTATTTACTGATCCTTTTAGTTGGTTTGTCTATGGAAATTCTGCCAATCCGAAGGATTATGATAAAGTATTTAAACCATTAAAAGAAACAAGGGATTATAAAATTTATAAATTTGATATTCATAATCATCCGCTATTTGGGCTATCTCAAGGAGTAGGCACCTCATCAAAGTTTAAACGTGATGAAATAGGCGAATCCGATGATTTACTTGCAGGAATTAAACTTATAAAAGAAGGGGGTATTATCGCATATGTCCCAAAAGCTGGAGTTTATCACTATCATGTAAATGGACTTAGTGATTTCCTTAGAAAGTATAGATGGCGGATAAGAAATAACCTAACCCAAAAAATTAAAGGAATGGGATTTATTAATAGAGAAAAATTTTTAAATTCTACCAGAAGAGTTAAAAGTTATCTATTTATTCCATACTCATTAACCTTATTTTTCCCATTAATTGATGCTGTGAGACTATCAATCAAATATAAAGACTCTGTCATGCTATGGCATTTTATTATCTCAATTTTTTTAGCAATTTTAATATTTTATGAAGCCTTGTTAACCTTGTTTTTTAGAAAAGAACCGGCCAAAGTTTATGGTTAAAAAAACTATAGTCTATGTCAACTTTTCTCCTTACGAGAATGCGGGAAGAATTCTCGATTATCTCTTGGATAATTTTGATACGGTCATACTTTTCTTACTCAACTTTCATCAATTAGGAAAATCGCAAAAACCAGGCAAATTAGTAGTTTATAGAAATAAAAAAATCATGGAAGAATATCCATTAATAGATCTACCATTTAGGATTCCTCCTTCTCTCAATTTCATTCTTCTGCCTATACGTTCGTTAATTAATCTTTTTCAAATTTTATGGTACAACCTGAAACTTAGGAATAAGTATGGAAAACTTAATCTCTATTTTACTGTTAATGCCTTTACTTCGTGGATAGGAAACGTTTTAAAAAATTTCAAGGTAGTTGAAAAAACAATATTCTGGGTTTGGGACTACTATCCTCCGCGACACCCGAGCAAGATTACTAGCCTAATGAGATGGATCTATTGGCAGTTTGATAAGGCAGCAATCAACTCTGACAGAGTAGCATTTTTGAACAAAAAACTTGAAGATTTGCGAAAAAAAATAGAGATTATTCCACCTAATGCTTATTTTCCTACAGTTCCAATTGGAACAGATCCTATTGAAAAACTAAATAAAAAAAACTTAGAAAAAATTATTATCGGTTTTTTAGGAGTTTTGAAAAAATCCGAAGGTATAGACATCGTATTCGATTCTGCAGAAGAAATGATCCAGAAGTTTCCCAACATTGAGTTCGAAATTATAGGCGCTGGACCTGACGAAAAATATTTTAGAGAGAGAGCAAAAAAGATCCCCTTATCGGTAAAATTTTACGGCTATGTGGCTAGTGAGAATGAAATCAGAAAGATACAACTTAGATGGACAATAGCTATAGCGCCTTATATTCCTGAAGAGAGTAATGTTTCTTTTTATACAGATTCATCCAAAATAAAATCCTACCTAAGCCTGGGAATCCCGGTAATTATAACTAATGTTAATTTCTCCAAAGAAGTAATCAAATCTAGTGCGGGAATTGTCATTAGTTACAATAAAAAAGAATTTATAAATGCGGTTTCTAAAATTCTAAATAATTATCAGGATCTTAGAAAGAATGCCTTAGATTTATCGAAGAAATACTACTATAAGAAGCTTTATCCTTTACTCTTTAAGAGTCTAATTTAAAACAATTAAATTTGAAGAAGCTTTACTTATTCCTTTATTAAGGGAGCCAGCGATGTCCAGTCTTTTATCAGTATTTACTATTTTTATTCTCGGATCTTTTTTTGAAAAGGTTTCAATTATTTTCAGTGTATTATCCTTAGAGCAATCATTTACAATTATAAGTTCAAAATTTTTAAAGGTTTTGTTTAAAATACTTTCAATAGCACTTCTAATATACTTTTGGGCATTATACGCAGGCATTACGACAGAAATAAGTGGTTTAATTTCTTTCATATCTTTTAGATTTTGGCGAGAATTGAATAATGTGAAAAGCGCAAAACTCCTCTATAATTGGGATTTTGTTTAAAACTTCATTAATTTTTTTAAAGATCAATGAGTAGTTATATAAAAAGGTCGGCAAAAATGCATATTTCTTTATTTTTTTTATGATGAACCCATTTCTTTTTAGAATCCTCTTTAGCAAAAAAATATTACCTCTAAAATATTCCTTATTAAAATGGTTCCTAAAAGAGCCTAAATACAGCATAAAAAAAGGAAATAATGGATTAAGAGGATTCATTTCAAAAATTATACATAACCCATCACTCTTTAAAACTCTACGTATACTAGAAAATAAATTATCGATATCATCTACATGATGCAAAAGGTTCACCATAACAACACAATCAAAATAATGAGTATAATCGATTTCTTCCATACCCCCTACTATGCCCTTAAAATTATGTATTTTATATTTTTTGGCAGTAATATTTGCAATATCTATTGATCTTCCAGAAATATCTAACCCGATAACTTCTTTACATTTTGGAGCAAGTCTTAGTCCAACTCTTGCAGTGCCACAACCAAGATCTAATATTCTTTTTGAAGATGCATTTGGAATCAAGTCTAAAATAGAATTCAATTCAATTTTTTCTGCTAATAATTCATCTGATAAGTTTAAAGCTTTGATATCTTTAACAAACTTATCAAAAAAATCTGATTGGTCTCTTCGAAATTTGTTCTCAGCGTTGAATATTTTCATTTTACATTCCCTCTTTTCTTTATTATTACAGGAGCAAAAGGCATTCAGAAATCTCTGCTTTTTATCTGTTCATTTATAGTTTTTACGATCTTGATATTGGAAGGATTTGCCAAAATAGATCTATTGCCTAAAACTCTTGCTCCAAACTCCATTCTCGACCCTACTGGTAAAACGCTTTATTTTAAATTCCTCATGTGTTTCTTGTGTGTCTGTTGGCTAAGTAATAACTTGGTTAGGTATGTGGGGTTACCTCCTACCATGATATTTTCGAATCCCAGTCAACCCCATAATAAGCTTTACTACTTTTGTAGAAACATTTTTGTCGTGGTAGTCACGCGGCAAAACTAACGCTTCTCCCTTTTCTTCTTGTTTTATAACAAGATTTACTGCATTAACAATTATATCTCTATTAAAACCTGTAAGGACGATTGATCCGCTATCGAACGCTTCAGGCCTTTCTGTACTTACTCTAATCTGAACTGCCTTAAATCCCAAAATTGCTGATTCTTCCTGAATAGAACCACTATCAGACAAAACACAGTAGGCATTCTGCTGCAATTTATTGTATTCAAAATAACCAAAGGGTTTAGCCAGTTTTACCAAAGTGTTAACTGAAATTTTTGCTTCCTCCAAACGTTTCTTAGTCCTTGGGTGAAGCGAAACAATAATCGGCAAATTATATATCTCTGCTAGATATTCAAAAGACGAAAAAAGTTCCCTTAAATTATTTTCATTATCTACATTTTCTTCCCTATGACAACTTACTAAGAAATATTTTTGAGGAAAAATATTTAAATCTTTAAGGATTTTCGATGAGTCTATCTCTTTTTTAAAATGGGGAAATATTTCGGCAAAAGGAGATCCTGTTACAAAAATTGTTTGAGGGTCTATCCCTTCGGCAATAAGATAACGTCTTGCGTGTTCTGTATAACACAGATTGTAATCGCTAATATGATCAATAATCCTCCTGTTGATCTCCTCTGGCACATCCCAATCAAAACTACGATTCCCTGCCTCCATATGGAAAATAGGAATCTTTAACCGCTTAGCATTAATTGTTGATAACGAACTATTGGTATCACCCAGAATTAAAACTGCATCTGGTTTTTCTTTGAGGAGAACATCCTCTGTCTGCTTAATAATATTAGCTATTTGGCCTCCTAACGTTTCCGATTTTACATCCAAAAGATAGTCAGGCTTTCGAAGGTTTAATTCTTCAAAAAAAATATCGCTTAATTCGTAATCATAACTTTGTTTTGTATAAACAAAAATATGATCAAAGTATTCGTCCATCTTTGGAATAACACGACTAAGTCTTATTAACTCAGGTCTGGTTCCAACAATAGTCATTACTTTCAACTTCTTAAAGTCTTTCATTATTTTTTATAGCTTTCAATTCTCCCTGAATTTCCGGAAGAGTAAGCAACAAATCCTTTGTCTCCTCAAGATTAAGTTTTTTTGTGTTTGCAGACGTATATCCGTCTTTTTCCACATCTTCTCTTCCTTTAATAAAATATTTATCGTAATCCAAATTAGATATCTCTTGTGGAATACAATAAAAATCTCCCTGGTCTTTAACTCTTGTCCACTCTTCTTTTGATATTAATGTTTCATGAATTTTTTCTCCCGCCCTGACTCCAACAATCTCAAATTCTTCTTTATAATCAAATATTCTACATACGGCTTTCGCCAAAGTCACAATATCTGTAGCGGGTGCTTTTTTAACATACATGTTTCCATTTTCTCCCCTCGAAAGAGCATGTAGAACAAGCTCTACGGAATATCTTAAGGGCAAAAGAAATCTTGTCATTTTAGGATCGGTAAGGCGAATCTTTTTATTCTGCTTTATCAAATCTATAAAATAAGGAATAACAGAGCCCCGTGAATACAAAACATTTCCATACCGTACCCCGCACAAGACGGTCTCAGACCCTATGTGATTCAAGTCCCTAGCGGATGCCGTCATAATCTTTTCCATTAAAGCCTTACTCATTCCCATTGCATTAATGGGATAAACAGCTTTATCTGTACTTAATATAACCACTCTTTTTACATCGTTTGCAACTGCTGCATTTATTACGTTATAGCTTCCTATCGTATTTGTTTTTATAGCTTCCATCGGAAAAAATTCGCACGTAGGAACTTGTTTTAATGCAGCTGCGCTAAAAACAAAATCAACACCCCTCATAACTTTATTAACAGAATCTACATCCCTTACGTCTCCAATTACAAAACGTAACGTTTTACTGTTATACATATTTCTCATCTCGAACTGTTTTAATTCATCTCTGCTAAATATTATTATTTCCCTAGGGTGCAATTCTAGAAGCTCCCGAAGCATTGTAGACCCGAAAGAACCGGTTCCACCGGTAATTAAAATTATACTGTCTTTTATTTCTTCTTTGAATCTATTAACCATGACGCAAAATTGTCTCTTATTATATCATTTTATTCGTAATATGTATCAGGGTTTGCTTCATCAAATGGCTCATCAATATATATAAGAAGGTACATTTTTTTATTGCCAATATTTGAAATGGCATGGAAGTAGTTAGGTGGAATCTCAATAAGCGCCATGTTTTCCTCACTCATTTTATGCTGTATCCTCTCCTTTGTGCTATTGTTTACAAGGGTAAGCAGCCCCTTTCCTTGTATAACACAATACCATTCTGTTTTCCTTTTGTGATAATGATTTCCTTTAGTCTCACCAGGAAGTGCAGTACTTATCGAAACTTGACCAAAATTAGGATTATGAATATCTTCTGGTCGAATAATTTCAGCAAACCACCCTCGCGTATCTCTTTTTACCTTAATTTTTTTCAATGGTAATTTCATTGTTTAGTAATAACCTTAATCCTTCACGAATGGAAATTCTTGGTTTCCATCCAAGTAGCTCTTTAGCTTTTGTGTAGTTTTTCCTAAAATCCCAATCCTCAGTTTTTACCTTACGATTATAAGAAACATCAATATTTTTATGTGAAGACTCTCTAAGGATTTCGATTATTTCTTTAAGCGATGTAAGCTTACCTGTACAAATGTCTAAATACGAAATCCGCTTTAATCTATATGATAGTGATTTTATTATTGCATCTGCTGCATCAGTAACATGTAAATAATCTCTTCTTTGACTCCCATTACCATTAATATTAATTGGCTTATTGTTATTTATTTGATAAAGAAATGTTGCAATAGCAGAATTATGAAATGGCCTACATCCTATACCGTATACATTAGTCATCCTCATAATAACAGATTCAATACCATATCTTTTAGTATAATCTTCTATTAACTCTTCTGCAATTTTTTTTGAGGAGCCATATGGGCTTATCTTAAGATATACTTGAAAAGAGGAGGCGAAAATAAGTTTTGCTTTTGGGGCATACGAAACCATTGCATCAAGTAAACCTTTTGTCCCAAGAACATTAACACGCAAGATATTTGTTATATCTTCGTCTTTGTTTATACCTGCAAGATGAATAACAGCATCCTTTTTTTCCAATAACTTTTTTAGTGTTTCTGGTTGCAAAAGGTTATGTTTTTTTTGATCAAAATTAGAAATGTTGGCATATTTTAAGCGTAGTTGAGAAACAACTTCACTGCCAATAAAACCATTTGCGCCAGTTACTGCTATATTCACTGCTTCTCTCCTAACACGCGAGAAAGATTCTCTTTAAATATTTTCTCGTAGTCGAATTGCTCAATAAATCGAATTGCATTTTTTTTATATTCTAAAAGCATTTTTTCGTTTGTAATTAATTTTATCACAGCAGAAGCTAGCTCTGTAGGATCATATTGTATCACTATTCCACACTTTCTTTTTTCAATCTCTTTATGATAAAAAAGAGCATTAGTTGTTATAACAGGCATACCCATTACCATATAATCTTTAATTTTTCCAGGATCGGCATTTTTAACTTTATCGTCCAAAATATTGGTATTAAAAGTTGCTATTCCTAATGCGCCGTCAGCCATACTTTTTTCTAGCTTAGCCCTATCATCTATCCATCCATGAAAAATAACCTGTTTTGATATCCTTAATTCTCTTGTTAGTTTTTTAAGGTTTTCTTCTTCCTGTCCTCCGCCAAATATTTCCAAAGTGACATCGGGTATCTCTTTTAAAATGAGTGACATTGCTCTAATAGCCAAATCAACTCCCATGTGATCTTGTAATGTGCCTCTGTAGACAATTTTTTTCTTGTTTATTTTTGAAAAAGGCAAGCGTTTAATTTTATAAAACCAAATCCCTACTGGAACGGTAATTTGTCTGTTATAGATCTTTCTTTCCATCCCCATTTTTTCTTCCCGTGCTTTAACCATTACCGAAGATGCATTCCATGTTTCATCGGAAAACCTAACACAAAACTTATCGAGCTGATAATACAGAAGATTAAAAAACTTATTTTCGAATCTTTTTGGATAATAATCCATGCTGTAATAAACCACTTTTTTTACCAATCCTATCCTTTTTAAAACTATTCCAACAAAAGGATTAAGATTGCCTGCCGCAAAATAAAGATCCCATCTCTTACCAAATTTTATGCACCAAAAAAAAGTATAAAGTATGTCTTTTAGGTAAAGGAACGCTACTGGCAATCTCCAATGAATTGCAACTTTCTTTTCAACCAATCTTTCATCTCGATAATATTCGTATTTGGAAGCTTCTTTGTAGGATTCTTTAAAATCCAAATAAGGGTGGTATATGTATAAGATGTCTGTATTATAATTATCAACCAAAAATCTACTTAAGTTACGGGTAATTGGATTTGTATGTATTTCGTAAGTAACAATACAAATATTATATTTTTTCCCACGTTTCATTTTTTTGATAAAAGATAATTTTCTATGGTTAAAAATTCAAGGCCTGAATTTTTAAAAACGTATAGAGCTTCCTTTGATCCAAGAACTATTGGATAACCATGAAGATTTAAAGATGTGTTTAAAACTCCTCCAACACCTGTTAGTTTTTCGAACTCCTTTAATAGGTAATAATATTTTTGATTAAACCCTCTTTCTACTATCTGTGGTCTAACTGTAAAATCCGACGGATGTATTGCTGCTCTTAAATCGTTACGGCCTTTTTCTGTAGTATCGAATGAAAGCATCATATAATGAGAGTCTAAATTTTTAGGGTTGACTATATAATCCTTTGCCCGTTCTTTGAGAATTGACGGGGCAAACGGCATCCAGAAGTCTCTATTTTTTACTTGCTCGTTAATAATACGAACTACGTCAGGATCTCGTGGATCTGCCAGTATTGATCTGTTTCCTAACGCTCTTGCTCCAAACTCCATTTTTCCAGAAACCCTTGCGACAATTGCTCCTTTCGCCAGAAGCTTTGCAGTTTCTTTTTCGATATCTTCGACTTTTTCTATATTAAATCTTCTAAGTGCTTTAAAATCCTTAAGATCCTTTTCAATCTCTCTGTCTCCGAGTTGTGGTCCCCAATAAATATTCTGAATCGGCGCAATTGAATATTCTTTTCTATCTTTATCGCATTCTTCAAGATATGCTAAATATGATGATCCAATAATACTTGACTCATCCCCGCATGAAGGAAGAATAAATAGCTCCTTAACATCTTTTGATTCAGCTATTTTTTTATTAACTTTGACATTCATAAAGACACCTCCGGCAAGGGCTAGGCTACTGACTCCAGTTTTTTGGATAGAAGCCTCAATCCACTCTATTATTTTATCTTCCAGTAATTTCTGAAATGTCCCGGCAAGAATATCAAAACGGACATTATGCATATATGCATGTAGAAATTTTTCAGTATCTACAGTATTGAATGTTGATCGGAAAGTAAGCTTTTCTTTATCTACTTTTATTATATTTTTGATATTTTCGTATACTTTTAGAACATCGGTATCTTTAGCGTATGGAGCTAGCCCCATTACCTTATATTCATGTTCATTTGATTTCATTCCTAAATGCTCTGTAAGGTATGCGTAGAGAAGTCCTAAAGAATTTTCTCTAGGAGTTTTTGAAATAATTTTTATTTTATCTTTTTCAAATATATTTACAGATGCACAAAAAGAATCTCCTTCTCCATCCAATGTCAAAACAAGAACTTTTTTATCATTAAAAGGAGATGAGTAGTAGGCAGATGCTGCATGTGAAAGATGATGATCGTAGGGTATTATTTTACTTCTATCCAAACCTAGATATTCTGCCAAGAAATTCATTTCTTTTTGATTTGTGATAAATCCGACTGTATAAATTGTAAAAAGATAGAAGATTCTTCCCACGGAACTAATAGATTTGAAATGGAAGGCAAGATTGCCCCAAATTTTTCTTATTATTCCAATTGGCCCGTACAAAAGAACGAAAAATTTTACAGAAATTCCACTTTTAACCTTAGCCATGCTATGAATAGGGGTACCGTATTTGTGAGATACTGTTACAAAACTAAGTTCATCAGAAGCTATATTTGCCTCTTTTAAAACATAATCTATTGCTTTTTTGGGAAAACCAGCAAAATTTTTGATTCCATTAAATCTTTCCTCGCTGGCAATTGATATTACATTCCCATCTTTCAATAAACAGGCTGTAGCATTATGGCCATAGTATACCCCTAGGATATATGTAGGCCTATTTATTGAGGTTGAATTCATTCTTGTACCACTCCACTGTTTTTCTTAAACCATTATCAAGATTATACTTAGGTATAAAATTCAATTTTTCTTTTGCTTTTCTATTATCGCTGTTTCTTCTAGGACTTCCATCTGGTTTTGAGGTATCAAAAACAACTTGGCTTTTCTTACCGCTTAAATCAACAATTTTTTTAACTAATTCTTTTATTGTTACTTCTTCGTCCGTTCCTAAGTTTATTGGATCAGGAACGGGATATTTCTCGATTGCCGCAATCAT
>Ga0213870_1001303_pt1 | contig 11325 bp, 15 predicted proteins | sample WICALVC2017_Meta_FD_160119 | JGI IMG/M metagenome (GOLD analysis project Ga0213870, IMG submission 160119) | Freshwater microbial communities from subterranean cave lake in Wind Cave National Park, South Dakota, United States - WICALVC2017 | ecosystem: Environmental > Aquatic > Deep subsurface >... | reverse complement strand
GCATGTTCACCCAAAAGCATTAATTTACCCGGCGCCGAAACAGTAACCTTATTCATCTCTTCTTAATCCTTCTTCTCCAAGCATTATCTCTACATGAGGTAGATTTAGACTCAAAGAAATCTTCTTAAGAATATCGCTGTCCTTATGATAAACTAACAACATGCCTGACCCATTTTTAATTCCTCCTGCTCCTGTAATTTTAGCAACTCCTCCTATTTTTTCTATTTCCTGGATTATAGTTTGTGCTTTTTTCCCTACAACTCCTAATTTTTCAAGATTCCGCTCACCAAATCTAATACATCCCATAAGATCATCCTCATTTCCATCCCTAAGAGCAATAACCATTTGTTTCGTTAATTCTTCTTGTGAATTAAATAGTGATTGAACTTTCTGGGGAAATAATTTTCTTGACGTTGCTGCTTTGTTAACCATCTCCTTAGTTGATTCCTTTGGTTTTCCGGAATTTATCAAAATAAAATGCTTAATATTTTTGTTTGGGTTAAAAGGCAGGGGAGAGAATGTTTTTAAAAACTCGAACTCTTTACGAAACCATAAAAATCCTCCTTCAATAACTGTTACCAAATCTCCTCCTGATGGATTTCCATGAAAAAATTTTTCACCTGCATAAGCGATATCGAAAACTATTTTTTTATCCCAAGGAATTTTTTGAAAAGATAATAGAGCAGCAGTTAACCCAGCAGAAAGAGCAGCAGAAGAACCAAGGCCGGATCCCACAGGAACTTGTGAATTTATTTGAATAGAATAAGAGCTTACTTTTACTTTTGTTCCTTTTTTGATTTCTGATTCTAATACTTCCAGCAGTTGCTTTACTTCTTTTACATGCTCTTGAATCCCTTGGACTTGTTTCGTCTTGGATGAGATAATTGTTATCGATATCCGCTTATTAATGGCGGCAAGAAGTGCTGGCTTACCGTACACTACTGAATGTTCTCCAAGCAGATGAACTTTCGAAGGAACAGAAATGGTAATCATAGGGGCCTAAACTTGATATTGTAATAAATAACGTCTTCTTTTCCTTCTGTTCTTAATCTTCGCAATACAGATATTACTTCTTTTCCTATTATCAAATCCTTTTGCTGCCAATCAACTAATTGTCCAATCATATTCCCTCCATGTTGCATTTTAACAATAACAACAGGGTATGGAGCTTGATCAACAAAAGATTTAGCAGGAACTCTAATAATTGTCCAGAGAAGTATCTCCCCTTTTTTACCTATAAGGGAAGCTACATCTTTTTGTCTTCTCCAAAGTTTTACAGGCGATGTTGTCATATTCTTAGTATGTGTATTGCTGCCACGGCTCCGCTTCCCCCGACATTGTGAGTTAATCCAATCTTGGCTTTTTCAACCTGACGCATACCTCCCTCTCCCCGCAACTGCTCTGCAATCTCAACTATTTGCTTAATGCCTGTTGCTCCAACGGGATGACCGCATGATTTTAGCCCTCCCGATGGATTACAAATAATATCTCCTTTAAAAAGAGTCCTTTTGCCTTTTGTGATATCCTTTGCTCCTTCACCTTTTTTTGAAAATCCTAAATCTTCTGTTGCTATAGCTTCTGAAATCGAAAAACAATCATGAATTTCTGCAACATCAATATCTGATGGTTTAATTCCCGCTTTTTTATACGCTTTAGTTGAAGCATTAACTACGGAAGATAAACTCGTAAAAGATTTTCTATCATGAAGACTCAGCGTATCTGTAGCAACTTCACTGGCAATAATATACACTGGCTTTTTGATTTTACGAGCGTTATCTTCACTACTAATAACAACCGCTGCTGCGCCGTCTGAAATTGGAGAACAATCCAAAAGCTTAAGAGGATCTGCAATTCTTGCGCTTTTCATAACATCATTAATAGTTATCAGAGACTGATATTGCGCTTTTGTATTAAGCGATCCGTGATAATGATTCTTTACAGAAACACTGGCTAAGTCTTCTTCTGTTACTTTATATTTATGCATATAAGCTTGCGCCATCAGGGCGTAAACTCCAGGAAAAGTTGCGCCAGCCATACGCTCATCATCCGACCCTGCTGCCATAAGCGCGCTTGTGATTTCATCTTGATTATGATCTGTCATTTTTTCTATACCCAGAACCAAAACTGTTTTATATCTGTAAGCAAGAAGGCTGTTTATTCCATTATGAAGCGCTAATCCACCCGACGCACAAGCTCCCTCAATTCTAAATGCCGGCACTTGAACGCCCAACTCTTCAACGAGTAGTGATCCTAAATTTGCTTGGTTACCCAATATCCCAGACAACATATTTCCCACAAATAGAGCGTCTATGTCAGATGCTTTTAAGCCTGATGCATTTAAAGCATTTATCATTGCTTCTTTTGCCAATGCACGGGGAGATATTTTCCACAATTCCCCAAATCTTGTTGTAGCAGTCCCCAATATATTAATGCTCATATAATATGCGTCTGTCTAAGATATGCCTGATAAGAAATATAAATCTTATCCACTATTTGTTTTGAAACTGGAGTTGTATTTTTTTGTTTCTGCAAAATTGCTTTTGTGGTTTCGAATACAAAACCGTCTGATCCTGCACCAGATCCATACGAAACAAAAAATATTTTTTGTTTTGGTTTGGAAATATCCAAAACAGCAGCTAGTCCCATTAAAGATGAAGCAGAATATGGATTACCAATTTTATCAACAACTAATGACGGAGCAAGCTGTTTGTCAGTGAATCCTAATTTTTTAGCAACATTTCTTGGAAATTTACCGTTAGGCATGTGAAATACGCAGTAAGAAAAATCCGATGGCTTAAGCTTACTTTTAGCAAGTAAATTCTTGCTCTCTTGCAATACGTGAGTAAAATAAGCAGGCTGTCCTGTAAATCTTCCAAAATGAGACGGGTATCTTGCACCATCTCTTCTCCAAAAATCTGGAGTATCTGATGAGAAAGATGACATCTCTAAAATGCTTGCAATAATTTCAGATTCTTTATTGCTTAAAATATATGCACATGCTCCGCTTGCAGCAGTATATTCTAATGCATCATGAGGTTTACCCTGTGCCGTATCGCTCCCAACTACTAATCCGTACGAAATAGCATTGCTATTTAATAATCCAAGTGTTGCCTGCATTCCTGCAGTTGCCGCCTTGCATGCAAATTCCAAATCAGCAGCAAAGTAATTATTTCCTACTCCTAAGTATTCTCCAAGAGTTGTAGAGGATGGGTTAACAGCATAAGGGTGACTTTCTGAACCAAAATATACGCTTTGCAAAGAAGCAGGATCAATTCCAGCCATGCTAATAGCTTTTTTGCCTGCCTCAATCCCCATGGTTACTGCGTCCTCATCAAAACCAGGAACAGCTTTTTCAGTAATACGAAGTCCCACTTCTATCTCGGTTGCGTCCTTCCCCCATACGTGAGCAATTTCAGAGAGCTTAAGACGATATTTTGGAATATACGTACCGTATGCAATAATACCACTCATTTTGTAACCCCTCTTCCCAGTTTTTGATGAGCTGATGCTAAAGAGTTTTCTGCCAAAGACGCTAACAAAGAAATTTCTCCAGCGAGTACTGCCCCTCCAATAATTTCCGAAAGTTTTAGTCCATTTTTTCCATAATTTCCACCATTTATTTCCATAATAGATAATGATTCTTTCTGGGTTTCAAGCCATGTTCCTCCGCCAATTGTTCCAACCACAAGGTCTGGCAAATAAATTGACGCATAGAGGTTACCCTTTAGCTCCTCAATTGTGGTTATCCCTACAGAACATTCTGCCACATGCGCCACGTCTTGTCCAGTTGCTATAAAGATTGCAGCTAAAACATTTGCATAATGAGCATTTGCACCTATGCTTCCCGAAAGTATTGAACCATACATAAGCTTTCGCTGAGCAACTTCCACAATATTATCAATTCTAGTCTTTAAAACAGATTCGACAATTTTTTGTGGAATTAACACTTCAGCTGATACGCTATATCCTCTACCTGTAATAAAGTTTAGAAGATTTGGTTTTTTATCAACGCACATATTTCCAGAAAGAGCTACGGATGAAACTAAAGTCTTTTTTTGAATCTGCTCTACTGCTTTTGCTACGGCAATTGTCGCCATATTCATCCCCATTGCATCTTGCGAATCAAATCTAAATCTCAAATAAACATTTCTTCCCATGGAGTACGGTTTTATCTCCAAGAGTGTCAGATGCGACGATGTAGATTCTGCACTATCCTTCAATTGCTTAAAATTAGCACTTACCCATTCTAAAAACTTTTTCCTCTCATCCTGATTATCTAGCACAAAAACAGGAGCTCTTGTTATTCCTATCTTTCGACTTTCAACCGATGCTCCTCCGCTTAATGTTACTGCCTTACACCCTCTACTTACAGATGCAACTAAAGCCCCTTCTGTGGTTGCTAAAGGCAAAAAAACCTCTTTTTCAAACAAATCGCTTTTTATTTTTAAAGGCCCTGCAATTCCTAGGGGAATCTGAACTGCGCCAATCATATTCTCACAATTTCTTGTGGATGCTAGCTCTGCATTAAATGAATATTTACCCACATGAGACAGACTAGTCCCAAGATTATCTTCTACGGCATTGCGTCTTTCATCAACGGTTAAATAAGTACGAAAATCCATAGTATTTACATACCCCATATAATAGTCGTAAGATCGACAATAATCATTCGAATTGAAAATATGTTATACTTCATATATGTCTTTGTCATTTGTAAAGCGAATTTTAACTGGAGACAGTCATGCGGTAGTAGAATTCTATAAGTCCTACTCTCCTAAAATCCTGTCGTATCTTTCAAGAATACTTCCTCGATACGAAGACGCTCAAGAGCTAACAAACGATGTTTTTTTAGAGGCAATTGACTCTTTGTCAATACTCAAAAAAGAAGAAAGTGTTTTATCTTGGTTGTATAGAATAGCTCATAACAAAATGGTTGATTTTTATCGTAAAAGAAAAATTAAATCCATATTCTTATCTCAAATCCCTTTTCTGCAAATCATTGCTTCCGAAATTAGTCAACCAGAATTCCAGTATGAGAAAGGTAAAATAAGAGATAGAATTGAAGCAACTCTTCATAATCTTTCCAATAAATATCAAAAAATCTTAAGGCTTCATTACGAGAGAGAAATTCCGGTAAAAGAACTTTCCCAACTTTTTAACTTGTCGTTTAAAGCGACAGAATCTCTTCTTTTTAGAGCTCGCCAAAGCTTCAAACTTGCTTATGAACGAGCATGAGTTTCTTAAAACTTTAGAAAAAAGGGCTAAGGAGCAGGAAAAAATTATAAAAGGCATGCCTCTGCCAAAAGTATTTATGTACATAAGCTTTTGGCTTGGTAACCATCCTCTAAGGATCCTAATTCCTATTGCTATTATGCTTACCTTGATATTCCATGCATTGTTAGGACGAAAGTATGATGAACTTATACTGAAGATTTTTGGAAAACTATGAGACAAAGAACTTTTCTAATTTTTTGCGCATACATTTGGACAAAAACACTTCTTGGGCTTACCTTTCATCCTTTTTCAACAATAAAGCAAGTTACAAGACGCCCTGTTCTTTTACCAATAATCTTTTCACCATTTATTGGACTTATAATATTTTTTGTATTTGGAAGGGTTGCTTCATTTTTAATAAACGTATATGGACTAAGACGAGAAGTTATAGCATTATTCCTAAGTACCTCACTTATATCAATACTTCTATGGCAAGCTCTTATTTTGTATCTTTTATCAAGCTTTCTTTTTGCATTTTGGAGAAATAAAAAGTATTGAAAATCAAATGAAAAATATACAAAGAAAAGGCAATGAATATGTGGTTCTTGTAACTTCGAACAATAAAGTCATAGGCACTGCTCTAAAGCTAGAAACGCATAATCAAAATACGCCGCTACATAGAGGCTTTTCTCTTTTCCTTTTTAACAAAAAAGGTGAGTTGCTCTTGCAGCAAAGAAGTAAAAAGAAAAAAACGTGGCCGCTTATCTGGTCTAATAGCTGCTGCGGGCATCCTCTCTTAAATGAGTCAAATACTGATGCGGCACGAAGAAGGTTGAAATTTGAACTAGGAATTAAGCAAAGCACAATCTTCGAAGTTTTACCTGACTTTTCCTATAGAGTAGAAAAAGATGGAGTTGTAGAAAATGAGATCTGCCCTGTTCTTATTGGCTTTTCAGATCAAGAACCCCAAATCAATAAGGATGAAGTAGAAAGTATAAAGTGGATTCCATGGCAAAAGCTTATTAATGATCTAAAAGATCATCGTACTAAATACTCGCCGTGGTGTATTCTGGAAGCAAATTTACTTGATGTGAATCTTTTTCGGTTGGGATATAAATAAATTTATTTTATGCTAAAACAAAAGCTGCAAGAAGAATTAAGGAAATCAATGTTGGCAAAAGATACACTTAAGACATCTGTTCTTAGAATGCTTCTTTCTGCCATTAACTATTATGAAATCAAAAAGGGTGGGGCGAGATACGAAGCAACGGATGAGGATGTTTTGTCCGTAATTCAAAAAGAAGTTAAACAGCGAAGAGATTCGATTGAACAATTCCAAAAGGGAGGACGGCAAGATTTAGTTGATAAAGAAAAAAAAGAGCTTGAAATGCTGCAAAAATATTTACCAGCCTCTCTTTTCACTCCACTCGTGCCACACCACCAAAAGCGGAGCGGCGTTGAAGATAGAAGAATAAGTACCACTTGTAATACCAATTAAAAGTGCAGCTATAAACCACCTTATGCTTTCGCCGCCAAAAATATAGAGTGCAAATAGAACAAGAAGTGTTGTTATAGAAGTATTTAAAGAGCGTGCAAGTGTTTGAAGAATGGAATCATTTACAACATCTGCAAAAGGAGAGCCTACCATTCTTTTAAGATTCTCGCGGATTCTATCAAAAACAACAATCGTATCATGAACAGAAAATCCAATGATAGTAAGAACAGCAGTAACAAAAAGGCTATCCACTTCTACCCTAAAAAAATGTCCCAAGATCGAAAAAATACCAACTACTACCAAGACATCATGAATCAAAGCAACAATCGCACAAATTCCAAATCTAAAACTACTCGCTGGTTTTGGAACCTTACGGAAAGACCATGTAATGTATAGAACAATTAATATTGATGCTAATATAACTGCCGTAATTGCGTTAGTTGTTGTTTCGTTCCCAATAGTTGGCCCTATTGTTTCGAATTCTGTTTGTTTTACTCCTTTAAATTCGCGGGAGAGAGAATTAATAAACTTAGCGTTTTGGCTTTGATCCATAATACTCGTCCGCACAAAAGCTAATTTATCTGATGTTTCGATAATAGATACATTTACTTTCTGTTGCTCCAAAGCATTTCTGATCTTAAAAGTCATCCCTTTATCTACCTTTTTTGGAAATGATAACGTAAGCCTTGATCCACCTGTAAAATCTATGGAAAGATTTAAGCCAAACAAAATAAGAGAAATTAATCCTGGTACAACAACAAAAAGCGATAACGCAAAATAAAAATATTTTTTACCAATAATATCCATAACTACTAGCGTTTAATTACCAAGCGTCTAGGGTTTAGTTCCGTCACCTGACGGATTTAACTAGACGCTAAACGCTAATGAACTAAACGCTACTTATATACTATCCTCAACAGCGTCCTCGTCACAACTATTGCAGAAAACATAGAAACCAAAACTCCAATTGCCAAAACTAAAGCAAACCCTCGCACCATCCCAGTACCAAAATTATAAAGCACTGCGCATGTTATTAGAGTCGCAATATTTGAATCTCTAATTGACGACCAAGCCCTAGAGAAACCAAGATCTAATGCCAACTCTTTACTTTTTCCAAGCCTAATCTCTTCTTTCATCCGTTCAAAAATTAAAATATTTGCATCAACTGCCATTCCAATAGACAAAATAAATCCAGCAATTCCGGAAAGAGTAAGAGTTATGCCATATGGAGTCAGTGTACTTAATTTAAAGACAGACAAAACTAGTAAAGCATATAGGGTCAACGCTAAGCTTGCAGCAATTCCAAGTTTTCCATACAAAACCATCATAAAAATAACTATTATTGCAAATCCCAAAAATCCAGCGAAAAGACTTTTTTGCAACGAAGCGCTCCCAAGAGTTGGATCTACACTATGTTGCTGTAAAGGAATAAGTGGTACTGGTAATGCTCCAGCATTAAGCTGAGTACTTAAAGTCTTTGCGGTATCATAAGTAAAGCCTCCAGTTATTACGGCATTGCCGTTTTCTATAGATTGATTGACTCGCGGTGCTTCTATAACCATGTCGTCTAAAACAATTGCAACAATTTTATTTACATTCCTCTTAGTAATATCTGCAAACTTTTTTGCGCCACCAGATGTAAAATTTAATTGAACTTGTGGCTTGCTGGTATTTGGATCAAATGCTACACTTGTTTCACGAAGGTCGCGTCCTGTAAGATTTGTCTTTTTAGGATTTGTTCCCAAAGTCTGAACAACACTAATAGGATAGGCAGATTGGGTAGCAATTAACATCTCTACATCCGATTTTGATTTAACCAAAACCGCAGAACTTGTTGCAGTTGTCTCCCAAAAAGAAAGCTGAGCAGTTGTACCAATTATATTTTTTGCCTGAGTGATATTTATTCCAGGCAACTCAACTATAATTCTATAATCGTTCTTCCCAATTGCAGTCTGAATTAAAGGCTCAGACACCCCGAAAAGATTAATCCTTCTCTCAATTACAGTTTTGGCAGCGTTTAGGGCATCATTCCTTTTATCTTTGTCTATTCCCGACATATTAGCTTTATATGTAAGGCTAGTTCCTCCGGCTAAATCCAAACCCTTTCTAAAAGATAATACTTTTTTTACATGTAAAAACTGGAGTTGTGGAAGATTAATTAAAATTGCAACAGAGTATAAGACAATAATAAAAAAAAGAAGGACTCGCGGACTCCCTGGATTTTTTCTCATACAAGCATGCTTTCCTCATCTCCCAATAACATAATTCTTGAGCCGCTTATTATAGATAAAATAAAAGGGTCTCTTTTTTTCTTCCTAAAAGAGAATTCTTCTTCTGTCATAACCGTATAGTTAATTTCTGTATTTAGTCTTTTTTCCTCATCTCTTATTACAAGAGCAAGTTCTGGCAAAACAACCATTCCAACTATCAAAAAATCTACACTGTTTGGCTCTTTTTTAAGCCGTCTCGCAAATCTTCCCGAAAACATCGCATACTTTATTTTGCCAATCTTAGCTCGATTTTTTAATATTTCGTAGCCTAATCCTACGGTTTTTGCTCCAAGTTTTAGAAGGTCGAAATAAAATGGATAATTTTTTGATAGTAAATAATAGACTCTATTCCCACGTGCTTCTTTTGCTAAAATTCCTTTCTTTTCCAAAAACAAAAGCTCTCGTCTTACAGCGTTAATTTCATCCTCAGTTCTACGTACAAGCTCCCTTACGTGGTACATTTCTGAAGGATTTGCAAGAAAAACATCAAGTAATTTTATCCTAGATTTTGATGTAATTAGATCCGAAAACATAAAATCCTGCCTTATTTAACCGTTATTATTCCATTTGTGGGCAGGATGCTAAACCAGATAGCTCCCTTATTAAATTTTATTGGAGTACCATTTGAATCATAAATAAGAGTTCTTGAAATTCTCTTGTCTTTTCTCCATGTGCCCTCAATTCTTGTCCCGTCCATAAACACTACAGCTTTTCCGACACCCTTATCTCTATACAAAACATGAACATTATTCTCGTATCCATCATTTGCGTTAAATTCCTGCATCAATAATACAACAATATTTTTTGTTGTCAAGATTTGATTATTATTGCGATCTACATGAGAAATCCCGCCATTATTTCGTTTATATGAATTAGTAAGCGAATCGTATATCCAATCAACATAATAGTCTGGATCGGTTGACCAAAATTCTAAATGAACAGTCTGTTTTTTTGGAAGTTCTGCTGCTAGCGCATCGTCTTTAAATGTATAAGAAACAAAACCTTTTGTCCAAAGCTCTCCATCTTTATCAACATCTGTGAGATTGCGTGTTGCGGCAAATTTCCAAAGCTTCTCTGTTGTTGAATACATTGTATGCTCTGTTTCAGCCGGATGACCCAATCTATCATAATCTCTCCAAAATGTAGGAAACCCTATTGAAAACTGATTCATATCGTTATATCCAGTCCACCCATAATCGTTAATTTGCCCCAGCGCATTAGCAGGACCTGGCGTATTTGCTCCCCCTACATGAGCGTACAAAGGATCGCTACCATATTCGGAAACAAAATCCATAAAGTAAGTTCTAGCAGATCTAATAGGCCCTATTTGTCCAGCGTCTTGACAATAATATACAGCCAAAAATCTTGTAATTCCTCCTTCTGCCACTGCCTCATAAATAACATCTGCAAAAGATAGTCCCGATTGAGCACGCGCTTTTTTGTGATTCTCTATCATTACTCCCAATGGTCTATGTTTTTCCCACCATTGTTTTTGCACAGATGAATAAAGAGCCCCGTTTAGTGGACAGGCTTCTGTTTTTGGAAGAGCTTGATTAAACACTGTTTTTCCATCTTTTATTTGAGACGGGGTTGACGATGTTGGCAACTCAGCATCTTGTGGTTTAGAACCTTCCTTCTGGGAAAAAATTGCATACGAAATTCCAAAAGAAATAAAATAAAAAGCAACCAAAAGCATAATACCTATAGATCTCTTATTTGCCATAAATTTCTTTATATAGCTTATTCCACTGCAACGTGTGGCTTATTTGCTATCTTAAGAGCTGTTTTTTCCTCCTCGGATAATTCATGCTCTAAAGCCCTACCTTTTACTACCCTCTTGGCATACCATCTGGTTCCCGAGCGCGAATAAAGCCCAGAGATTATTACTCCTGTATCGGTACCATCTACTAAAGATAATATAAAACTCTGATCCCCTCCAGTGTCTTTAAAAGGGTTAAATCGTAAAAGCCCAATTTTTTGGATATGCAAAAGTCCTTCTTTTTGTATTGTATCACAATATGCTTTTAAATAATCTGTGTCTTTTTTTTCTTGGTTTAAATCTTTTATAATATTTTCAAGTACTGATTTAAGACTTTTATTTGTTAATCCCTTTGTTAATTTATTATAATGCGCTAGAGCTCTCCACAAGGCTATAGAAAGAATAAGAATCCAAATAATTACTGCCCCAAATGCAACTAACTCAAGACTTAACGTCATAAAATCTATACTAGCCTCTTGACAGCTTCGTGTCAATAGTGTAGTCTAGGCAATATTCATGGCTAAACACAGAAAAACCCTAGAACAGAAAAAGATTGCGGACCTCCGCCATAAGTTTTACAGTTTTGA
>Ga0213870_1001302_pt1 | contig 11328 bp, 10 predicted proteins | sample WICALVC2017_Meta_FD_160119 | JGI IMG/M metagenome (GOLD analysis project Ga0213870, IMG submission 160119) | Freshwater microbial communities from subterranean cave lake in Wind Cave National Park, South Dakota, United States - WICALVC2017 | ecosystem: Environmental > Aquatic > Deep subsurface >... | reverse complement strand
CTGTAGTTGTTATACCGCATGAGCTCTTCCACGGCATAATGTGCCGTCTGGAAAAGATACGCATAAAATCAGTAGGGTGGGTTCTGTTGCTGTTCATCCCCGGTGCATTTGTCGAGCCGGATGAGAAGCAGCTAAAGAAAGCGCCTAGGCTGACAAAGCTGAAGGTCTATGCCGCAGGCAGCTTTGCGAATATCCTTATAGCCGCTGTAGTTCTTCTTGCGCTGATTTCTTTGTCAGGTCTGTTTACGCCAGCAGGCGCTTCTTTTGTTGTAATAGAAGACTCGCCTGCGCATAAAGCCAATCTCAGCGGCTCTATTACAGAAATGGACAGCTTAGCCGTGCGCAGCATAGAGGATTTACAATCTGTCCTGAGGAATAAAAGGCCTGGAGATGCAATAGAAATAAGGACGGCGACCAATAAGGATATCGTACCTGTATTTGGAGGGATTATCCCAACATTTGGGGTGGTTATCGATAACAGGGTGCGCACATACAAGATTATATTGGCAGAGCATCCCACAGAGCAACGCGGCTATCTTGGCGTGGACGCATCGTCATTCCTGCAGGCTTTTACCTTTCCAGTGATGCAAATGCTCTTCCTTTATCAGTTGCTTTTCTGGATTTTTGTATTCAGCTTAGGCATAGGACTTGTTAATCTGCTGCCTATAAAGCCGCTGGACGGCGGCTTGGTTTTCGAGGAGATGGTTGGCCATTTCACGAAAAGGAATCAAGTGATTGTGAAAAGTGTTTCAGCCATAATGTTAGTGCTACTGATATTCAATCTTGTCGGGCCTTGGCTTTTGGTGTAAGAGACAAAGGCATAATTATCTAGGCATCAATTTTCTGAATTCGTTTTTCAGTTCAGGCAAGAAATTCAGCAGAAAATCAAGCGCTTCTCTGCAGACTGTAGCGGAGATCCTCTCTCCTCTGTAAACTGCTTTGTTTCGCAAGATGCGATACCTGTCGAATGTTTCTAAGTCCGATTCAGAGAATCTGAAAAATTCCCGGAGAAAAGAAATAACCGCTTCATGCGAGTACGGCTTATAACCTTTTAATGACATGAGAGATTGTGCTGCTTCTCTTAGGCATTCGTAGATATCCTCGAAGATGTATGTGGCTGTATTTTCATTGATACGCCTTACCTTTATCGAGAAATCTAATCTTCCTTCAGCCTTCTGCAGAAGGGCTCCAGCCTCGCCTTTATCAGGGCTCGCTTTTCTTGCTAGATTGTTATCAAGATAATACTGAAATTCCACTATCATCCAATCACTTTGAAGTATCCATACAAAACAATGCCGTTAGCTAGGGTGTTCAGAAATTCAGGTTCTGCCTTCTCAATTTTTATTTCGTACAATCTTATTTTTCTCCCGAGTTTCTTCTCAAACGCTGACAAATCGGTAGATTCTCGCTTCCGCGTAATGATTGCTATATCTATATCGCTTTTTGATATGTCCTCGCCTTTGCTAAAGCTTCCGAAAAGTATTATCGATTCAGGTTCCTCATAGATTTCTTTCAAAAAATTCAGCAGGCCAGAAGTGAAAATTGAGTAGAGATTATAGGCACGCTTTAGAGATATAAACTTCTCGTTTCTTGCAGCGTAATAATTCTTTACAACGTTCTCTTTTTTTGACAGGAGCAGATTTTCTTTTTCCATCTTTTGCACAATCTTCCTTACGCCGGGCATCGAAAGACCACTTAGGCGCTCAAGCTCCCTGAGATGGAATCTCTTTTCAGGGTAATTGAAAAACAGCCCCATTACTCTTAGCGTGTTATCTTTTGTTATCATATGATAACTTTTGTTATCAATTGATATTTAAAGTTATCGGTAAACTCACGTTAGTGAGTCTATGATATCCCAGCTCACCGCTGGATGGCGGGCTGTTCTTTGAAGAGCTAGTCGGGAATTTCACCAAGAAAACGCGAATGATTGTTAAAACCGTGTCAGCAATTATGCTGCTGCTCCTTATCTTCAACCTCGCGGGGCCGTGGATAATCGGCTAAGCGGAGAAAAGTATTTCATCGCAACCCCGCCTTGCCCGAATTTCTAAATTGCGACAATATAAAATCCAATTCTTCTCTTATTGAGGGTAATTTTGTTACTATTAAAGGCTCCAAGCTTGTCCATTCTCTGCGTTTCTCTAATATCTTTTTCTCGAATGCCTCTAGGCTGAAGTTTGGAATTTTGCCTCTAATAAATTTCATATTTATTCTAGCCCCTGATTTCAGCAGTGTATACGCGTCATGAACATCCCGAGGCTTATTTCTTCCGAATATTGCAGAAACTTTATTGGCAAGCATTTCTTCGTTAGAAAGAACCAGCATTTCAATCGGCGGAATATCAGGATAAGGAGAATAAAGTGTCGCTGCCTTTATCTCTTTCGGTTTATGAGAAAGAATTTCAATAGAAATTGTTATTTCCCTTGGATGGGAAGGGAATGACAAGGCAAATTTGAGAAAAAGCATATTAGCAGTTGTTTTCCTTTTCAGTATGATGCAGTTTATCCCCAGAAGTCCAAGTTCCTTTTTTAAATAATCTTCTATATCCCATGGTATTGAAACAGAGAATGCATCGATGTCTTCCGAAAATCTATCCCCCTTCATAACTTTCCATATACAAGTTCCTCCGCCAAATACCATTCTTGGCAATTTCCTGTAAAGCAGATGAAGAAGTATATCCTGCAAATAATCCTTCCATATTTGGTCGATTAATCTCAGCCTTCTCAGGTGTGCATATCTTTTTATCTCTTCGTGGGTGAGCATTTTTTAATCAACTCATAAACTTTGTCTATAGTTTTTTTGCTGCCTGTCAGCTTTGCGTATCTTTTCAAAAGTTTTGTATCGGAAGCCTTGATTATCTGTAAAATTTCGTCTTCCGGAATATTTCCCGTATAGACTGCATCGATGATTATTTTTTCTGGTTTTGCAACAAGTATTCTTATATTTTCTTTCCATATGATATTCTCGTAACCAAACATCATTCTAGGGCTGACCGTATGAAATATTATCGCAGTACCGCCAAAGTCGATATTTTTTTTGAATCTTTTTCTTGAAGTAATCACTTCGACAGCGAAAGGTATCTGCGTAGTAAGTTTTCTTATGCTCATCGCCGTCCATAAAGAAAGGTAGCAAGGCCTAGTTATTTGCGCAGCAACAGCTATAGGGTCGTCTAAACACGTGTACTTTCCCCTTTCAATGCGGTTTATTCTGCCAGATTTAGAAAGTTCGTACAGGAGCTTTTTTGAATAATTTTTAGGTATGCCTTCAATATGGAGATCTGCTGTAACGAAAACGGGTTTTCTAAATATGCGGTTCAACGCTTCTTTGTATTTTATAACAGGCATAACAATAAATGGCCGAAATAGTATTTAAACATGTAAGTTACCAAAGAAGGTTACTAACATGATTTACAAGATGACGGTTTCAAGAAGATGCGCCACAAGCCAAGGGTCATCGTCCGCGCAATCCACATGCATCAGGATGGCATGTCGTTCTTCAAGGTGCAGAACCATCTGTGGCAACACGATGGCGTTAGAGTGAGCAGGCAGACGCTCACGAAATGGGAAGTTCATCCAGGTCGGCAAAGAACATGGATACGACCTGCACGCAATAGACTCTAGAACGAAGTACGTTTTAGCCCATTTATACTGCGTAGAACGCAGCATTCCTGCGTGCGTGAAATTCCTCAGGCAGATAAAGGACACATGCTACGACCAAATCCTTTCCGTTTACTTCAGAGAAAAGCACAAGCCTGCGCGAAAGCGCAGGCTGATTACCTTTGTAACGGACGGCTTCGAGAATTATCGCAACGCGTTTAACAAACTTTTCTACAGAACCTGCAGGCTTGTGTTCGGAGTTCCGATAGCGTGCAGGAAATACGGGTTGAAGCACAACAACAATCCGATAGAAAGGTACAACGGAGACATAAAGGACAGGACAAAAACGATGCGGGATTTCGGCAGCCATGAAGGCGCAGAAAGTTTCCTGAACATGAAGCACACGATTCATAACTTTGTGAATCCGCATCAAGGCCTGAAAGGAAAAACGCCTGCTGAAGTCGCGGATGTTGATTTGAAACTCGGAAGAAGAAAATTACTCAACCTGATCAGATACGTTGCCCAACGAGTCCCGAGAAGATGACAGTATCCGGTAAACTCACGTTAGTGAGCCTATGATATCCCAGCTCACCGCTGGATGGCGGGCTGTTCTTCGAGGAGCTAGTCGGGCATTTCACGAAAAAGACGCAGACGATTGTAAAAGCTGTCTCGGCAATAATGCTGCTGCTCTTGATATTCAATCTTGTGGGGCCCTGGGTTGTCTGAGTACAGATAGAAAGAAAGCAGGAATACGAATAAGGACCTCATCCTCACGGCCTTTCGGGAAGCGGAGTTAGTCTCGCTTATCCTTTAACATTCTCTTTCAGCCAGTCTAATTTATCACAGTTGCAAGAAAGTATAAAGATTGTGCAAATGCTAGCCGACTACGTGCAAAATATAGATTCTGTAAAATATAATGAATGTATCTAGAATCAAGTCGAATACATTTCTAATCGAGATCCTGCTTTTCTGCCGCTTGAACTTGATTTTTATCGGCAGTTCAAGTATACGGAAGCCCAGTTTGTTTGCATAAGTCAATATTTCTAGGTCGAAGGCAAATCTTTTTGTGACAACCTTCTTAGACAGAGATAACAAGGCATTTCTTCTGAATATCTTGCATCCTGTTTGGGTGTCATTTACGGGCAATCTAAATAGCAACTTTGTTAACAGATAGTAACCGCGGCTCAGGAGCTTTCTGTAAAACGGAAAGTTTATTTCTGAAGACGGATGATTCTTTGAGAAGATTGCTATATCGCTGTCTTCTGATTTTAGTTTTGTCAGCAGATAAAATATTGACTTAGGTGGTATCTCAAGATCCGCATCATAAAAAACTATATGATTGCCACGAGAGTGACGGAAGCCGTATAGCAAGGCCTCCCCTTTTCCTTTATGGTCTGTGTAACGTATAGCTTTTGTCGGCCCGCCTTTTTTAGAAGAGTTCTTAGCTTCCAAGAAAGTATTGTCCTCGCTGCCGTCATCAACTACTATAATCTCATATTTTAGTTTAGCTCTCCTAAGCGCAACAGAAATTAGACTCAAATTTCTTTGTATAGTCATACTTTCATTATAGACAGGGATTATCACGCTAAGCATATGAAATAAATAAGTTTTATCTCATCTAATTTAAATACAAACTACTATATCAACTGTGATGACATGCTCTTTCCTCTGATTCTTATCATTTCTATATATTTTCTAGGGCTTTCATTATTTTCTGCTTTCTTTCCAAAACACAGGGGCATAATAAAACTTATTGGATCCCTCATCTTCGGGAATCTAATAGGAATCTCCACGCTTTACTTTCTATCTTTAGCTATTGTAGCTCTTGGGGCAAAAGAACTTGCCCTCAACCTCAGTAGCCTCTCGGTTATAGCACTGTCGCTTTTGGTTCTTTTCTTCGTATTGAAATCGAAAGGTAAGGCCGTCTTTGAATTGAGATTAGATTCGGATGAAAAGATTCTACTCGCATGCGCATCTATTTTTTCTGCTTTTATTATGTTTCACACATTCGGTTACGATTTTTCTGGATATCTGGAAATTTCTAGGCACGTCTACAGTGATTTCGCGGGTAATATACCATTAATACGATCTTTTTCGTTGGGAAATAACATACCGGTAGAATACCCCTTATTCGCGGGAGGTGGAATACGATATCATTTCTTGATGTATTTCCAAGCTGGACTCTTAGAGCATCTCGGAATGCCAATAGATTACGCCCTCAATATACCTAGCATAATGTATTTCACGTCGCTGATATGCCTCATTTACGCTCTCGGCAAATACATTTTCAGAAATAAGTATATTGGCATGCTCGCAGTGATACTATTTTTGTTTAATGGCAGTCTGAGTTTTATTAGTGCCATAGAAAAAAACAAGACTGTAGACGATATATTACAATCTACTGAATACGCGTCGTTTGCTCCTTACAGAGAAGGAGACGTGATAACGGCCTTCTGGAACCTGAATGTGTACGTTAACCAGAGACATCTGGCGTTTGGATTTTCTGTAGTCTTGCTCTCTCTGATTCTTTTCTTGCAGACGGCCAAGAAAAACCGCGGGAATGCCTCTTTATTGCTGGGCTTATCCCTGGGCTTGCTCCCATTCTGGCATGGTTCCGCCTTCTTAGCGGCAGCCATGATATTTGGTGGTTTGGTTATTCTGCATGGTTTCAAAAAGGAAACCATTATTGTGCTATTTACATCTGTTGCAATAGCAGCCTTGGAAGTAATCTTTATATTTCACGGCTCGGGAACAGCTCCTTCTATTCACGTTGGATACCTGGCAAAGGATCTCTCTCCGCAATCATTGATATTCTACTGGTTTCTGAACATAGGTCTTGCTCTTCCTCTTATGATACTGGGATTCTACTTCTCAGAAAAGCGTCTAAGAATATTGTTTATAGCGTTTGGTCTGCTATTCTTGATACCGAATATTGTTCAATTTACACCGGAGGTGGCGGCGAACCACAAATTCTTTAATTTGTGGCTGATACTTGCAAATTTTTACGTGGCCATAGGTCTGATTAAGATAACCAACATCAAAGTTCTTCCAAGATATGCGATGGTTTCTGTTCTCGTTATCCTGCTCACGCTGTCCGGTCTTCTGGACTTTATCGTGTTGCTGAACATTGAGAAGGGCAAGATAGCCGACGATGCTGACCCGCTGGTGTTGTGGATAAAGAATAACACTTCTCCTGATGATGTTTTTTTGACGTCTTACCAGATTTATCATCCCGTGGGTCTTGCAGGTAGAAAAGTTCTTCTTGGATGGCCTTATTTTTCCTGGTCTGCCGGATACGACACGTACTCTAGATCGTCATTAATCCAGAATATTTATTCTATTAGAGCTAAAGAGCAGATGTGCAATGAACTCCAACGGAATAAAATTGACTTCGTTGTTACAGGAGGCAACCTTGACGATTATCCTGGAGGAAAGGATAACAGAGAATTCTTCGAAAATACATTTCACACGGCATTTAAAAGTGGAACAAGCAGGTTCATTGTCTACGATGTGAAAACTAACTGTGCCTGAAGAGAAAGGTCACTTATCTTTCTTTAATAGAACACTTTATTAATTTATTTGCTGAATAGACTCACATGAAATCTCTATCGGTAGTAATACCCGTTTATAATGAGGCAGAAGTCATAGAAAACGTTGTCAGAGGATTTTATTATCATGTGATTAAAAAATATTCTAGATCTAAGCTGATAGTTGCAGAGGACGGGAGCACAGATGGAACTAAAGAAGTTCTTTTGAAGCTGAGCAAAAAAATACCAATAAAACTTGTTACGGGTAAGGTAAGGAAAGGATACATGAGAGCCGTCAGGGATGCGCTGATGCTTGCGAATACCGAGCTTGTTTTCTTCTCAGACTCTGACAATACCCACAATCCGAAAGATTTCTGGAAATTATTGGAGTATATAAAAGAATACGATATAGTCACCGGCATCCGAGAAGACAGAAAAGACCCGTTTCACAGGATATTTCTCTCCTCTATTTATAATGCTATCATAGCACTTATGTTTGGCTTATGCCTGAAAGACACGAATGTAGGCTTCAAGCTTATGAGAAAAGAAGTTGCCAAGGATATAGTTCCTAGAATTAAACATCTAAAATATGGATTTTCTTCAGAACTTCTTATTAGGGCACATAAAAACGGCATGCGCATTAAGGAGGTTCCTGTAAGTCATTTCAGGAGAAAAACGGGCGGAGCAACACAATTCAGCTTGAGAAATTTGCCGAAGGCTGTGTATCAGCAAATTATTGGACTGTATAGACTTAAGCGAGAACTAGGTTAGGATAATTTTTCTACGGCTGTAAGCCATAAGTTCATTCTGGCGCCCATGAAATTAAGGAATTCGCCGTTCAGAAATTTCCATTCGCCTCTCTCAAGAGTATCTGCAAGCTGGGCATACATGCCGAAATAGTCTTTCGAGTTGAAATCTATTCCGTCAACAATTTTCCACAGGAATTCATTTATCTCCATTGCAGGGCCTTCTGTCATCAAATCTTTGAACGTACTTCTAGGCACTTTGTTATGAACACAAAGAGGGAAACCGGATATCATGTTTTTGTCCATAGTGTCACATATTCTCTTTATAAAAATCCCGGACCATATGTCCTCAAAGCGGCCTATCTTCCATATATTGTCATCCATCGGAAGCTGGTAAAATGCGGGTATTATTTCTTTCTTGAACGCAAGATTCATCGAACAAACAGTCTTGTAATTGCCTTTCGCTGCGATGAAATTCCTAGCGAAATCCCTTTCTGCCAGCTTTATTTCACATACACCATTTAAGCCGCCTTGGTTTAGTATTCTAATTGCGTCCAGATCAGGGTTATTAATCCACATACCCTGGGAAAGGGTAACGTTACTTATTTTTCTGGCGGAAGTCTTTGTTTTCTCATTCATGCAAGAATAAGGGTACCCCCTGGGATACAGTTTATGCCTCTGAAAACTCTGGTATAGAACGTTTACCCATCCCGTGTCAGAGCTTACTTCTTCTATATCACCTGAAAAGTTCAGGTTTTTTATATGTCTGCCGAAAAAATCGTCCTGCGTTGGCAATGTGTCATCATCTATGAAAAAGCCATATTCAGAGCCTTCTGCAAGCATCCATAACAGGCCAAAGGACGTTTCTGCATGGGATTTGTTTGGGATGACGGACGAGAAATTTCCAAGGCCGTGGCTTTTCATCCATTCGAGCCTTTCTTTGTTGCCGAATACATCGCCATCCACCTCCAGACTCCTCAGAAGTTCGGACATCTTCTCCTTCTCGCAGAAATCTTCTGTTATAAGAAGAAAATGCAATCTATCTATATCAAAATTATGTTCTTGGGCGTTCTTCACGTAATTTTTGACTACCCAGTAATCTCGGATTGTAGGAATAATCACGCAAGTGTCCTTCATCAACCACACCAAATCATTTTATATCTGCAGCACAAAATTTAACTGTATGCTCCTTGAAATTTTTCTATGGCTAGCTACGATAGAGATCTTAAGCCTTCTTGCATTGCCGATAGCGTTGTCATTTTTTGATGGGCTAAAAGACAAGGGTTATGCAGCGTCAAAAGTACTAGGTTTGCTTTTATTGTCGTATTTTACATGGATTCTATCCTATATTAATTATAATTTGGTTGCGATAGCAGCGTCTATCGTTTTATTGGGCATAATATCGTATTTCTACGCCAAAAAAATCAAGCTTAGAGAGTTTTTTATAAAAAACAAAGACTACATCAAAAAAGTAGAGATTTTATTTATAATACTATTCCTCTTTTTTGTCGCTGTCAGGGCGCATTATCCTCAAATAGAAGGGCTTGAGAAGTTCTCTGATTTTTCAATAATAAACGGTATACTAAGAAGCGAGGCAATGCCGCCTATAGACAGCTGGCTTTCTGGCTATACATTAAATTACTATTATTTTGGGCATTTCATGATAGCTACCCTAACCATGCTTTCGTTCTTGCCATCTAGCACAACATTCAATCTCGGATTAGCACTGATATTCGCTTTATTAGGTTTAATATCATTCTCTATCGGCTACAATCTTACGGGCAGATATAGATATGGCTTATTGGCAATGTTCCTTGTAACATTCATGTCCAATGGATTTAGCTTTGTACAATTGATCACATTCCTAAGTCCAGATACTATACAACCTTTTGCTGATAAATTAGATTTAGAATATCCGCTGACATGCTGCTCTAGTCCTTCGTCGACATTAATAGATAAAATTAAGGCGTTTCCTGTCTGGTCGTCTACAAGAATTATACCAAATACAATAAACGAATTTCCATACTCCGGATTTTTGTTCGGCGAGCTTCATCCGCATGCGATGTCAGTGCCTTTCCAGATCTTATTTTTGTTGATGCTGTTAAACATATTTTTGTCCAAAAGCAAAGGCTTAGATGTTTTTGGTAAGGGTTATACAAAAATTGCCAACACATTGATATTCTCCATATCTTTAGGTTCCTTGTTTTTCATAAACTCCTGGGATTTCCCAACTTATGTTGTGTTATTTTTGTTTGTATTCCTTATCAAACATGTATCATCTAAAAAGACCTTCGTAAAGGAATCCAGAAAGACTATGCCAATATTGATTAGCCTAGTTTTTCTGTCGTCTCTGCTCTACTCTCCTTTCTTTTTTTCAGAGAAGAAAAACATAGCCTTTGGTATTGTTTCTGATACGACCAATTTATTCCACTTTCTGATAATATTTCCACTGTTCATTTTTTCGGCGTTGTATCTTGTGTATAAAAACACGGATAAAAAAGAATTTGCAGGCATTTTATTCTTGTCGATCTTCATTTCTTTGTTAACAAAAATTTATATAGCGCTGGTTTTATTGCCAATAATATATTTCTCGTCAAAATTTATTTTAAAAGCGAAGAATGAATCATGGTTTGTATACGCTCTGTTCTTATCAGGGGCTTTGCTAGCTTTGTTTACAGATATATTCTTTATCGATAGCAGATATAACAACATATTTAAATTCTACTATCATGTATGGATTTTCTGGTCTATTGCCTCTGTATACGCTGTGTTTAACATCATGAAAACTAAAGACAAGTTCTTCAAATATGCGTTTATTTTTTTTATTCTGGCATCTTCCCCGCTTACCGTATTCGCTACTTACGACAGGTTATCCATCAATGAATTTACCTTAGATGGCTGGAAGTATATGAAAGATTTGCACCTAGCGGATTACGAAGCAGTTAATTGGATAAATGAAAATATTAAGGAAGGAATAATACTGGAAGCCCCCGGAGACGCGTTCCAATATTCGTCTATCATATCCACTAATACTGGGTTACCTACTGTTATCGGCTGGGCAAATCACGAATTAGTGAGAAGAGGCATTCTATTTACGGAAAGAATTAATGACGTAAACGAAATATATTCGACTCAAGATTTGGATAGGGCGTTGGACATAATGAAAAAGTACAGCGTTGGATACGTTTTTATAGGTAATAAAGAAAGAGAGAAATATCCAGAAGAGGGACTAAAGAAATTTGAGAACCTTGAAATAATTTACAGCAAAGATGGAATCAACATATTTCAAGTAGTTTGATGGCCTAAATGACAAAACTAAAATTTTATCATATTTTTATTCTAATAGCTCTTCTAGCCTTTGCCCTGAGGTTCTACGACCTCGGCTACAAGGCATTTAACTGGGATGAGGCTGTGCATGCGTGGATTACGCGTTCATTAATAGAGACGGGCCAGTATTCCTAC
>Ga0213870_1001300_pt1 | contig 11334 bp, 30 predicted proteins | sample WICALVC2017_Meta_FD_160119 | JGI IMG/M metagenome (GOLD analysis project Ga0213870, IMG submission 160119) | Freshwater microbial communities from subterranean cave lake in Wind Cave National Park, South Dakota, United States - WICALVC2017 | ecosystem: Environmental > Aquatic > Deep subsurface >... | reverse complement strand
GGACAGGGTGTCCTGCCGCCAAGTCTAAACACAAACGTAACACCAGAAACGACTTGTAGGTTTGGATTCCGCCATGCACTAGCCCGGCGCCGCCGCGCTCCAGCAGGTTCGGAATGAGCCAGTCCGGGTCGCCCAACGTAAGTGCCAACCATTCGTCCCACGACAATACCCCAGTCGCGCTCTCCGCCATTACTCAGCTCCGTGCCGTTTGGGAACTAAACCGTGCGTTGAGGCGCGCCAGTCCGTTCTCGGGATGTCGTGCGAGTTTGGGCGCAACCACGCTTCCGCCTCTAACCAGACGCCCGGAACCACAGCGATAACCTCGTCGATAAGCGCCCCACAGCATAGGCAGGAAAAATAAGTTCCGAACGAATCCGCGTTGTGAAGCAAGTACCCGCTACAGCGCTCGCACCGACGTTTACCTACCAATGTCCCTCCGCGAAAGTTGCAGCAGCTCGCTTATCTCCCGCATATCGGCTTGGACCGCCAGCAAGGCCTCGACAATGCAATGGGGGCCGTTGGGTGGGGGCTCAAATGAACAAGTCCAATCGCCTTCACAAACAGCCCCGGATGTTACCTTAGCCACAGCCAGTTGCTCCCGCAATTCGTTGCGCTCGTCTGCGTAGAGTGCTGCGGTCTGCTGCCAATAGTCCGATTGCTCCCGTAGGGCCTCGTGGCTGTCGCATAGTATCTCATGCTGGATTTTACGCTGCCGGTATAGGGCAACCGTTTCTTTCGTTAGTATCTCATCCATGTTTTCCTCCATCGTTGGATAGCCCCTTGCCGGTGCCGTTACAACTACAACCCAATGCGTGTTTTCCGTCTGCCGGAATAGTTATCCCCCAATCCCCAGAATAGTCCACAGGACAGGCCTTCTCCAGTCCTGCCAGTAAAAGTAGGGCCTCGGCTTGGGTCATGGTCTTAGTCTGTTCGGGCATCTTGCTCACTCGTTAGCTTACTTGCTTCTTGTAGATGCTGCTGAGTTACCCACCCAAAACCATCGTCCAACCTTACTTCTCGGTAGCTGGGCCATTGGAACCAGCGGTGCTTATTCCAACGGACAAGCCAGTACCCGCTGGGTAATTTTTTAATTTCAGGCATCTTGCTCCTCATTATCGGATATACCTGCCATTGTTGGAGAGATTTCTGATAGCAGTGCAACAACCATCGCACCAACCTGGATAGCTTCTTTTTTAACAGCTTTCAAGGAATCCCCTGGATGCAGAGCGAAAATTGCAGCCTTCAGTTCCTCGAACTCCTCCCAGATAACCGCTAATGCTTCATGGGCAGAATTGAAGGGCTTGTGGATGTGCCTAGCTAGGCAATATTCGATACGCATTGCTTCTGCTGCCCGTTCAGCGTGAAGCTCACGAATTCCTGACTCAGTATAGCCTTTAGGTTGTTCTTCAAAAGGGTGTATCATCATTGTTATATTCCTTGTAATTTTAATTTGGCTGGCCCAGGTCTCGGCAGGTACTTAATTCTAGACACGCCTAAGCGTCCTACAAGGTTCGCTGCCCCTACCTGGGAGTGCAAAGTCCCAATGGCCCGCATAGCGTGGCTGCTAGACTTTACCATTGCTTTGCGTTCGGTTCTTCCGCCACTCAGCCACCCATTGTTAAGCTGCCCGTTGCTGGCGACTACGGGCGGAGTCATGGAGTATCTAACTGTACTGTCGTTTCTCCACTCCTAGCCAGCTTAGGTGCCAGGGCCTTCCAGGGATGCTCAATAGCTATGTGAGTTATACCCCCTGGAGGCAAGTGATGGCTGGCCCAGGGCCACACGGCACGGAATCCATCCACCAATAGTGGACTGCCGAAGCATCTATACCGCCGCCGATTTCCCCTGGAACGAATAGGCATCCAGACCTATCCCCTACTTTATGGGCGTCTATTCTTCCGCCACCAGCCTATGTTGTTAATTTGCGGGGCTTCACCACCGCGGATGGTATAGATATTCCCGATACTTGGAACACTCAGCCCCACACCATGCTGAGTGTGGAAGGTGGGCTAGATACCGAAATAGTTTTCTCATTCCTCTCCTTGTTTGGGCATCTTGCTCCTCCGTTCTTCTTTCGATAACAACTTCACACAAACAGCGCTGACAGATATAGCGACCTGGTGGCGCCCCTATGTGCGTAGTGGTGCTGTCAGTCCACAAGATGACGTGGCCTTGCTCGAAACAGATGGCGGCGAGAAGGCTTTGTAGCATTTTATGCCTCCAATCCTAGCTCCTCTTGCTAATCTTCTGGCCTTGGTCGCTGCCTTATTGCCTGTGATGTACATAACTACTGCTATTATGTCCATGACAGCAAGAGCTGTGCACTTCCATTGTAACACACCCGTCAATGGGCTGGCTTGTGCAAACGCCGCCTTTCCCCCAGGCCATGTTGCTTCTCCTCAGCCCCGGCCTAGCGTGCCTGCGGGCTAACTTGTTCATCTGCGGGGTGCTTTTTAGCGTGTTGCCCGCAATAGAGACCATCCCTGCCCTTTCCCCGCTTGCGAGAACACTGGAAGGAGTGCCAGCCCTTGAAAGTCTCCACCTCTTCGATACATAGTGTAGTGTCCTCTGCTATGCCTTGGGGATTGCCTGCCCACTGGTCATATATACGCATGATTCCTCCTCCTTCCCCGGTCTAACGGGCCTGTAACTTGGGGGTCGACTTTGTCTTGCAGACCTTGCAGCCAAACGCAGCAGACTTGATTCGTTTACCACATTTACTGCACAGCATCGCCTTACCTCCTCTGGCTTTTGGGCCTGGGGCTGGTCCTTGTGAGCAGTGCGTGCAGCCGCCAAGAGTTCACGGGCTACCCAGTCTGCGCCGGAGTAAAGCCGGATGCCGGTGTCCAAGATTGGCCGGTATGCCCGGAATAGGTTGTCGATACCGTCCTCGGTGACTTTGTATTTGCGCAGAGCGGTTCGCACCGGCTTTTCAGTTGCCGTTACTACTCCTGCCATCGCCTTACCTCCCAGCGCCTTGGTTCTAGCGGGCCTGCGGGCGGCTACTGCAAAACCATTAGCCAACCCCCAATCGCTATCAAAGCCGCCCCAATGCCGAGAACGAAAATAGCTATTGCAGTGAGTTCACCACCAGGTGGTCCAACAGTACGCATTGCTGTCTCTTCTCCTTACCCTGGCCCTTGGGCCTGCGGGCTATGGCATTTGAATCTTGAACGTACCACGGCCAGCGCATGGGCCACACTGGTAGTGCCCGCCGTCAGGGTCAACGCCGTGGCCTGACGGACTCCAGTGGTGCTCCATTGCGCCATCGCAGCACTGACAGGTAATCCACCATGCCCCGCGCTCCTCAAACAGCCACGGCCCTTCCCGTCCTAGGAAAGCGTCCTCTAGGGCCAAGCACCCCTCCGCCTGGGCCCGACGCCCATCTGTCAAGATAGTAGGTTCCATCGGCTTTCCTCCTCTGCCAGGGCTACTCAGTAGCCAAGTTCTTTCTGGTGGTAGTTCCATAGTGCGGAAACTACGGCTGGTACTGTCTCTTGGGCCTGTAGACGGTAGCCACCGCCCCGGTCGATGATTTGCTGCACCCTGTGCTTGAGCATCTCGTAGTTGTAGCAGTGCCCTGCTTGCGTTCCTGGGCTTACATCCCCAAACCAGAGTTCCCAAAGTTCCATGCCCCCGTTGTCTATCATCACTCCTGCTCCTCCTGCCCCGTCCCCTTAGCCGCGGGCCTCATAGCATCTCCACGGTTACAGGCCAGCGCACGTATAGCACGGCCTCTTGGTTCAGGTCGGCCTTTGCGCGCTCCGCCAGTAAGTGGATAGCCCAAGGCTCTTCGTCCAGGTCGGATACGTACTCGAAGATTAGCGTGGGTTCAACCTGGCCCCGCCAACTGCCTTCCGCCCGGTAACTGGTATAGTCTCCCAAGCTGGCGGCGTATGAGCCGAGCGCCTCAATTGCTTCCTCGCTCTGCCCCCCGCAGCCTATGTAAAGGCGATGTAGATACATGGTGCTACTCCTCGTTGGCCTCTTTCGTTTCCTTCCAAAGCCTATCTTGTGCGCAGCCGGAACACTCGTTAGTGGTATCCATGGCGGACGGTGCTTGGCTTTCGTTACAGGTCTCGCAATAATCGTCCTTGTACTCTTTATAGTACACGTCGTAAACCAGGTAATCGTCGTCGGTCTCCACCCCAATTTCGTCAAGTCCGACGTGTAGCTTACAGCCGGGGTGAGCGTGGGTCAAGAGCACTATCGCATTGTCGACTGCCTGAATTTGCTCAAGGCTTATCATGCTATCCCCTCCTTGTGTGAGATTTGGTGCGCTTGAAAGTAGGCAGCGGCTTTCGGCCCGGTGAACGTGCTAGCGCAGCGTATGCAGCGCCAGATTTCGTATTGCCCGGTAGTCAGAACGACCAGCATGGCCCCTCCAACGTGTCGTCTTGCGTGAGTGTCACTGCCCTTGATAGAAGCTCCGGCTCCGTCAGTGACTCGTCTCCCAACTCTAGGGCCAGCGCCTTCGCTTCTTCCTCGTCCGTGGCCGCAATCACGAAGTTGCAAGCCTCAAAGTAGGTGTAGACCACATGCGCCAGATACTTTGGCATGATTATGCCCCCTCATCGGGCCAGGGCTGTGGCACCAGCGCGTAAAGCATGGCCTCCCCACACTCGCCCGCCCACGATTCGAGCGCGTGCAAGGCTTTGAGTGCGTCAGCGGTGGTGTCGAATATCTGGGGGCCTTCTGGGAGAAGCTCGCTCTCTAGGAACCGGCAATTCTCCAAGGCAATGGCGTAGCCAGAAACCGTGTTGAGCATGTGCCCTCCTATTGCTTCTTGTACACGTTAATTCCGACAGTGTAGCCCTCCACCTTAGCCGAGTGGCTAAAAAACAGGTTGGTCTTACCTGTGGAGGATGCGTGGCCCTTGCCCAGGGCAACATCTACCACTAGCCGCCCATCGACTATCTTGATGGTATCCGTCTTTGTGCCCAAGGTGTTACCTCCTTTCCTTATTAGGCCGGGACCACGCGAGTATCGTGGACTTCCTCAGTGTAGTATTCGTTGCCCTTGAACCCTTCCAGGTTCTTATTGGCAAGGAATACGTTGGCTTTCTCTATTGCCAACCTTTTGTCACTGGCGTCCACCAGCAATTTCCCTTCAACTTTGACTAGGAATCTCATGGTCGTTATCTCCTTTTTTTCCTATTTGCCTGGCGCCTGCCGAAGCGTGGCCCCATTACCCCTGCCACCACCAAGTTGATTGTGTCACTCAATGTAGAGTGAACCTTTGACTGTGCCTTCCGGCGTTATCCCTAGTCTTGACAACGCCCCGCTCACCGCATCAGCGTGCTTTCGCCTGGAGGTAGTGGGGCTCCCCCCGATGACCGCAAACACGTCAGCGAGGAATTGGGCTTCTTCTATCGTCACTTCTAACACGACTGGATTTGGTTGTTTGAAATATGCGTGTGCCATGCTCTCTCACCCCCTTTGCGGACGCTTGTGCCGCCGACTTGCCAACCAATCGAGGGTTGGCGCAATCACCCAAACATGAACTACGACAGCCCACACCGCCCCTTGCGTGAGTGCGTTGATGGCGTCAGTCATTTTCGTACTTCCATTCTAGCGGGGCCATCTGGTCGTCGTGGTCAAGGGCTTCTGGCAGTTCCACAAAGGTATAGCCACACTGGATGCACCTGAACCAAACGAGGTTGCCCAGTTGTCCCAGGATTGCGCCCCCGCCCCCACACATTGGACATTGCATATTGCTTCTCCTGGCCTAGCGGGCCTGCGGGCTAGTTGCCTTACTGATGGCTTCCTCGGCCTCCTCTATCCAGTCGTAGTCGAGGCTGCCCCCGTTGTTGTGCCTCTCCGCTGCCTCTACCGCCCATTCGAGTGCTGCCAAGAGCTCCGGCGCGGCGGCGATGAGACGGGCATTGGCGTAGCTTCTGTCTGAGAGGTCCGGCATCTTGACAATCGTTGGTAGATTCTTCTTGCCGTTTACGTTTATACCTTGGACTACCTCGTGCCGTGCCGACCTTTCTCCTAGAACTCCCTTGTTCTGAACGTCCCACGGTGCTGGGGTGTGCTTCTGCGTCATGTCCTTACCTCCTCTGCCCTGGCTAGTGGCGCCTATCCCCTTCTCTCCCCGCCTAAAATTACTGATTCCGCCGCCCCCAAGCTGGCACAAATGCTGCACACGTCGCTATCTGGGGCTTGCCATTGACACACTTTTTGTCACATCCAAAGCGCCCACAGATACGGTCTGTGTCAGCACTTTGTCAGGTGAGGGTAAGATTTCGTATCTGCAAAGCGTGCCAACCGTGCCACTGTATATATGGAATATACATTGCCCCTTGACACAGTGGAATGATTTTACGAAATCCGTGACGCCCCCTAGAATGAAGTCCACCCGTCTGTATCAAGCTCAGTCCTCTGAGAGAGCGACAAATTGAGCGTGTCTAGGTTCTCAGCGAATATGCCGCCGGTGCAGGTGTCATCCTCTGGGTCCGGCTCATTTTCTGGGGTATCGGAAACCATGTTATTGTATTCCTCATCTGCCCATTCCTGGAGTAGGCGCCGGGCGGTGTCGGAATCCCTTGCCACTACCGTGACGAAAGGGTCACAATCACTATGCCACAGACTCCCGACGTAGACTGTTACCATGCTCCCTCCGCTTACTGACTGATTTCCTGAATCACTGCGATTGACAGTGTTAGGTACTTATCGTTGAGAATGGTGAGTAGCTGGTTCGCAGCACGTATAGCATCGGAGTACGTGGGAAAGATTTGCTGTTTGCCCAGGACCATAAGGCGGTTCTTGTTGTCCAGAATAACATACATGGTATCCTCTCCCTTCCTAGAATGAAGTCCACAGGTCTATCAGGCCGACGATAGTGAGAGCGGATGCCCGCCAGCCCGCTTGGGTTAGCCTCTCCACCTCGGCTTCGGCTTCCTCCAAAGTCTCGAAGGTCTGCGAGTTATCTGGCCCGTAGGTGAAAGACCCGAAGTCATCCAGGATTGAGTACCCCACGATTTGCTTGTCCATACTATCCCCCCTTTCTGGAATGTGACAACTGGTACACCCTATATTGAAAGCGCACTAGTCCATGCGCTCCTTGCCGAATCCGAGGTTGATAGGTTTTAGTCCGAACTGGTTTATCAGCGGCGTGCGTGCGATTGGCACATAGCGGCGTTGTTGTGCTGTGGGAAGCAATATCCCGCTGGCATCACGCCGTTCATGGATTACGTTGCCACCTATCCCGATACGTATCGGCTTGATAGGCTTGACGGCCCTCGGCCTGTGGATGCTATCGCTCAAGCGGCGCAATTCGGCGTGAAGGTTGAAGTGTACGGCCTTGGCGACGCCCAGCTTGACATAGCCATGGCCGCCTATGCCTTGGTGCCATTGCGTCAAGCTCCCGTGCGCATCGCCCACCTTGCGCCGTTGCGCCTTGCGTGTTTGCAGTATCTCCCAATCGTTCTGGTTCATGACGTGGCTCCGCCCCGCTTCACCCAGCAAGCCCTGCAATAGGTGTACTGGATGGTATCCTTGCCTGACTCTGGGCGTGTAAGGCTGCCAAGCCATTTGCCACAGTTGAAGCATTTTTGGTCGACTCGCATTTGCCCCCCCGATTGATTGGCTAGCGCCATGATACACCCCCGCAAGGGGAATGTCTAGTACCAGCTGTCAATAAGGGGTGCGGGTTTTCGGCGGTGTTTTGTTGGTACAAGTGTGCTAACCGTAGCTGGTGAGGGCTAGCACGTGCGTTCTACCATCACGAAACTACCCCCGCCTATATCGCTGGTACGCCCGTTCTGGTCGGCGATGCGAACGCCCGTGCGAACAATACCCTTTTGGCACGCACGTTCTATTTTTTTTTAAGTTTTGTCCAGCACGCCCGTTCGGAACGCACGTTCTACCCCAACCCCGGCGCCCGCCCGCGGGCGGGCGCGCTAGTGTGTCGTGCGCGGCGCGTGGATGACGGGCACGTTAGATACAATATAGGGATGCTAGCGTGTGCGTGCCCGCAGGCGTGCGTGGAGCTGCGCGGCGGTACAGGGGGTAGGACTTGTTACAGGGTGGAGGGGGGGCTTGGCCCTGTTGCGCGCAAACCGAAATCTCAAAAGTCGGGGTGTCGCGCGACGCTTGGCTCACTTAACGCGGCTTTCTTCCTTCCCATAAGCCCCCTCACGTATGTGCGTACCGCACGCAATTCCTATTGTACTCGCGCGCGGCGCGCGGCGTGTCCGAACTCGCGCGCGATGACCTCAAACAGGCTCGGGTATTGCGAGGGGTGCGGCGCGCGCTCAAGCAGCGCGGGCGATACGACAATGTACCCACCTATCTTCGTATCGTCCGGGAGGTGGCTGGTGAATGTGACCCTCCACGCGCCCGGCGGTCCTTCATCTTCTTGCTGTATATCGGGGAGCCATTCTTCATCCCACTCCACGCTCTCCCCCGCAATCTCGCCCATGATTTTTGCCATCTCCGACCAAATCTCACTGCGTTCCATACTCACTCCATTTATAATCTCTCTTATATTATACCCCACCCTACGAGCCTGAGCGCTCGCTCGGGGGGTCGCGTGGTGTCGGCACTAACCCCCAGGGTTTCGGGGCGTATGGTATGAGGTCGATTTGAAGGAACGTGGGTGATAATTGGCTGGGGGGCGGGGGCGCGAGAAACATCGAACAGACACGAGATACCCACCGCAATAGCCAAATTGTGAATCCGCACATATCCACCCCACGCCGTGCGCGCCCCCACTCGTCTCTATTGTACACCCGCGCCGCGCGCCTGTCAATGGGCTGACAATTCGCGCCTGCCCTTGACGCGCCGCTCGCGCGCGTGCTAGAATTAACAATAGGAGTCGTACTATGCCAAATCCAAACCCATTCTTGCGCCCCGCGCTAGACGCGATGTTGGCTGCTGCCACGCGCGCTCGCGCGGCTCGCGGGCGCCCCTTTCTAGCAAGCGAGAATATTGGGTTGCGTGGGATGGACTTTCCAGGCCCCAGCGCCATGCCCACCATGCCCCGGCCTAGCGTGCTTACGCGCGAGCAGGAGTTCCAGGCGGGGCGAGTACGCTTGCCCGATGCGCCGGACCCCGGTATGCCGCCGGGGGGGTTCTCGCGCCCCATCAACCCACCGGAGATAGCGGGGGGGATGGAAATACCAAAGGCGCCACTGTCCGTGGGGGAATCACGGGAACTACCCGAGGGCTTCAAAATCACCTACACTCGCGCGGGCCGTATTTTCGTCAATCCCGCACACGAGTTCGAGGTGATAGGACCAACTGGGGATATGCGCGTGGTAAGATTGAGCGAAATGCAGAACAAACCCGGCATAGCCTTGGCATCAATTAAATATCTAGACCCCAGCCGACCTGATGCCCTGCTTTCTGTCCCTTCCGGCCAACCCACAGTGCCAAATAGTGTTGTGAGAGGTGTGATTGGGGAGATTAGAGACGCGCTTCCCCATATACATACCGTACTGGGCTCGCGCACGGCTGGCGCGCACGCTAGGGCCGCCGACCGACTTTTTGGCGCAGACCCATTGCGTGCTTTCGATGTGGGCACGCAAAAAATCAGATTGCGGAGGCCGTTCCTTGAGCAGTAATGAGACTTGCCCAAAAGCCCCAGTCGTGCCATGCGGTCATTACTATGTAGGTTGGAGCGCGGGCAATAGTAAAACTGGGGTGTCGCAGTACGTGCCCATGCGTTGCAAGTGGTGTGAGAAGGCGTGGGCGTGGGAAAGGCCGGGGGTGGAATGGAAGGACGAATAGCGGGCAAATCGCCGGAGGACGTGCGGGCGCGCAAGGACGCATTTCTCGCTTCCTTCGACGAGGCTGTAACGGACAAGGAAGCGTGCGCGAAGGCGGGCATTTCGCGCGGCACGCTCTATCGTTGGTTGAACGACGACGAGGAGTTCGCGACTCGCCTGCAAACCGCGGAGAGCTCGCGCGCCCGAAACCTGGAAGCGCGCATGCTCAACGTGCTGGACTGGGCGACCGGGAGCGAAGAGAAGTACGACAAGATTTTGCGCTACCCCAACCTTCTCATGTTCGCCCTGCGCGGGCTGTTGCCACAAAAGTACGGCTACAAGCTGGGCGTATCGCAGGATGAGGCTAAGAAAATTATAGATGCGCTCATGGGGATGAAGGATGAAACGCCCGTGCGGGATGGGGGGATAATGGAGGAGGCAGTTGACGCGCTCCTGGGGGGGCGTTAATGCCTAGCCCACATATGAATAGCCAAAATACACAGGATAGCCTTCTCTCGCCGTTTGGAGAGCGGACGCGCGCGCTCTTTCGCGCCGTGGGGTACACCCCAACACCCCCCCAGCAGGCCGTACTACTCTGCAATGCCTCACTTATCGCGGTTACGGGCGGGATTCAGGTCGGCAAGAGCATGATTGGGGCCAAAAAGGTGCTCAAGGAGTTCGTTCCAGACCTTAAAAAGGCCCTCGCCCGCGCGGAGAGCCAGCACGTACCACTTACAGACGTGCTTCCCATCATATATTGGCTCGTAGGGTCGGATTACGACGCGACCGAGCGCGAGTTCCATTACTTGCAGAACGATTTTCAGGCCCTCGGCCTGTTAAAGCGGCAAGTGAAGAAGATAAACCCTGGGCTGCTCGAAATTATGGGCGGCTCGGGCAAGCAATTGGTGCTGGCGCAGATAAAAACTAAGTCTGCCAAGGACTTTCGCACTCTACGCAAGGAAGCGCCCAGCGGGATAGTCATTTGTGAAGCAGGCCAGCTAGATTTAGCGGGCTTTGAGCGTTGCATGGAGCGCACCGCGCCGGGGGGCGCGTGGTTGATGGCAACGGGGACGATAGAGACTAGCTGGGGCTGGTTTACGGTGCTCGGGAAGGCGTGGGGGAATGCGGGACCAGATAAGGCGTGGTTTCGGCTGAAATCGGCGAGCAATTATTACATGTTTCCTGGCGGGGATGAGGACCCCAAGCTCCAGCGCATACGGGGCGAGATGACGGATACGCAGTATAAGGAGCGGTATGAGGGCGAGCCCTGCCTGCCAACGGGCGTGGTGTTCCCGGAGTTCCGCCCGGACTTCCATGTGGGAAATGTGACTTACGAGCCGGGGTTGCAGGTGCAACTATGGGAGGACCCCGGCTATGGCACGGAGAGCGCGCACGCGGTGGAGGTGGTGCAGATTGTGGAGGGGCAAGTGAGGGTAGTGGATGAAATATACGAGCGCGGGCGCACCACCGAGGAAATCATCAAGGATATAGTGCGACACCGCGAGTGGTACAAGGACTTTGAAGTGCTAGTGGACGACCCGCACTACTCCACCCAGCACCACTCCACCACGTCCTCGCGCGAGATTTGGCGCAAGTTCACAGGCAAAGAGGCGCGAAATGAG
>Ga0213870_1001299_pt1 | contig 11336 bp, 13 predicted proteins | sample WICALVC2017_Meta_FD_160119 | JGI IMG/M metagenome (GOLD analysis project Ga0213870, IMG submission 160119) | Freshwater microbial communities from subterranean cave lake in Wind Cave National Park, South Dakota, United States - WICALVC2017 | ecosystem: Environmental > Aquatic > Deep subsurface >... | reverse complement strand
AAACGGTGTCACTATCCAGAATTGCCGAGTTAGCCTAAACACGTCAATGCATATATGATCCGCTTAATTACCGTAGACCTCGGCGTACGTAAAATACAAGTCCCGGTTACAGAATTAGTAGGTAAACAACCCGGCAAAACGCTTCTTTTGACTGCGGGGATGGATGGGGATGAGTATGCGTCAATCGATGCAGCGTATGAGTTAATAGAAGAGTTTTCCAGACGTCAAGACATTCACGGTAACGTTATTACAATTCCCATCGTCAATATCCCTGGCTTTGAAGCAAAGCGAGATTTTAATACTCTTGATGGAAAATTTCCAAAGCTCATATATCCTGGAAAAAGAAATGGCACTTCCACAGAACGGCTGATATTCTGGCTTTCCACTAACTATATCTCAAAATGCAACGTTTGGATCGACCTCCATAGTGGAGCGCTGGATGAAATGTTAGCACCATATATTAATCTCTACGAAACTCGGCACATTCCTCTTAGATCTCTGTTACCGTATATTAAGCTTCTTGACGCACCTAAACTTGTAGTTGAAAAACCTGGTTCAAGGCAAAAAGCTGAAAAAATTGGGAAAAATGGGATAATTTACATATTTACCGAAGCTGGATGTTCGGGTCAGAGAGATCGCGAATCAATTACCAAACACGTTGATTGGGTCAAAACAGTGATGGGTATTCTTGGGATGATTTCTTTCAAAAAGATAAGGAAAACAACACCAAGAATTTATAGGCAAACTCGTTCATTTTATACCCAAAACGATGGATTATGGTTTCCTTGTATTGAACCTTCAGATAAAGTAAAGAATGGTCAGAAGTTAGGAGAGCTGAGAAACTTCGAGGGAAAACTTGTAAAGACTTATTTTTCAGACAAAGACGGAGAGTTTCTCTGGGGCAAAGAAGGTTTATCTGCCCAAAAAGGAGATGTGATTATGGAAATAGGAACAGAAGAAGTAACTATAAGTGAGTTATAAAAACAAAAACCACACCTAAATTCTATGTTACCATGATACGTAACATTAGAACATACTCGTATTGTTTCATTCTGTTAATTCTGCTAGGAAGACGTTTTTTAGTTTTTCAATCTGTATTCTATCCTCAGTGCCCACAGATACACGTAAAAAAGGTTCTCCATATTTACTCCATAGAGAAGTGAGATAGATTCTTGTGGTTAGTAACCCAAAACTTGTGCCGGCTACGATATTCACCTCCTGCTTTTTGGCAGTCTTTAATACTTTATATATAATACGCTCATACGTCTTGCGGTTACGAACGTGATGTTTGAGTTTGATATTGAAGAAACTGCCCCGGAAGTGGTTTACATCAGTCGGATATACTATTTCCTCAACGATGTTGTTCTCTGAATTTGTCAGATGCAAACGCAAGTAATCCACGAGCATAATTGCATTCCTTTGGTGTCGTTCTAGACGCTTTACAAGTAGTTTTCGATTGGGGAGAGGCAATGCATAGACTGAGGAATCGGTAATGTTTGTACCAGCATGCTTTCGATACTCAAAAATTCCTCCTGAGTCATGACCTCTTACCACTACAATTCCTGCGGTCACTCTGTCCAATCCGAATTGGTGATATTTGTTAAGACTCTCAAAAGAAATTGTACGAACTTTTCTATTGCCGCCTTTCATTGAGAAACATTGAAGTGCGATAGAAAGGCACGTGTTGTCTATTATCAAATACGTTTCTTTTTGAGCTTGTTTGCAAAGTGCCAAATAAATTGTCGGTAAATCCGTTACAGGAATTGAGGATGCGTTAGAAAGAGAATCGAAGAAAAGAGCTCCCGGCTTATATTTTATTATTGCACTGATAATTCCTTTTGTATCATGTTCATCTACTTCAATAATGCGATCGCTCAGGCTTTTCGCCATTATTTGTTTGTACTGAAAATAGGTATTTTTACCGATCAAAATTGTACCGTTGAGTTTTCCTTCGGATTGTAGGTACGTGAGTATCGTGGTGAATGCTGCTTGACCGCTATTGGTGAGGTATGCATGAATATAGAACTTAAATCTTGTGTCTATGTATTCCCGTACAAACAACTTTTCGTACTCCTTCTCATCCAAATGATGATCTCTTTTATAGTCGTTTATCGTGCCTTGTATATGTCCTGTCTGCTTTCCTGCTTGGGAGGAAAGAGAGTATGAATAACTGGGAGACTGCCAATCAGTAGAGGTGATGCTTGAAGGAATCAGGCAGGAGTAAAACCGCAATGCATCATATATTTCATATTTTGATCTAAGAAGCTTGTCATAACGGGATTGTGATGGCTTTTTCAATTGTGCATTCTTTAACAGCTGACTAATTTTATCTGAAAGGCTTTCTATTTCAGATGTATGCTGTTGAAGCTGGGAACGTGTAAAAGTAAACGCTGACCGTGAGATAAATCGTGATACCGACTCTAATTGTTTGGTTGCATTGGACAAATGATGTTTGAGAGAGTGTGCGATGTGGGTGAAAGACTCAATATCTTGTGTAAGATCTTTTATAGCCGCATCAATGTGGGATGAAGTCATGTAAAAGCGATTGTATCGCAACCACAGCCCCGATGCCAACTAAAAACATAGCAGTCTGTGCAAATGCATTTCCTTTCCTTTGTGATGATTTATGAAGTTCTGGTATGAGGTCTGAACTCGCGATATAGATAAACATACCTGCGGTAAATGCAATCACCAGTGGAAGATAAGGTTTGATAGAATCTGATAAAAGTAGAGTTACATACGCACCAATTAGTGCGGTGAGAGAGGATGCGATGTTCAAAAGTAGTGTATTTTTCCTGCCAACTCCTCGGGAAAGAAGGACTGAGAAATCGGCAATCTCTTGCGGTATCTCATGTGCTGCAACAGCCAAAGAGGTTACTATACCAAGAGGAATGCTTATAATAAACGCTCCCGCTATTGCGATGCCATCGATTAGGTTATGGATGCTATCTCCCAAAACTACCATAAATACTGAAGGATGAGCATTGCCATGACTTTCGTGGTGGTGGTGATGCCAAAAAAAGTAACGTTCAAATATGAAAAGCGTTACCATCCCAGCAAGTGCTGCAGTCAGCGTCATTTTTAGATCAGAAGCTTGCTCAAGTGCTTCTGGGAAAAGATCAAGAAATGCCGTAGTCAGAAGTACACCGGCTGCAAAGCCGGTAAGAGATAATATGACTCTTTCTGAGTACTGCTTTTGGCGAAGAAGAACGACACCGCCTACGAGTGAAAATAGGCTTCCAACCAGTGTAAATAATGTAATATAGAAAATCATATGATTATGTTCATTCTAATGTAACTCAGTTGCATATATAATAGGCAATTTGACAATCGAACCAACAATGTAACAACGACCCAATATCTGATATCTTATAGATATGAACCCAATCTATGTAATCAAAGCCACAGGGGAAAGAGAACCTTTTAATGAAGAAAAGCTTCTTTCCTCAATTGCACGAGCCGGGGTACCCAGAGCGCTGTGTGAGGAGACACTGGCAGACATAAAAAAATACCTTCACCCGGAGATCCACACAAGTGAAATTTACAACCATATAATAGAATTTCTAGATACATCTCGTAGTCCCGCTGCACGATTCAATCTAAAAAGAGCTCTCTTTGAACTGGGACCTACGGGATTTCCTTTTGAGAAGTACGTGGGAGCTCTTCTGAAAGAACATGGGTTTCAGATACAAATAGATGTTATTCTCACGGGCCATTGCGTCACTCATGAAGTAGATGTGATTGCGATCAAAGATGGCACGCATATACTCATCGAATGTAAGTTTCATAACCAGATCGGAGCACGAACTGGGGTGAAAGTTGCTATGTATACCTGGGCACGTTTTCATGATTTAGTGCGGACACCAGCCGTCACTTCCGATAGCCACACATTACATGAGGTATGGTTGGTGACAAATACGAAATGTACCACAGATGCGATATCTTATGCCGACTGTATGGGAGTGAAAATCATAAGTTGGGGCTATCCGCAGGAAGGCAATCTACAACAGCTTGTCGAGACGAATAAATTGTATCCGGTAACCTGTCTGTCTTCACTTACTACGTACCATAAACAACTTTTATTGTCCCAAGGCTTCGTGATGTGCAAAGATCTTTCAAACAACACTGCAGCAATCAAATTACTCCATCTGAAGCACAACGAAGAAGAAGTTCTGAAGAGGGAAATTGAATCTTTGTGAAGGCCAAAAATTCCAAATTCCAAATCATAAATTTGGTGCTTGGTGCTTGGAATTTACACAATAATCTCATCTCCTCGGTACTTTCGCAACTTCGGGACCAAGTAGGCGATAAGAAGAGTTGCTATAATAGTCCCCAGCCCGCCTATCGCTACAGATGCAGGAGTTCCGACTACAGCTGCCAGAAGCCCCGCTTCCACTTCTCCCAACTGCGGCCCACCCATAAAAAATATCATATTTACCGATACCATCCGTCCGCGCAGATGATCCGGTGTGGTCATCTGCCTGATGGTATTTCGGATAATAGTGGACACCACGTCTCCCATACCGGTTAAATAGAGAAGAATTAGAGACAGTGCAAAGTGACGAGTAAATCCAAATAGAAATGTTGCCGCCCCATAAAATAGCACAGCAGAAATAAGTAGTTTTCCCTGGTTTCGGACATGTCTGAATGATGATATAAAAAGCCCACCTGTCACAGCTCCCAGTGAAGGTGCGGCATAGAGTATACCCAATCCCTGCGGTCCGACAGACAGAATTTCTTTGGCAAATATGGGCAAAAGCACTGTGGCGGATGAGAAGAATGTCGCAAAAAAGTCCAGAAGCATACTGGAGAGGATAAGCGGTGTCCTAAATACAAACCGAAGCCCCTCAGATACAGACGCAAGAGAAAATGAAGAACGGGTTGTCGTTTCCCTTCCACCTTTTTTCATAAGGACGATTGCAATAATTGAAGCAAGAAATGTTGCGGCATTGAAAGCATAGACGATACTTACTCCGAGAGCGGCGATGACAAACCCCGAAATTGAGGGGCCCAAAACTATCGCTGTATGCCACATTGTTGTGTTTAGAGAAACTGCGTTCACAAACTGTTCTTTGGGGACAAGAAGCGGAACGATAGATTGTCTGGCGGGAGTATCAAAGACGCCGGCAAGAGAATTGGCGGCGATCATAAAATAAATTACTTCGGCAGTTATAGTGCCATTGGCGGTTGTGATATAAAGCACGAGAGAAACTGAAGCCATCGCAACTTGAGATACTAACATCACTTTTCTTCGGTCATATCGATCTGCCGTGATACCTCCTATGAGCGAGAAGAAAAGGACAGGAAGAAATCGCGATAAACCAATAAGACCTAGAGATATGGGTGAATTAGTAAGTAAATATGTTTGCCACACGACAGCCACCACCTGCATCTCAGAGCCTATTCGAGAGACCAGAAGACCAAACCATAGAAGTCGAAAATCTCGAAATTGTAGCGCCTTAAAAGGTGATATTTTAAGCATTGCTGTGAGTTAATATAACCCTTGTCATTCTTCGATCTTAACACAACCCACCACCCATAACGCATAACCTCTAATCCTATAGTCACTTGACATATCTGTTATAGGGTGATATACTCCCCAAAACTTCTGCCTGAAGTATTTTTTTTGGCCTAATAGTATGAAAAGAAAAATAATTTCAGTTGTTTATCTAGTTATTCTATCGGTCGTTTATATTTCCCTCAATACATCACACGTGTATGCAAGCGGTGAAGAAGTGTACGGTGGCGCACCCGTTTACGGAGGAGCTCCTGTGTACGGTGGTGGAGTGATAGTTTCTCGAGGAGAAATGCTTCTTGATAAGAAAGTGAAAAATCCCGCTACCGGGTTATTTGTCGATCATCTGGGACCAACAGATCCAAAATTCAAAGCCCAATCTATCGTCACGTTTCAAATCATACTGCGAAATGCTGGAGAACAAACCATTGAGCAAATAAACGTAGTAGATACGCTTCCTAAATACCTTGATTTCATGTCAGGACCGGGCACATACAACAAAGATGAGAATACCCTTTCCTTCACGGTGGAAAACTTGGAAGGCGGTACTTCTCAAACATTTGAGGTTAAAGGACGAGTTGTACACCCTGCGCTTCTGCCCCAGGACAAAAACATCATCTGTCCTTCCGAAGATGAAAGACAGCCGGTAAACGTGGTAGATGCCTTCATAGACAAGGGTCGGCAAGATCATGATGAGTCACAGTACTGTATTGAGAAGGAAATAGAAGTGCCTGAGATACCCGAAGCCGGACCTGAAGCTTTCGGAGTAATTGGATTGATAACTTCTTTGGTGACAGGTATAGCTTTAAGGAAGAAAACACACTGATAAATCTTGGCATAAGGGCCAGTCGATATTACTAATCCTCTTGACTCTTATTGCCTATGGAGAATAGAGGATTTATTTTGACTAGATGTCATTCCGACCGAAGTGGAGGAATCTTTCGCGAATGCGAAGTTATCTGGAACAGGTCCAGAGATCCCTCGACTACGCTCGGGATGACAGGGAACTATGAAAAAGTTCTCGATCGTCATACCAATCTACAACGAAGAGAAGCTTCTGGCTTCTGCCTTGTCACGGCTAGTAGATAAGCTCAATAAATCCCATCGTGGGATGTATGAGATTATTCTCTCTGAGAATGGCAGCACCGATAGCACACTTAATCTGGCAAAACGGCTAGCCCGGAAATATCACTTTGTGCGAGTGATTCACTCAGATGCTCCTTCTTATGGCCAGGCTTTCAGAAGGGGAATCTATGATGCAGAGACAAACACCATCGTCCAATTCGATTTGGATTTCTGGGATGTGGATTTTCTTACAAAAGCTCTCAAATTATTGGAGAGATATGATATTGTTCTTGGTTCCAAAAACCTGTCCACCTCTGGTGATCAACGCTCATTGGGAAGAAGGATGACAAGTAAGGTTATTGAAATCCTTATACGGCTTCGTTTTGGCTCGGTGATGACCGATACCCATGGACTGAAAGTTTTAAAAAGGTCCAAACTTCTGATGCAACTTCCATATGTTTCATGCCCAAATCACTTCTTCGATAGCGAGCTTCTTTTGCGCGCTGAGGTAGCAGGGAGTAAAGTAGCTGAGCTTCCTGTGTCATTACGCGAAATACGAGCAAGCCGTTTTTCATTTTTCCTTCGAAGCAGGGATGTAGCGATGGAGCTTCTACAACTTGTCGCATCTGATGTGGGTTCACTGCATGTAATCAGATGGTGGCCGGTTTTGTCCCGTCTTACCCCGGTATTTTCTATGGTTATGTCAATTGGTTTGGTCAAGAAGTTGTTACCCAGAATTAAATAACTATGATTCATTTACACGCAGACGATTACGGCTATAACAGAGAAGTAGACAAAAAACTGGTGGATCTGGTGAAAGCGGGAAAACTAGGAAGTATTTCCGTGATTGCCACCATGGTGACAGCTGAGGCAGCCAGGTCTTTGGCCAAAGAAATTGCGAGAAAGCCAAGAGTGAAAGTTGGCCTTCATCTCAATCTGGTAGAAGGTACCTGTTCTAGTAATCCTTCCCATGTGCCGACACTTGTAGATAGGCGAGGGCGTCTCCATCCCTTACCAATTTTTTACCTGAGGCTTATACTCGGTCTTATAAACAAAGATGATATTAGACGTGAGGCCCGCGCGCAGTTTCGACATGCGTCAACTTTTGGGCTCAAACTATCATTTATAGACTCACATCAGCATACGCATGCGCTGTCTCTGGTATCAGAGGTAGTTGGGGGACTGGCAAAACAAAAGAAAGTAGCGGTAAGAACTTATGGAGGTATAAAAACATTCACGTTTGTAGGTTTGGTGAAAAGATTTATTCTCTCCACCGCTGCGCGTTTCTCAAGTTACGCAGCCTATAGGAGATTTACACATCCAGCTTCCTGGACGAAAGACAAAAAACTTTCTTTATCGTTTCTTTCATGGGAAGGACGTTCCCTGGATGTGTTAGGTATCTCAGAAAAGGAAGTAGTATTTGTAGCCCATCCCTTTCTTCCCTTTGATACAAATCTATCGTACGTAAGACATCTTCGCAGCAAGCACAAGAGGTCTACTAGGCGATAACGAGACCTATAAGAGTTGCTAATTAGGATACCTTATAGTATAATAGCAGGCTGGTTTAAGAGTTTACACTGAGGAACGAAGTGACGAAGTGCTCTTTGAAAAGTGAATAGAGGATTTTAAGAGGTGTGGAGGATTTTTTCGAGCTTCCTTACACGTTCTGGGAGTTTCTCCTTCACTATGGAATCATGAATATCCTGAGTCCATTCCAGGAGATCGACGACTCCTTGAGCGGAGAATTCGACAGTTTCTTTTACTGATTTGAGATCTTGTTTAACACCGGTGAGATCACTTTTTACACCAGTGAGATCACTTTTTACACCAGTGAGATCACTTTTTACACCAGTGAGATCACTTTTTACACCAGTGAGATCTTTTTTAAGATCCGTAAGGTCTTTTTTGACAGGTTTTAACGATTTATCAATGACTTGTGCAATTGTTTTGATATCACTTTTTGTCAGCATAGTTTGTCCATCTTACTGCGTGGAAGTGGGGTCGTCAAGAAGTTTTATTTGGAATTAAATCTATGTAAACGTAGATTTTATTCTGGGTAAAAACCAGATTGCTCTTTGAAAAGTAAATAGTTTTTGATCAGTTGAATAGTTTGACTGAGGGTTTATCGCGCTTTTTGCTAAGAGAAAATTTGCTGCGAAGTGGTTTCCAGTGTTTCGAGAAACATTCGCTGCACATAATTAGATTGGGGAGAGGAAAACCCGGCGGAGTCCAGATTCTGACATCTGAATAATGAAGAATTTCCTTATTACAATCGTCGCATAAGTGAACAGTGGGCATAGGAAAGAGATTATAAACCCAAAGATTCGTAAACGGTCAATAGGCTCAAGAGGATCAAAAGAGATCAATTTTAAGAATAGATTTCTATGGGATTTACTGGATCTTCCTTATCGTTTCTTGTGGGATTTGATCATGGTGAACAAAAGAGCCAATGCCATCAAAAGCGCAATGGTAGCTATGCCAAATGATATCTGGATATTAGTCATAACAGTTAAAAAGTCATTCATTAAAAGTTTTCAAATAATACTCAATACTGATGCAAACCAGACAGCAGAAAGATTGATAGAAAGTCCGTTTACCGCTTTTAGACATGACGTTATGAGCACATGATGCATAGAGTACTTGAGAATAGTATATCATTTCCCGTTTGGTCAATTAACCATTAACAATTGACAATAGTTTTATCCGGAATTTGAGCCCTGAGTAAATCGAATGGTTTTATTCTGGGTAAAACCCTGAACCACGTTGGATTCAGGGCAGGTTTAGCCCGTTTACAAGCCCAGAGTACCTTGAAAAGTGAATAGTTTGATATTACGAGGTCTGGAGAGTTTTTTCGACCTTACTGACTCGTGATTTCAAGCCGACGATTTCATCATTGATGGTCGTGTGTTGCCGTGCATGAATTTCTTGTGATTCGCGCATGGCTTTTACTTCGCTCATAAGTTCGGCCATTTTACTCAAGAAGAGGTCTTTTGTGGGAAGAAACTTGACTATTTCTTTGATAGGATCAATTTCTTCCTTAACCGTCGTTTTAATAAGTTGTACAAGAGCATCGAAATCTTTTTTAGACATCATGGTCTTTACATCCTACGCCGTGAAATAAAAAGCGTCAAGGATTACTTAAAACAATTAACCATTAACCATTAGCAATTAACAATTAAATTCTTGAACTCAGAGTAAAACTATTTTATTTCTTGTTACTAACTAACAAAGTAACTAAGTAACAAACTAACTGAAATAGCTTTCCCCTGAGCTTAAAGCTTAGGTATTCATCGTTCACTTCCTATAGTCTTTTGCGACTTTTAGGAGGTAGATGATTGAAGAGCTCTTTAACCCCGCTACTATGCTTTCCTCGATGAAATCGAGGGGCGCAAGTACAGGGTTTGCGTCCCGCTTAGCGGGATGCAAAAGCACCTTAACAAACGAGAAACGAGGAATAAAGATTATTTTTTATAGTCTTTACCTCGGGGCCAAATATGAACAATATGGATAATATTATCTGGAAGTAAATCAAAAAGAATTCGCCAGTTACCAATCCGGTGTCGATATTTCGCTTCCGGATGCCCAACAAGTTTTTCGGTGTGAGTCTGAAAGGGATTTTCGTAGAATTTCAAGATTGCTTTATCTACTTTTTTCTTAATAAGTGGATCAAGACGTAGAATTTCTTTTTGTGCTGTTTTGGAAATTAGGACATGGTAAAGGGTCATTAAAGATCAAGAGTTTTGCGAAAGGTAAGATAGTCATCAAAAGAACCTTTTTCAAATTCACGACGAGATTGACGGATTGTTTTTAAGAATTCGTCAGAAAACATTTCTGGATCAGTTTTTGGTGTAACTTTTACTGTTTGTATTGATGAAATTTCTTGAAGTTTTTGGCTAACTTTAGTTAGGGCTTTAGCAATACGAAAAAGTTCTTCTCCTAAAGAAGAAAAATAGTTGATTGGAAGATTGGTCGTATTAGTATTACTTCCTATGTTTCTCATAATAAAGAAAGTATACCACAGTTTTATCTTGAATTAAATTCACTCGTAAAGTGCTTGCACTGAGGAGTCCCGAGCCTCAGCGAGGGACGACGAAGTGGATTTTATTCTGGGTAAAACCAAGTCTGACTTGGTAAAACCAGACTGTTTGAGTAGGATTGGTAACCATTTGCGGTTACATACTTCTTTTTCAAACTGGCACCTTAACCCCGGTACTATGCTTACCTCGATGAAATCGAGGAGCGCAAGTACAGGGTCTGCGGCGCTTTTGCGCTGCAAAAGCACCTTAACAAACGAGAAATAAGGACTACGTATCTGATCCTGAAAGGGAGGATTACGTAGGACTTATCCCGAACAACCCAAAAGGTTGTGAGGGACGCAGACTGTTCTATGAATCGCAAGATTTGTGGTACAGAAAAATATTTTCTCCATACACAAATTTTGGCATTTCCCAGTATGTATTGTGGGGAATTGAGGGAACAAAGGACCTTTTTTCGTAGGTTGACTAACATAGTTGTAGTGTGGTATAAAGAGATCTGACCGAGCGGTTGCCGACTCTTCGTAAACTCGAAGTGTAAGTAACCTTCAGTCTATCTTTAGACCTCGGTCTTTTTTTGTGGAGTTTTAAGAGCAAGTGAAGCTAATTTTGCCAAACTCAGCGTTCGAATTTTTCGTTTATGTGGTTTCTTTTGTGAAAAAGACTTGTAAGTTGACCAAGCAAGAATATGTGCAGGAGAATTCTTACCTACAAAACAAAAC
>Ga0213870_1001298_pt1 | contig 11337 bp, 8 predicted proteins | sample WICALVC2017_Meta_FD_160119 | JGI IMG/M metagenome (GOLD analysis project Ga0213870, IMG submission 160119) | Freshwater microbial communities from subterranean cave lake in Wind Cave National Park, South Dakota, United States - WICALVC2017 | ecosystem: Environmental > Aquatic > Deep subsurface >... | reverse complement strand
TGATCTTATTGCTCATTCAACCTGCCGCTGTCACAACAAAAGTTCTTCTCTTAATAAGCGAACAGTTTCCCCAAGTCCCTGTAAAACCACTCCATGTTCTTACCAAAGAACCAAAGCGCGAATATCTTAGTTTGGGAAATGGAGTAGTAGCAGATTTATTTTTGCCAAACAGAACCGGGCAAAAACCGGCTTTAATCATTGCCGTGGGAGTAAGAACCAATGAAAAAGATAAACCGATTTTATTAGGGTTTGCCGATACTTTAGCCAGACTTGGCTATGTGGTAATTTGGCCAAGACTTGAAGACTTAGATAAGGAAATCGTCAAATACGAAAGACCGCAAACTTTTATCAAGGCTTTTGAGTATTTAGAACAACATTCCAGGGTAGAAAGAAATAGAATCTCTTATATCGGCTTTTCTGTCGGTTCATCGCTAGCAATGGTAGCAGCAGAAGATCCAGGCATTAATAATCAGGTCCGTAGCTTGATCTTCTTTGGCGGATACTATAATATATTTGACTACCTTAAGGCATTAGCCACTAAATCTTTTGTTTTGGATGGACAAAATATAGCTTGGAATCCAGCTGGGGATGGTGTCAATCATGCTAAAGGGATTTTAGAAAAAGAGGGATTAGAACTTGAACAGTTTAAAAACGTTGGAGAAATTCCAGAATCCCAAAAAAATGCACTACTGCGTTTCTCGCCTGATCAAAGAATCGAAAATTATAAAGCGCCAATTTTTATTATGCACGAGAAGGCCGACAACTATGTACCCTACGTTGAGTCCATTAAATTAAGGCAGGCTTTGGAGGGCAAGATCCTGCTGACCTTTCATCTTGCCAATATTTTTGAACATGTTCAACCCAAACAAGGATTTTCGACACAAATGTTAGGTGAATTTATCGGACTTTTCGGATTTTTACACAAAGTTTTTCTATACCTATGAAAATAGTAACCGGTGTTGATTTGGTTTACATTCCAAGGTTTAAAAAATCTTTGAGAAGTGGCGGAGAAAATTTTTTGAGAAGGGTATTTTTAGAAGCAGAGCTAACTTACCCCGGGGGTGGAATTACTCATCTGGCCGGAATTTTTGCTGCAAAAGAGGCAATCATCAAAACCCTGAGCTTACCGGTTGACAGTTTCCACGATATCAAAGTTGTCAATAAACCCTCAGGTGCACCAACGGTAGAAATTACTAATTACAAATTGCCAATTACTAATTACTCTCTGAGCATCTCCCACGATGGAGACTATGTAATTGCCCAATTTATGGCCATTTTAAAATAGCGATATGAAATTGCCCTTAAAAGACAAAGTCTTATTTGCCATTGGGGGTTTGGGAGAAAATGTTACCTTTCAGGCAGCAACAGCCTGGCTTATCTTTTTCTGGGCAGGAAGAGGAGATACCCAGAATGCCTTAATACCCATAGGCCTTTTGGGGATTTTACTTGGCGTGGGTCGTTTTATTGAGGCCTTTGATGATCCCTTAATCGGTTATCTTTCCGACCGCACCAAAAGCCGCTGGGGCAGAAGATTTCCCTATGTCTTTTTTGGCGCGCCGTTTCTGGCATTAACATTTTTTCTTCTGTGGATACCCGTAGGTTCTGAGCAAGTCGTTGGACACCCATATATCCAACCTATCTATTTCTTTATAATCCTACAGCTTTTCTTTCTAACCTACACCCTTGTTTCCGCGCCTTACGAGGGAATTTTGCCCGAGATTGCCAAAACAAATTCTGATCGAGTCTCAACTTCCGCCTGGAGGGTTTTGTTTGGGTTAATCGGGGCGGCAATCGGCCTGGTTGCATCAGGCGTCATAATCCAGTTTTTTGGTTTTGCGGCTATGGGTGCAATTTTGGGGATAGTTGGCATTGCTGCCTTTTGGATTGCGGTTTTGGGGATTAAAAAGCGTTTGAGCCTCTCAACTGATGTTGCAAAGATAAATCTTTTTGCAGCGCTTCGCCAAACCTTGTGCAATTCCCAGTTTCTTATCTTCTCACTAGCCTTTATTCTCTTCTCTTTGGGTCTTAACCTTTTAACCACGCTTATGCCTTTTTATGTGGTCAATTTATTAAAACTGCTAGAGGGCCAAACCGCTTTGTTTATGGCCTTGGTTTTGGGAAGTATGTTGCTGGCCCTGCCGGTGCAGACCAGATTATCAAGTCGCTTTGGCAAGAAAAAAATCTATGCTTATTCAATGCTTGCCTTAGGACTTTTATTCCCCCTGCTTTTCCTAACGGGCTTGACACCGCTTAACCCCTTTTGGCAAACAGTTGGCTTGGTCATTTTAATCGGCTTTGCCCTTTCCGGCCAGTTTATCTTTCCCAATGCCATTTTGGCAGACATCATTGATTATGATGCAATAAAAACAGGTTTGCGGCGCGAAGCAATATATTACGGTATGCAAAACACTTTGCAAAAATTTTCCTTTGCCCTATCAAGCATAATTTTTGGCACAACACTTTCTATTTTTGGAGCAGCAGTTGAAAACCCTTTGGGCATCCGCCTGATCGGCCCAATAGCAGGCCTTGCAGCCCTCCTTGGATTTCTGGTTTTTATCAAATGGTATCAATTACCTGATACCATCAAAAATACCAAGGTGTCGCGTCAAATGCGACTACCACATTAGACGTGGTGTCTACTTAATTTAGTCCTTAATAATTTCTACATACAAGTTGTTTCTTGAGGAAGTATTCCAGCACCAAGGTTGTAATCTGCCAAAATTCCAATCTCTTATTATTTCATCATGTGTTCTTTTAGTATTTCCAACAGGTAATGATTTATCCCAAAACTTTACAGGTAAACCTGAATCATAAACATAAAATAGCTGTTTATTATCATCGTATCCCCAAAGTGTAATCCAGTGCGGCATGAGTTTACCAATTATTGGATTATACTTCTTATCAGGGAAATACCCATTCCCTATGCGTATCATTACTGGTGTGTCTTTTGAAAGTATGTTCTTTAACAACTCAATTTTCTCCTTATCAGATAAATCCTCGGCTGATTTTGTTTCAGATTTTATGCCATAAGATGCAAGAATATTGTTATAGTATTTCTCACCTGTCGCAAAACTAAATAAATTTCTTCCAATCCAGTTAGTGTGATATTCCTTTGGATGAACCTTATTATCTTTACCATAGGCACTTAATATGGCTTTAACTGAATAAACACCGCAGTGACTTAATCCTTGTTTAAGATATTCTTTAGGCTTTATTGAAGCAATATATTTAGAAACCATAGATTCAGTATAGCAAACTTAAGGATTCCCATTCCTTAAAAATATTCTTGGGTTAACTGGTATTCCAACAAAAAGCCCCGCCTTGCGGCGGGGTTCCGAAAACTAGCTATATTCTAACAAACTCCTTTCCTTTTGTCAACTCTCCAAAGTCTTCAAGATAAAAGAATTTATCTGCCGTTTTTCTAAGTTCCCAAGCAAGCGTTCTTTTAGAAGCATAAAAGTGAACTTTCTTTTTATCTTTATGAATCAGTTCACAAAGATATGCAAAGTCACTATCTCCCGAGAAAATGATAACCAAATCAAGATTTTTCAAATTCAAGAGAATATCAGCCGTCATTTCTACATCAAAATTGGCTTTCTCAAACTTATTTCCTTTTTCATCTGTTACCACTTTGACGGGTTTAGAAACTACCGTAAAACCTATTTTCAGCAGCTTTTTTAAGAAACTTTTGGTCTTTTGATCAGATTGTCTTAATCCGGCATAATACTTATAACTGGTAATTTTGTATTTTGCCTTAAGAAATTTCTTAACCTTCACCCAATCAAGCCACTTGCCCATTTTCTTTTGTGCAAAATATATATTTGAACCATCAATAAAAACCGATGCTTTTACCTTTACAGACATATGCGACAGTATAACAGAATTTTCTGACTATTAGTTTTGGGTGCCTCGCCACAGACGGGCTTCAAATACTTTTCGATCGAAAACAAAATCAATTTGTTATACTTACCCTGTGGGTAGGAGAATGATTATATACCTTAGTTTATTTATATTGTTTCTAATCCTTTTTTCTTTATATGGATTTTGGGTTGCTACTCATCCGCCAAAGTACGTCACTAATCTGACGCCCAAAGACTTGGGGTGGGAATTTGAAGAAGTGAGTTTAAGAACGGAGGATGAAACGAGGTTGGCTGCGTGGTTTGTTCCTTCAGAACAGAAATCAGATAAAGTAGTTATTCTACTCCATGGTTATCCTGCTGATAAAGCTAACTTACTTAATTGGTCCAGTTTTTTGCATGATGACTTTGACCTGTTCTTTTTGGATTTTAGGTATTTTGGCGACTCTTCCGGTTCTCTTACCACAATTGGACATCGGGAGCAAAAGGATTTACAAGAAGCTCTAAACTATCTACAAGAAAAAGGGTTTGATAAAATGGGGGTGATGGGTTTTTCCTTAGGCGGGGCAGTAGGAATTTTGACTGCTTCAAAAGATGCTAGAATTAAAGCTATAGTTTCTGACAGTAGCTTTGCCAATATTGATTTAATGGGACACCAATTTTATAAGAATCTTTTTATTTTAAAATATCCACTAACTTACTTAACAAAACTTTGGGCAAGAGTTTTTGTCGGCATTAATGCCAGTGATATTTCTCCAGAGAAAGCAGCAGAAAGCCTTAAGATTCCTGTTTTAATTATCCATTCAAAAAAAGACCAAACAATTCCTTTTGAAAATGCTTTGAGGCTAAAAAAAGCATTAAGTAGTAACCCTAAAGCGCAATTCTTCTTCCTTGAGGAAGGAACCCATGGCTACTTGCCACCCAAAGTTTTAGAAGACTATCAAAAAAAAGTGTTAGAATTTTTTAAGGGGTATTTATGAACTATCAAAACCTTGGACAATTTTTAAAAGAAAACTCAAAAAAACATAAAGATAGAGTTGCTTATCAGATTAAGCGAGGCTTAAGAACCCAAAGATTTACTTTTGATGAGGTTTATATGCTTGCTTTAAAGACCGCCGCTTTCCTACAAGAAAAAGGCCTTAAAAAAGGAGATAAAGTTGCAATTTGGGCACCGAACATGCCAGAATATGCAATTTTGTATTTTGGCATATGGACATTAGGTGCTGTGGCAGTTCCAATTGATGTTCGCACAACAGAGGAAACTCTAAAAGTTTTTCTGACAAAAGCGAAATGCAAATTAGGTTTTAAAGGAAAATTTGTGCCGGGTGAATTCAGTAAGCTTGTTGAGGAAACTTTTTATCTTGAGGATTTAGTTGAATTAGTGAATGATCTCCCTGCAAATCCACCTCCGAGGAGTCCTTCGGCTCGCCTCGCTGGAGCTTCGGCGAAGCGGGCCACCTCGGAGGTGTTATCTACTGATTTAGCAGAGATAGCTTTCACCTCAGGCACTACCGGCACACCCAAAGGAGTGATGCTGACTCATGGAAATTTTTTATCAGATGTAGAAAGTCTAACAAAAGCCTTTCCTTTTAAAAAAGAGTACCGGACGCTGTCTCTACTCCCTCTTTCCCATGCGTTTGAGCAGGTTGTTGATTTTTTGGCGCTCTTCAAATCGGGCATCAAGGTGATATACCTTGAGCGAACGAATCGGTTAACGATGCTCAAAGCTATGAGAAAGAATAAAATTACCTCGGCGGTGCTCGTTCCCCAAGCCCTGCGCCTTTTAATGACGGGCATTGAAAACGAGGTTGAAAAACAGGGTAAACAGAAAGCTTGGCAGATCTTAAATTTGCTTGCGCCGAGCTTGCCAAGATGGATGCGCAAATTATTATTTCACAAAGTCCATCAGAAATTCGGCGGAAGCCTCAAATTTTTCGGCTGCGGATCCGCGTCTCTACCTGTGAAGCTTGCCCAAAAATGGGAAGCCTTGGGTATTGAAATTTTTGAAGGATACGGAGCAACAGAAACAACAGCTGCCTTGACAATCAACACTCCTTACAGCAAGAAGTTGGGTTCTGTTGGAAAGGTCTTACCGGAAATGGAGGTTAGGATAAATCCTAATACCTATGAAGTTGAAACGCATGGTCCAAATATTTCCCCCGGATACTTTGAAGACGAAGAAAAAACTAATGCAACATTTTATGATGGTTGGTACAAAACAGGTGATGTCGGCGAGCTTGACAGCGATGGATATTTGTACATCACGGGTAGGGAGGCATTCCGGATTGTTTTGTCATCCGGCCAAAAGGTTTACCCTGAAGATTTGGAAAAAAAGTTAAATGCCCATCTTCTTGTAAAAGAATCTTGTGTTGTGGGGGTAAAACATGAGGAAGGAGAAATGGTACATGCTGCCATTATCACCAACTATCCGTCTAAACTTGACAACATAATAAAGGATGTTAATCAAAAACTTGCATCTCATGAACAAATAATGGAATGGAGTTTATGGAAAGAGGAGGATTTCCCCAGAACGCCTATCTTAAAAATAGACAGACGTAAAGTGGCAGAAGCTATTGTCGGTACAAAAGAGAAAGAACAACCAACCCAGTCAGTGTCCGCTGATCCCCTAATCTCCCAAATCTCCCAAATATCTAAAGTTGCGACCACCAAAATTAGAGACTCCCTAACTTTATCAGGAGATCTAAAAATGGACTCTTTAAACAGAGTTGAGCTTTTATCTGTAATTGAGCAAGAGTATGCTATTGCCATTCCTGAAACTTCTATAAATCCGCAAACAACTGTAGGACAGTTAAAAAAATTAATCAAGGAATCTCCTACATCCGAAGAGGAAATACCTATTAATGAGGTAAACTACTCGCCATTTTTATATAAATTAAGGCTAATTTTACAAAATATCCTTATCTTCCCGCTACATTCTCTTTTTGTACCAATAGATGTTTTCGGAAAAGAGAATCTAAGAAACCTTAAACCGCCGGCAATTTTTTATTTTAACCATATAGGCATTATGGATGGGGTTTGTATATTAAGAATTCTTCCTTCAGAAATTAGAAAAAAACTTGTTATAGCTGTAAATAGTGAACTTTGGAGCCAGTGGAGAAGATTTGTTGTAGAAAGTTTAAGTGGGGGCTTTCCATTTGATAAGAAAGAAAAGATTAAAGCCTCACTGGAGTTAACAGGGGAATTCTTGGATAAAGGGTTCTCTTTGCTTATTGCTCCGGAAGGTGAGTTTGCACCTTCTGGAAAGTTATTACGATTTAAAGAAGGTACAGGATTTATAGCAGTCCAGATGCGAGTACCTGTTGTACCAATTAAAATAGATCCAAGCTACCTTAAGATTTTTCCTCCAATGGATGGAAGATTTGTTGAAAATATTCCCAAAGAAAGAAAAAGAATTTGGATAAAAATTGGCAGACCTCTTATCTTTCCCAAGGGAACTTCTTATGAAGAAGCAACAAAAAAGATGCAGCAAGCTTTAAAAGCTCTCTAATTGCGCCCTATTAAGCTACAATTTCTCCATCAATAATCTTTTCTTTATCAAAATTAGACAGATGCGATTTTTTCTTAAGGTTCTCCCTTTTACCCATTTTTCTCAAAAAATAGAAGAGAAAAATAGGTGCCAGGAATAAAAGTAGCTTTTTGATTATAAGTAGCGGAATCATCCTCTTTCTTCAATTTTTTAATATTCATTTCCTCATCTCAGAATTTCTCCTAACCGTTTTATTTCCTCTCCGTACCTCGCCCAATCTCCTTCCCGTTGTGCACGAATAGCAGCTTCATACGCCTGACTAGCTTGTTGAAGGAGACCTTCTCTGGTTGTATCGGTAGGTGCTGGCGGGGCAGGTGTTTCCCCGGATGGTTTGGTTTGCCTATCCTTAGTACCGAAGATTTTAGCAAGACCCGTTTCTAATGTCTCTTCCATGGCAATTTTGTTTTCGTATGCAACTATGACCCGTTTGAGCTCCGGAATTTTTCCTGTCGCAGCCTTAAGGTAAAGCGGCCTGACGTAAACCAGAGACTCTTCAATTGGAATAACCAGAAGCGAACCTTGAATTACCTGAGAACCCCCTTGATCCCAAAGAGAGATCTGCTTGCTGACCTCAGGGTCCTGATTGATCCTACCAATAATCTGTTTGGGTCCAAAAACCAGTCTATCTTTGGGGAAACGATAAACGACGAGCTTGCCGTATTCCTGTCCATCGTTTCTGGCAACCATCCAGGCAGAAAGGTTATCTTTTGCCCTGGGAGTGAATGGCAACATTAAAATAAACTCTTCTGTCTTTTCACCCGGAAGTTTCATGATCATGTGACGTGGATTCATTGTTGGAGGCTCATTTTCTGTTTGCGCTGTGCCCCCTTGGACAATAGTTGGAATTTCCCACTGATCCTCTTTATTATAGAAAATTTGCGGGTCATCCATATGGTAAGTAGTGTAGATTGCAGTTTGTAAAGTAAAGATATCCTCTGGATAACGAAGGTGAGAAATTAAATTCTTGGGCATTTCCTCAAGCTTTTGAAAAGTTTTGGGGAATATCTTGGTATAGGTTTTGATAATTGGATCATTCAAATCGGCTTGGTAAAACCTGATCGTTCCATCATAAGCATCTACCACTACTTTTACTGAATTTCTAATATAGTTGACCCTGAGCGAAGTCGAATGTCCGTTATTTAGCGGTAGCGGTTGTGAATATGGATAACGGTCGGTTGATGTATAGGCATCAAGTATCCAGTACATTTTGCCCTCAGCGATTACAAGATATGGATCACGGTCAAGCCCAAGAAACGGAGCAATTTTACTAACTCTTTCTTTTATATTGCGGTAATAAAGGATACGGCTTTCCCTTGTAATGTCACTAGATAAAAATAATTTAAGGGAACCAAAACGTAGTGCATACAACAGACGCCGTATAGGAGAATTGATTTCAACGCCACCTTTTCCTGTATAGATAGTATATACATTTTCTTCCCCTTTGGGGTAATCAAACTCTTTTGATTTGGTTTTGACTATAACATACTCATTCGGGATTTCACCGTAGTAAACTTCCGGTCTACTGACCTTAAGTTCTTTGACTTCGGATTTTGGCGGTAAGTCTTTGACAAATAAAACAGGCAATCCTTCCGGAGTAACCTGATTTACGGGTCCGGCCGCAACCCCATAACCGTGAGTAAAAGTAAGTCTCTCGTTAATCCAGTTTTTGTTCGGCAGGCTCTCCGTTGCCAACTCTCTTGGGGAAAGCATAATTTGCCGTAACTCATTGTTAATTGTATAGCGATCGTTATCAACAGAATTAAACTCGTAGTAGGTTCTGATTTCCTGGATTTGGGAAAAAGTGGAGAGTAGCGGTTCTCTCTCCCAGAGCCTCACATTCTTAATTGTGAGATTGTTGCTTGCAATATCTTCTGCGGTAATGGGTTTATCGGCTGAAATGTTGCGCTCTTCAGTTTTATCCAATCCGTATGCTTTGCGGGTAGCCTCAATGTTATTTTTAATAAATGGCGTTTCTTTGACTAACTCATTGGGCGCAACTACCAGTTTTTGAAAAATCGTGGGAATAATAGCGGACGCAAATCCGACTATTACAGTCAAAGAAAATGCTCCAAAAAGAGGCGCAATTTTTCCGCTCACACCATAAAATAAAGCCATGATGGCAGAAAGGGAGTAAACAAAAACAGATACTTTAAGAAGCGGTACCATGACATTGGCATCGGTGAAGGCTGCGCCAAACACAGGACCGCTTTGAGCAGTAAGTAAATTATAAAGTGAAAGGTACGTACCGGCGGCTGTGGTTACAAGAAAGAGAGATAATAGAATGCCAATGTGCAGTCTGGCTTTTTGATCGGTTTGATCTTTCGTAGGTCTAATAATCAGGCTTTCAGGTTTTCCGGTTAATTTGGAGAGGTTAATTTTAGGAAATAGGCTTGACAAATTGAGGCTACCTCGCAGAACATAGATGAGCCCGCAACCGATAAGCGATATTAGAATAACGGTTTTTATAAGGCCAAGCCCCAAAGAAAAAACAGGCAGGGAAAACACATAAAAAGATACGTCCATACCAAATATTGGGTCTTTTTGACCAAATGGTACGGTTGATAGGAATTTTAAGACATCATGCCAGCTGGCTGAGGCGATAAAACCGATAAAAAGGGCAATAAAACAGCTTAAAATAATGCCAAGCTTCCCAATTATCCTGCTATTTACGCTTATTGGTTGATTGGTACCGATAAGAGATGCAGGGATGGCTACCATCCATGGTATTTTTGAACCAACGGCAAGAGATAAGTTCGTAAGAAGAAAGATTGTAGCAATAATTCCTACTGCGGCTCCTACAATGATTTTAGTGCTGAGGGATTTGACAAAAACTTCGGTAAGTCCTACTTCCTGGTACCACCACCAGTCGGTAATCAAAGAAACAATGCTTGAGAAGAAAATAAAAATAAGAACTGCTATACCCAAGAATGTCCAAGAAAATAATTTAGGTATGCTCATAATCACCCAAGGCGATGTTAGACTAATGTGTAGTATAGCATAAGTCCCAGAATCATTAAGCAACAATTCTCTTAAGCTCTAAGTGGGATTTTATAAAGAAGTAGCCAATAACTATGGCTGTGACAATTGGTGTAAACCATTCGGGAATATGAAAACCAAAACTATTTAAAACCATAATCACTCCCAAAAAAAGGATTGAATACATCGCTCCATTTTTTAGATAAACATACTTTTGAATTCTTTCAATGTTGTGGATAGTCACCTCTCTGACTACAAAGGCTCCGATGCCATTTCCCAAAAGAATCAGGGGCACAGACAAGGTAAAAGCAAACGCTCCCACCACTCCGTCAATTGAAAAAGTGGCATCAATCACTTCCAGATAAAGAATCTTACTTAAATCCGATCGGGTTTGACTATCTGTAAGAAGACTTTTTTCAGCTTTTTCAGCATTCTCCTTAAAACCATGTGTAATGAAGAAGGCAGTTGAACCAACCACTGCTCCAAATGCCATAAGCGGATTTATTTTTAAGCCAAACCAGACAATTGCCGCCAGTGTTATGGAAACAACAGCGTAAAACCAAACCCCTTGAGATTGAATAAACCTCTCACCCCGCAGTCCGAATTTCTTTGGCTCTAAAAATAGCCAATGAAAAAATAGAAAGATTAAAAATGTTCCTCCTCCGACAAGCAGGATCGGGGCCGATAATTCTACTGCTTCATGTACTTTTGGATCGGAGCTAAAGGCAGCAGTGATAGTCCCCAAAGGCCCAAGTGATGGATTGGTAATAAAAACGATGACAAAAGGCAATAAGCCTCTTAGCAAAAAAACAGCAATCAAAAGCCCCCAAATTAAAAACCATCGCCTAGCCCTTTCAGACATGGTTGATAAAACCTGAGCATTAATAACAGCATTATCAATTGATGAAACCGCCTCAAACAATATTAAGCCGAAAACTATCAAGATCATTGAAAAGA
>Ga0213870_1001297_pt1 | contig 11338 bp, 8 predicted proteins | sample WICALVC2017_Meta_FD_160119 | JGI IMG/M metagenome (GOLD analysis project Ga0213870, IMG submission 160119) | Freshwater microbial communities from subterranean cave lake in Wind Cave National Park, South Dakota, United States - WICALVC2017 | ecosystem: Environmental > Aquatic > Deep subsurface >... | reverse complement strand
CCCCAACAGCTCTCGGAGGTTGCAGACTTGGTGGCCACTGGAACAACCCGACATATTGATGCGGGGATCGTCTTTCAAAACGGTGTTGCGGTCGCGGTTTTTCTACTCTGGCTTGGCGCAGGTTTGGATGGGGCTGTGGTTCATGCAGTGGACGCTTATCGTTCCCGATATCGCGGCTCATCGTTACTGCCGCATTATTTTCTGGAAGGGGTGCGCACTCTAATAACCTATCCGTTTCCAAAAATAAATGTTCAATCAAAACAGATTAACGGCGACTTTGCGAGCGTCATCATTGCCAATGTCGGCCTGTTGGGGATTGGAAGTGTTACAAAAAAGGCCGATCCTTATGACGGGCAGTTTGATCTCATTGCCACCGCTCCTCGAAGCAGACTTTCATGGTTTTTATCCGGCCTACTCGCCAGCGTTCATGGCTATGATTTTTGTTTTGGGGTAGACCGTTCCCGTGAAACATCCATATCACTGCAATCACAAGAATCAGTCCCTATTCAAATCGACGGAGAACCATTTAGACCGCCCCTCACAGGCAGAGTCTCGCTCTTTGAGATAAAGATAAGGCAAGCGGCACTGCCACTGCTGATGTCCGTTTGACAGATATTCCGAATAGGGTTAAAATACTGCCAGAAAAGGAGGATGCCATGAAAATCACTATTTTATTTTGGGTGATACAAACCCTGCTATTTCTTCCAATCAATGCAAATTCAGCAACATGGGTTAGCGTAGATCGATTTGGAGCAGAAGGAAACGGGGATAGCTTTACGTCCGCGCTTTCCGCTGATGGCCGATTTATTGCCTTTAGCTCTACCGCCAGCAATCTCGTCTCAGAGGATAAAAACGGCACATCAGATATCTTTGTCCGTGACATGGAGACGGGCACTATTGATCGCGTCAGCGTTGATAGCACAGGCTTAGAGGGAAATGATGTCAGTAACTATCCTGCAATTTCTGCGGATGGCCGATTTGTCTCTTTTAGCTCTAAGGCCGCGAATCTTATATCAGGGGACACCAATGGATGGTTTGACGTCTTTGTTCATGATCGGGAAAGCGGTGAAACCTCCCGTGTCAGTGTAGCAAGCAACAGCGCACAAGGAAATGGAAACAGCTTTCCGTCTACGATCTCCGCTGATGGTCAATTTATTGCCTTTAGCTCAAGAGCAAATAATTTGGTGCCTAAAGATAAAAATGGCACCTTTGATCTTTTCGTTCATAACAGAAAAACAGGCGAAACAATGCGCGTTAGCGTCGATAGCTTTGGCGTTGAAGCAAATGATTTTAGCTATGCCCCTACCATCTCCGCTGATGGAAGGTTTGTTGCGTTTAGTTCAAAAGCCAGTAATCTCGTTTCGGGGGACACTAACGATACGTTCGATGTCTTCGTGCATGACATGGAGACGGGTGAAACATCGCGTGTTAGCGTTGGAAGCTTCAATAAAAATGCAAACGGACAAAGTGACTGGCCTGCGATTTCCGCGGACGGAAAATATGTGGCCTTTACCTCAAAGGCCAGCAACCTCATCGCAGGGGATCAAAACGGAACATTTGATGTTTTTGTACATAATCGAGAGACAGGGGAAACATCACGGGTCAGCATTGATTCATTGGGAGATGAAGCCAATCAAAACGGCGATTCTGTTGCCTCCGCGCTCTCTGCAGACGGAAGGTTTGTCGCATTCACATCGGGGGCCAGCAATCTTACGCCTAGCGATACCAACGGAACATTTGATGTTTTTGTGCATGACCGAGAGACAGGCGCAACAACACGGGTTAGCGTAGATGACTTTGGTGCCGAGGGTAATAATTCTAGCTATATATCCGCGCTCTCCGCAGATGGAAGGGTCGTTGCGTTTAACTCAAAGGCCAGCAATATGGTATATGGAGATACCAACGGCACGTCCGATATCTTCGTGCAAGAACTGATGAATGGGTTTGGAAACGTGGCGTTTTGATTTCTGATGTCGCGCCTACTTTTTCGTGCCGAGTTTAGCCAGTTCTTCGCGAGCGATCTTGTTTTCAGGGTCTCTTTTTAATGCATCTTGAAAAGAGACGATGGCCTTGTCGGCCATCCCCGTTTTTGCATAAGCCAAACCCATTTCAAGATGAGGTGCTACTTTAGAAGCATCAAGACTTGCGCTCTTATGAAATGCCTCTACGGCCTCGCGTAATTTTCCGGGAACACGAGAAAGAACCTCCCCATATCGAAGATACACCGTGTATTTTTCGGGGGATTCAGGAAACAACCGAATCGATTCTTCTAAAAAATAGACGGCATTTTGCAAATCATTTTCAGCGTAAGCGGATGCCGCGCGCGAGAAGAACGCTTGTGCCGACTGTGTCTCTGAAGGTGCCTGCAAATGACCGTCCTTTAACGATTGATCATACGCAGTTCTAGCCCCGTCCACGGACAAAGTGTCATAAGCGCGTGTTAAGTGAATAAAGATAGATTCAACTTCCTTTAACACTTCCAATAATTCCACCCCTCTATGCCGATCCGGATGGTAGCGTTTCGCCAGCTTAAAATAAGCTTGTTTAATCGCATCCTTTTCAACACCTGGGGCCACACCCAATATCTGGTAATAATTTTGAGCAGATATTTTCGCATAGACATCTCGAATTTTCTTGATCTGCATCTCTTTTGGCACGTCCTCCCAAGAGACCTCCTTTTCTTCTTGACTACCCGCCTTCTTCACAAAACTCGGCTTTCTCTCTGTAATATCTTGTTGTATTTTTTCTGCTTTCTGGGAGAAAGGCAACCAAGGAATGAGACTCTCTGTTGTGATAAACAAATTGAGGATTTGAGCGCACGATAATGCCTTTGTCGAAGAAAGCGTTAGGATATCTCGAACAGATCGTTCGTCATCAATAAAATTCCAGACCCAATCTAAATTGGAAGACCATTTAAAGGGCTTAGACCGCTGAACCGGATTTTTTTTTAAGACAGAATTCAGGGGCGGAAAAAGCCGCACGAGGCGTGTCCAATCAAAAATACGGGTCAATCCGTCTTGAACCATTTCATCTGGATCAATCGCAATCCCAATGGATTCTTCCGAAGAAAGCGGTGCCTCCTTGAAACTGTAAGACGCGTCCTCCCAGAAAAAAAGGCTTATGGCTATTTCCTTTATTTGTATTACCAGCGTCTCAAACAGGTCTTTGGGCTTCACAAATCCCTGCTCTACTAAAATTGCCCCTTGTGTCTTTCCAGTGGATTTTAAATATTCTTCTGTAATCTCATATTGTTTGAAGTTTATTTTTCCGGATTTTAAAAGAACCTCACCCAAATAATCGTCAGGATAATTGGATGTAGCAAAGAGAATGTCCCCATTTTGAAAATGGATGGATTTTGAGAACAAACCGTGGCGTGCGGTTAGAATACCCGTTTTAGAGCTAATTTTTAAAAAATGGAACAAGCTCGGAAGAGATACCTCTTTTAAGTTTCCAGCAAGAGGCACCGTTTTAGGAAGAATCATTTTAAGCCTTTTTTAAAAGAGGGGCTTCATTCGCAGACGTCGTTACGCCCTTTAACACAATCAGGAAGGGACTGGCGATAAACCAAGAAGAGTATGTCCCCACCAAAACGCCCAGTATCATTGCAAGGGCGAAGTCATGGATAACCTCTCCGCCAAAAAAGAACAGGGTTCCAACGGCCAGAAGGGTGGTAAGGCTTGTATTAAAGGTGCGCGCCAAGACTTCATTGATGGATCGATTGATCACCACAGGCAACATCTCCCGTTTTTTCGTTCGTAGATTTTCCCGTATCCGATCAAAAACCACAACCGTATCACTTAATGAATAACCCGCAGTAGTCAAAAGGGCTGTCACAAACAAAAGCGTAATTTCCTTGTCTAAAAGATAAAAAACACCAAGAACAACGAATACATCATGAAAAGTCGCAATGACAGCCGCGATCCCAAAACGAAACTCAAATCGAAAAGCGATATAGAGAATAATACCGAGCATCGAAAGCGCAATCGCAAGCAGTGCATCCTTCTGAAGTTTCTGACCTACTTTAGGGCCAATTTCAGTACTGCTCTCAACAACAAAGGAATTTTCTGGAAGTGCCTTAGAAAAGAGTTCGGAAACGCGGGAATCCATCTTCCCTCCCCCATCCTTTTTAATGCGAACGAGTAATTTTTGTTCCGCGACAACCGCCTGAAGTTCGGCATCAGGGATTCCTCCGTTTGATAAAACCTTTCTGGCTTCCTCTATTCCAATTGGTTTTGTAAACTTAATTGAGATAGCGGTTCCGCCCGCAAAATCAACACCCAAGTTAACACCGCCACTTGCGCCGCGCGATATCTGAATAAGGGCTACAATGCCTAGCAAAACAGCCAGCCCTGAAATCACAAAAAAAGTAAATCGCTTCCCAACAAAATCAATATCCGTTTTTTTAAAGAGTTCAATCATATTAGATACTCAACCGTTCTATCCGCCATTGCCTGTTAATAATATCAAAAACAACTTTAGTCCCCACCAACGCGGTGAAAAGATTAATGATGACGCCCAGAGAAAGAGAGACGGCAAATCCTTTAATTGGCCCTGTTCCAAACAGGAAAAGGGCGAGGGCAGTAATGAGCGTGGTAACGTGTGAATCAAATATCGAGGAGAATGCTTTTTCATAACCCGCATCAATCGCCAAACGCACCGGACGATCTTTTTTTAGCTCATCGCGTATCCGTTCATAAATTAAGACATTGGAATCGACTGCCATACCTACCGTTAAAACAATGGCGGCAATGCCGGGAAGGGTTAAGGTCGCGTGTAAAGCGGCCAGCGCACCCATCAAAAAAAGAAGATTGAGACAGAGCATGGCATTGGCCAAAAGCCCACAAAGACGATAGTAGAAAAGCATGTAGAGGACAACCAACAGCGCACCAATAATAGAAGTTTTGATTCCCTTTTCAATAGAATCTTGGCCTAAAGAAGGCCCGACGGTTACGTTCTGGATAATGTTCACAGGCGCAGGCAAAGCCCCCGCACGAAGCGCAATGGACAAATCCGTCGCCTCGCTTGTTGTGAACGAGCCTGTAATCTGTGCACGTCCCCCGCTAATTTTTGACTGGATCGTTGGCGTGGAATACACCGTATTGTCCAAGACAATGGCAAGCCGCTTCTCCAGATTTTCCCCGGTCACCTGCTCAAAGATTTTGGCCCCCACAGCATCAAACACAAGGGATACGGAAGGCTCATTAAAATCGCCAATTTCCACGCGGGCATCGGAAATAACATCCCCTCTTAACATCGCCCGTTTTGAAACAAGATAGGGCCGTTTTGTAACGTCACCCGTCTCTTTATCCACTTGTCGCTCAAAAAGAATAACCCGATCTTCTGGTACTTTATCTTGAAAATCTTTTAAGATTTTCTCTTCAGCATCCGATTCTATTACCGTTGGGAGAAGCCTTACAAGCGGGTTGTCTTGATCTACCAATTTAAATTCCAAAAGAGCAGTTCGGCCAATTAACTCCATCGCTCGCTTTGGGTCTTTTACGCCGGGAAGCTGAACAACGATCTGATTTTCGCCCTGCTTCTGAATAAGCGGTTCGGTCACCCCAAACTGGTCTATTCGATTCCGAATGGTTTCCAATGCCTGCGACGTCGCCCCCTCAAGAATCTGTTTTACTTCCGAATCTTTCAGAGACAGGATTTTCTTCTCTCCCTCTTTCTTTACCCTGAAACTTGAATATTGGTCTAAAGCCTTAGTCACAGCGGCTTCGCTTTCGGTAGGCGTTACGAGAAGGATAGTATGGCCCTCTCGCTGAATGGACTTAACCACGACATTCTCTTTTTCCAGCGATTCTTTAATCGCCACAACAGTCCGTTCGATCATGTTCTCGACGGCCTTCTCTCCTTCCACCTCCATAACCAAGTGCATTCCGCCTTGGAGGTCTAGTCCTAGCGTCATCGGTTTAAGAAGCGAAACAATGGAAATGGCAGAGAATAAAAGAATCAGTCCTACCCGCCATGCAATCGCACTTTTCATTTTACCTGTTCCTCGCCGTCTGTGTCGGTCACCAGAACCTCTTCAATATAAGTTCGGTTTATCTTGATCCGTGTCCCCTCTGCAACTTGAAGCGAAATTACTTTTGGAAAAAGTGCCGCAACCGTGCCAATCATTCCGCCAGAGGTCATTATCTTGTCCCCTTTTTTTAAGGCATCAATCATCTGCTTTCTTTGCTTGGCCTTTTTTTGCTGGGGCATAATCAGAAGAAAATAGAACAAGACAAAAATGGCGATAAACGGGACAAACGAAACAATCATCCCCATACCGCTTTGCGGAGGGCTTGTCCCTGCCGCCTGTGCATACGCATCTGTCACAAAAAAATCAATCAATCTGGCCTCCAGTCCTCATCTGAAAAAAACGCTTACAAAATTGCGCAAGGGTCCCGTTTTGGATCGCTTCACGCAACTGCTTCATTAGCGCAACATAATAATACAAATTGTGTGTGGCATTCAATACAATTGCTGAAATTTCCTTTGCCATAAAAAGATGTCTTAAATATGCTCTTGAAAAATTCTTGCAAGTATAACAGGAACAATTACGATCCAATGGCCGATCATCCTCTTTATATTGGGCATTCCGAATAGAAATCTCTCCATAAGAAGTAAATAATTCTCCTGTGCGGGCATGGCGAGTGGGCAGAACACAATCAAAAAAATCCACTCCCCGACAAACGGCGAGAACAATATCTTCTGGTTTTCCCACCCCCATTAAATATCGCGGTAGATGATCTGGAATAATCGGCACAACCCTTTCCAAAACCTTTAACATCTCCTCTTGCGGTTCGCCTACAGAAACCCCTCCAATGGCAATACCATCGAAACCAATATTCAAAATCGTCTCTGCGGCTTTTTTGCGAAGGTCTGAATAGAACCCGCCTTGGAGAAGACCATATAAATGTTGATCATTCCGTGTTTGCGCCTTCTTCGCCCGAATCTCCCAACCTAAAGTACGATCAAGAGACTTATTTGTTTTTTCGTAATCGGAACCATACGGGAGGCATTCATCCAGAGGCATAATAATATCCGCGCCGATGGCCTCTTCAATTTCAATGACCTTTTCAGGAGAGAGAAAATGTGTAGAGCCATCCAGGTGGGAACGAAATAAAACCCCTTCGTCGTTGATCTTTGTTAAAAGATTTTGGCTAAAAATCTGATACCCGCCACTGTCGGTTAAAATGGGGCGATCCCAACCGATAAATTTATGAAGCCCGCCGCGTTTTGCAATAAAGTCATGTCTGGGGCGCAGATAAAGGTGATATGCATTGCAAAGAATCGCCTTTACATCCATGTTTTTTAATTCCGCAGGCGTCATCCCTTTCACAGAACCCGCCGTTCCCACCGGAAGGAACGCCGGCGTTTCAAATGACCCATGTGCAGTCTGAACCACGCCCATACGGGCAGACCCATCGGGCGATTTATATAAGAGTTTAAAATGGGGCAATGGGGAATGTTCTTCCAAGATTTCACATCCGTTCAGGGGCACTCACCCCCAATAAATCCAATGCCGATTTTAAAACAATTTGAATACCAGAAATAAGCCCGAGTCGCGCCTTCGTGAGTGCCGCATCCTCCGTGACAATGCGGCATTTAAAGTAATAGCGATGCACCATGCCCGCTAATTCCATCAGATAAAAGTTGATTCGATGCGGCTCTAATCGCTCTGCCGCCATTTTTACGAGATGAGGATACAACGAAAGCTGTTTAATCAGTTCCATTTCTTCGGGAAGCAACAATAGGGAGACATCTGTTTCTTTTTCCATAGTATGCCCCTGTTCCTTTGCGACGCGAATAATAGAGCATAGCCTTGCATAGGCATACTGGATATAATAAACTGGATTTTCATCCGATGTTTTTTTGGCAATTTCTAAATCAAAATCAAGCGAGGTGTCCGACCGACGCATTGTGAAAAAAAACCGCGTCGCATCAACACCCACCTCTTCAATTACTTCCTTGAGCGTGACAAACTCCCCCGACCGTTTGGACATGGCCACTGGCTTCCCGGCGCGAAGCAGGTTGACGAGTTGGTGGATCACAATATCAAGTCGTTCCGGGGCATACCCCATTGCTATAACGGCCGCTTTGACCCGCACAATATAGCCATGATGGTCAGCCCCCCAAATATCAATGAGCCGATCATACCCGCGCGCCAACTTGTTTTTGTGATAGGCAATGTCCGATGCAAAATAGGTCAACTCACCATTGCTACGTTGAATGACGCGGTCTTTATCATCACCATACCGTGTGGTGGCAACCCAAACGGCACCATCGGCATCATAGACAAATCCGCTTTCACGAAGAGATAAAATCGCCTCGGAAACCTTATTCTCTTGATGCAAAACAGATTCACTAAACCACGAGTCAAAATAAATCCCAAACGATTTTAAGGTTTCTTTATTAAGGGAAAGAATTTTCTGATAACTATATTGCGTAAAAAATAACAGGACTTCCTCCGTAGGCGTTGTCACGCCCGCGACCATCGGGAGCGACATTCCCGTTGCCGCCGTTGCGGCCTCTTTGGCAATATCAATGATGTAATCCCCTTTGTAAGATTCGGCTGGGAGATCAATCTTCTCTCCACACAATTCTCGATAGCGTAAATAAGTGGACTGCCCCAACAAAGCCATTTGATTGCCAACATCGTTGATGTAATACTCTTGATCTACTTGATAGCCCACTGCACGCAAGAGGCGTGTCATCGCATCGCCTAATGCCGCCGCACGGCCATGGGCTACATGCAAAGGCCCCGTAGGGTTGGCACTGACAAACTCGATTAAAATCTTCTGGCCATGAAAGAGATCGGTCTTGCCGTACTCTGTTCCTTTTCTTAAAATCTCCAAAAGGTGACCATGACTCACTTCTTTCTTAATGAAAAAATTGATATACCCCGGCCCCGCTATCTCTATTTTCTCAACAAGATGGGTGGATGATGGCAACTGATTTAAAATGGACACGAGAAGGGAAGCGAGTTTCTGTGGGGCAACGCGTTCTTTTTTTGCCAATGAAAGCACTAAGGGAGTCGCGTAATCACCATGCTCTTTTTGTGTAGGGATATTCAGGATAATCGGGATATCTCCAGCGGATTTTAAATCCCCCTTTCTAACACCTTCCGCTAGAGCATCTTTGAGAAGGGCCGTTAATTCTTCCTGCAGGTTAGGCATGATAATAATCTTTGTACCACTTCACAAATCGCTTCACCCCTTCTTCAACTGGAACAATAGGTGAAAATCCAGTAACTTTAATCAAATCGTCCACATCGGCAAAGGTCTTTTGGACATCGCCCGCCTGCATGGGAAGTAGTCGGCGTTCCGATTTTTTCCCAATCTCTTTTTCTAAAAGATCAATGAGAGTCATCAAAGGAACAGGCCGATGATTCCCGATGTTAAAGACCCGATACGGCGCAGACGTCTTGCAATCTGCGGCTTTCGGAACAGCTTCGCCAACACGCACCACCCCTTCGATGATATCATCAATATAAGTAAAATCCCGTTCCATCTCCCCATAATTAAAAACATCAATTGGCTGTCCTGCCAAAATAGCCTTTGCAAATAGAAACAGCGCCATATCAGGACGACCCCACGGGCCATACACGGTAAAAAAACGCAGACCTGTTGTGGACATTTTGTAGAGGTGCGAATAAGAGTGCGCCATCAGCTCATTTGCCTTTTTGGTAGCGGCATAGAGAGAGACCGGATGATCTACAGAATCCGATACAGAGAACGGCATCTTGGTATTTGCGCCGTAGACAGAACTTGAGGAAGCGTAGACCAGATGGGGAACTGCACTATGACGGCACCCTTCCAGAATATGCAAAAATCCAACCAGATTGCTTTCAATATAGACATGCGGATTAGTAAGGCTGTATCGTACCCCCGCTTGCGCCGCAAGATGAAATACACGATCAAAATGCTCTCCGGCAAAAAGGTCGGCCATCCCTTTTTTATCTGCGATATCCAATTTAATAAATTGAAAACGCGGATTCTTTTGGAGGCGATCTATCCGATCAATTTTTAACTGAACCTCATAGTAATCGTTGAGGTTGTCAATGCCAACGACACTGTGCCCATCGGCCAAAAGCCGTGTGGAGAGATGAGATCCGATAAAACCAGCCGCGCCAGTGACTAATAATTTCATTTACAGCCTTCCATCGACCCATGTCCGATCCCAGATATGCTTTACATCGTATATCACCGATTCTGGTTTCAGGAGGCTATATAAATAGTCGCGTGTCCACTTCGCAAATTGATTGTGGGCGACAGCCAGAATCACCCCGTCATAGCGATATTCCTGCGGCTTCGACGTTAAAGCAATTTGATATTCATGGGTAACCTCTTCTTTATTGGCCCAAGGATCATGAATATCGACATGAACATGATATTGTTTTAGTTCGTTGATAATATCCACCACGCGGGTATTCCGAATGTCAGGACAGTTTTCTTTAAACGTCAACCCCAACACCAATATGTGGCTTTCAGAAACCTGAATCTTCTTTCGGGTCATGAGTTTGATGACCTCTCCAGCAACATAACCGCCCATACTGTCGTTAATCCGCCGCCCCGCAAGAATGACATCGGTGTGAAATCCAATCTCCTGCGCTTTATGCGTCAAGTAGTAAGGATCAACCCCAATACAATGCCCGCCGACCAAGCCGGGAGTGAAGGGCAAAAAATTCCATTTCGTTCTCGCCGCTTTTAGAACGTCGTCCGTGTCAATCCCAAGCTTGTTAAAAAGCATGGCCAATTCATTGATGAGGGCGATATTCACATCGCGTTGCGTATTTTCAATGACCTTGGCCGCTTCCGCCACGCGAATCGATTCCGCGCGATGCAGACCCGCAGTAATAATGGAACGGTAAACAAAATCGATCTTATCCAACGTCTCGGGTGTAGAACCTGAAACAATTTTTAAAATTTTAGTGACAGTATGTTCCTTGTCGCCGGGATTGATTCGTTCAGGAGAATAGCCGACAAAAAAGTCTTCATTAAATTTCAGATTTGATTTCTCTTCCAAAAGTGGAACACACAACTCTTCGGTCAGTCCCGGATAAACGGTTGATTCATAGACAACAATATCCCCCTTTTTGAGGATCGAAGCAACAGCCGTCGTTGCCCCAATAACGGCAGTAAGATCAGGCCGTTTATACGCATCAATCGGCGTGGGCACAGTAATAATAAAAAAATTGCACGACTTCGCATCAGAAAGATTGGATGTATAAGTCAGCCAATCCGCGGCCTTGAGGGCCTCGGAAGAGACCTCCATGGTAATATCAATCCCTTCCTTTAGCTCCCTAATCCTCGTTTTATTGATATCCAGTCCGATGGTCTTATAT
>Ga0213870_1001296_pt1 | contig 11341 bp, 9 predicted proteins | sample WICALVC2017_Meta_FD_160119 | JGI IMG/M metagenome (GOLD analysis project Ga0213870, IMG submission 160119) | Freshwater microbial communities from subterranean cave lake in Wind Cave National Park, South Dakota, United States - WICALVC2017 | ecosystem: Environmental > Aquatic > Deep subsurface >... | reverse complement strand
ATACTAAACTAATTAACGAAATCTTCTTTATTTCATCAAAAAGAATAACCGCAGAAGCTATTAAAAAAAATGGATAAAGCGGATATCTAAACCAGCCATGAGCTGGCTCATTAGGAATAGCAAAAATATAAAGAATAAGGTAAGCAACAAAAGGAATTAATACCATATAATATTTTTTAAATTCTCTCGCCAATAGAAAAATTGAAAACCATCCGAATAATATCCATCCGTCTAAATAAAAACGGTCAACCAACAATGGATTTGTAAAAATGGAAAAAAATCCGGAAAAGGTTATATCATATCTTGCAAGTTGGAGTTTCCAAAGGTTAATGAATAATTCTCTGTCGAAAGCTAACCCATATAAAATATAGAATAAAAATATAGAAAAAGTTATTCCGCCAACGATAAAAGCATCTTTCCATTTTCCCTTATAGGAAAGGATCATCGACAAAGAAAGACCTACCACAAGCCAGGGGACTTTAGCCAAAGACAAGAACCCGGCTATTATAGCTGCAATATTCCTAAACTTTTTATTACCTGACTTTAGGTATCTAGTGATAAGGTATAAAACTAGCAGCCAAAAAGGTATCAAGAAATTTTCGTTCTGAACTATACGTGAACCAATAACAGTCGTTGGAACAGTTGCATATAACGCCGCGGATAGGACAGCGATTTTTATGTCGTATATCTCCTTGACTAAAATAAAAATAAAAACTATCGATAAGATTCCTAATCCTAAAGCCAGTGGCCTTATCTTTTCTAAAGTCACATCATACATATCTTTAGCTCCATTGAGTAATGCAAATGATCCAGCCACCAACCCAAAAAGTGGAGGATGTTCAAGATAGGGCTTAACCAACAAAAAAGCTGCTCCCTGATACTTAATTTCTTGTCTTTCTTTATATTGAGGATGCGGGGACCAGGAGATTGGAACTCCTTTTTGGATAAGATTTATTCCAAGCCATGTCCAGGCAAATTCATCGAATGTCGCCCCATGACGGGGAACTGTCCTGAAATTGTCGTGTCTTAAAACTAAGCCTAATAATAGAATAGCGGCAAGAAGAAGTATTATTGTATAATTCTTTTTATAAGTAAGAAATGATTTCAATTTATTTGATAAGTCTAATAATACCACTCGTGAGTCTGCTCCTGCAATCTTATCCCCGATTTTTTAACAGGTATTTTGGAGTCGACGTATGGACTAGACTTCTCGAGATAGAACATGTAAAAGAAAATAAACATAGAATTCCGGGGAAAATAAAAAAGGGATTCATTATAGATGGTTTCTTTGATTACCCCATTATATTCCCATGGCTGTTCTCTTTTTTCTCAAAAAAATTTTTACTAAAGATTCAGGGACTAGTGTCACCCTTTTTCGATTCATTACAAAATATTCTTGTTTTTTATATCACTTTTTCCCTAACAGGGAGTTTACCAGCATCTCTCCTTGCTCAAGTAATGTATTCTTTAATTCCTATTATACCCATTGAAAATAGCTATCTAACTCCTAGGTCTTTAGGCTATTTTAACTTTACTCTGGCATTCTACCCGTTACTTTTATTTCATATTAATCAGAACCCTTTACTTTTGCTACTTTCTCTATTTTTCACTTGCACTTTGTTCTTAACGCATAGATTCGCCTTGCAATCATTGGTGTTTATATCTTTATTTTTCAGTGTTATTGATCGGTCGTATTGGTATATTTTGAACATCATTTTGGGCTTTGGGATTGCGGTTATTCTAACAAAAGGTTTCTATCTTAGGGTATTAAAAGGACATCTTTACAATATTTATTTCTGGATAGTAAATTATAAATACAGATTTGCCCATCAAATATATAGATTAAAGTTAGTAAGAAGAACCGATTGGGTGGGTAAAGTCTATTCTCTGCTATCTCTTTTTTCTCCTATTTTTCTTTTCGCTGTAAATATCTGGGCCTTCTCCGCATTTATATATTTATTCCTATATTTTCAGAGATCTTTGAATTTTCCAACAAATATTATCTACTTAAAAATGAGTTTTTGGATAATCTTTTTTTATATATTTGGTTCTATTGTTCTTAGAATAAAACGCCTAATTCCAATTGGCGAGGGCCAAAGGTATATGGAGATGGTTTCTGTTCCTTCAGTGATTCTTTCCTCTGTCTTATTCTTTTATTTTTTCAATCAGTATGGGATAATCGTCGCCTTATTGATGGGAATTATCCTATTGGGCAATCTGTTTGTTATTCTATTTTTTCAAATTAAAGGAATTATAACTGACAAAAATCGCTCATTGACGAAAGACCTTCAAAACACATACAACTTTATAAACCGCCTTAAAGGCGTACCTAGAATTATTTGTATACCCCACCAGATTACGACTATGACTGTTTACAACACCAAAGCGGACGTTTTGGTTAACGCCGATAATCCGGGGCTTATGGAAATACAAGAGATTTATCCTATTCTGAAGAAATCTATTCCCTATCTTAAAGAAAAATATTCACTTGATTATCTACTTCTTCGGGAAAGTTTTGCAAAGTTAAGCGATTTAAAGATAAAAAATCCGAATACGGTATTCGAATCAGGAGATGTCAAAGTTATAAAGCTTACTTAGTACTTTCTGCTTCTAAAATCTCTATAAGTCTTAATCTAATCGTTTCCAATTCATCAGCAGGTATTTCCCTCATCTTCTTATATATTGTGACTTCGCTGCTATCTTGATTTATCCAAATTTTCGTTTTTTCTTCGTAATAATCCGAAATGTTATACTCATCAAACAGAGTAACTAAAGCTTCTAAAGTTTTATAATTTTCTTTTGAAAAGTAACGGTCTACTCTTTTTTCACTTTTAGTTAAAATGTAATCGCTATCCTGAACAACACTTAAAACATATCCTGATCCTTGGTCCGAATCTGCAAGAACTGTTCCAACAAAATTATTTATCTGAAAAGGTTTTTCTTGGTTATAAAGATTGTATGTCATAAGAGGTTCGTCTAAAGGTCTATAATAAAATAAAGATAAAACCTGGGGATCCTCTATCCCGTTTTTTTTACTATCTTCTGAAATATAATCCAGAATCTCTCTTCCGCTTATTTTATATATATAAGGCGGACGAGAAAATGTAGTGAGATAAATTTTTTTTAACTGTCCAAAAGGAAGTTCAATCGGAAGAGAAACTAAGCTTTGTTTCATTGGGCCTTTACCCCAAACGCTTCCAAGAAATGAAGTAATTGACAAAACAATCGTAAAAATAACTAATAGAGTCTTGAATTTATAATTCTTAATATAATCAAAAACCGAAGCAGAGAGGATGGCAAGATAAGGATAAATTGGAATTATATGTCTTTCTGCTTTAAGTAGTGCAAAAGCTGAAAAAAAATAAGAGATGAGAACCGCAAGCAAAATAGGCTTTAAATTACTCTTTCTTTTTAATGCTAAAATAAAACCGGAAATTATTAGGATAAAATAAAAAATTCCAAGCTGTGCAAAAGAATTTAGATAAAATGTCAATGAATAGGAAGATAAAGGATTTCTTTCTTGCTCCGGAACAATTAACCACATCGGACCTCCTTCTCTATGGCCGTAAAAGTATTGAAAAATCCAATAATAATTTTGATAATATGGATATAGAGATACGATTAGACTGATAATAAATGCTAATCCTGCATTGATTAATATTTTCTTCTTCTTAAACAAGCCTTTTTTTATAATCTTGTAAAGAACATAAAGCAGGGGACCCAATACATAAACGCCTGTTATCCACTTTACTAAAAAACCTAAACCGAAAAATAATCCAAATAGTATGGAAAATTTTTTATTTTGAAAGTAGTTTGATTTAATAAGAAAGAAGATACTCCATATAACAAAAGCTGATGTTGCTGTTTCGGAATAAGTAAGATGCAAATGAAGAAGAGTCCAACCATAAAGAGCAAAGATAAACGCTGCAAGAAATGAAGATAAGCCACTTAAGAAATTTCTGGCAACAAAATATATTCCAAATATAGTAGCGATGTAGAGTAATCCATTTGTAAATATACCCCAAAAATAAGAATTTGATAAACTAAAAATAAAAAGAAAAGGAGTAATAAGCAAAGGGTATCCAGGTTGCCTAAAAGGCACAACCTGTAACATATCATACGGGGTACTAAAGGATAAATTATATTTAATTAACCTGTAAAATTCGGTTGCCATTCTCATATAATGCTGTTCATCCCATTCTGGAACTTTATAAGTTCTTAATCCAAAACGGATAACACTGGCCATTAAAACAAGCGAAAGAATGCTAAGCAAAAAAACATATTTATTGGACTTTATTGTTTTAATAATCTTATTCATAAGGGTTTAATTAGAAGAAAATTTTCTATCTCTTTGACAATTTTATATCTAATTTTTAAATCCTCTGCTTTAGCATATTCTTTATTTAAAAGAATCGTATCTAAGTTATGTTTTTTTATAATCTCTTTTATTGGTTTTTTAATATAAGGGTATACATCCGAAATATTATTAATATTAGTGTAGTTTGCGTTTACAAAAACCGGACATCCTGTATGATAAATGGTGCTTGTTGTCATTTGATGCGGGATGCAAAGAAGTTTTGGTTTGACTTTTAATGATTTAATAAATGTAAACATTTTTTCCATACCTGGAGTTACTGTTCTTAGCTTATCTTTAATTATCCCTTTCCTTTGAATAACAAGAATAGTTATTAACGATCCTGCACCAAATAGTATATAAATTGCTACTAGAAATGAAGAGAATTCTCCTTTGAGAGAATCGAAGAGAAGTTTTGATGCTAAAAAGGCAGTCGGGAAAGCCGAAAGCTCCAAGTATCTTTGCCCTTCCCCAAGAAACCTAAGTTTTGGTATCCATATTGTGGCCAGAGACAAGGAATATAGAAAAATAACCCACAAGACAAGCTTTTGAGAAAATGGGTCTTTTGGATATGTAAAAATATAAAGATAAAAAACAGGCAAAGTCCATGGATTCGTAATTGCCAAAACAAAAGGCGGGAACTTCAAAAACTGATTGTAAAGTTTAAAAATAAAATCCTTTGTCTTGTGCTCTTCATAACTTCCTTTGATCTGATGATAGAATCTATACTTCGCATTTTTATACCAAAAATACAAATTCCCCAAATGTCCTTTTAAAACCTTGAGGTAAAATCCTTTTGAAATAATAATAGCTAATAATAGAGATAAAATAAAAACCACTATATACATCCAGCTTTTTTCAACAAAACTGAAAAATAGTGAAAAAAATAAAAAACCTTGAGTCGTAAATCTATGCGTTAGAAAAATTAAAGTTCCGGATAATAAACTTATTGCAAGAAGTGCAAAATGATTGTTTTGCGTGAATAAAAAAAGAGACAAAAATAAAATAGTGAAAAGAGTATAACCCAAAGATCGTGGAGTGGCACTTGAATTCTCAAGAATAATTATTGGAGTTAGAATATATATAACCTGGGTGACCAAAGAAAAAATAATGCTTCCGGTTAAATAAAAACTTATAAAAAAAATTAATACAATTAATAAAGAATCGAAAAATGGAGAGAAGATGAACTCATATTTTTTAACGAGACTAAACGGAAATTTTGAAAGAATTAAAATAAATACAGGCGGATAATCATACTCGCCGGGAACCAAGAACCCATTTTCGATTCTTCCGGGAATTCTTTCTCTTTTATGATATTCTTTTAAATATAAAAGATGTGTCCATATATCAACTCCAAACTTTTTATTAAGAACCCTAGGGTAAGCTTCAAAAATAAAAGCGAGAACGGGAAGGATTAAACTTACGAAGAAAAGATTAATCATTTTTTGCCCATCGTAGAGTTAAGAATGAATCTATTACTTTAAAACCGCAATCCTGGTAAACTCTAAGCGCAGGAATATTACTCATTTGAGTTTCAATTATTATGCTATCCACGCCCCAATCTTTAAATACCCCAAAGGAAGCCTTAACCAATTTTTTGGCAATTCCTTTTCCTCGAGCCTCACTTGAAACACCCAGAAGGGGTATCTGCCCCTTTTTTTGTAAAGTTATGTATCCCAGAATTTTATTGTTTTCCTCCCAAACCAAAACTAGGTCAGCCGTTTTTCCTAAGACGGAATTTTCAATCCATCTTACATAAAATTCGTTTGCCCTGTTTTTTGGGATTAAAGGATCATTTAAAACTCGGCTCTGGGAATAAAGTCCAGAAGTTAAATTCTTGAGCTTTTCTAAATCGTTTTTGTCTGCCTCTCTTATTTCATCTACCGGTTCCTCTATCTCTATATTCGGAATGCTTATTTCAAGACTTATTAATCCATCAATCAAATTAAAACCGTTTTTTTCAAGAGCATGAATGACGGGAAAGTTTCCAGATTGAATCCTATATGTTACGTATCTAACTTTATCTTTAGTTAATTCACTTAGTAAATCTTTTACTCTTCTATTTAATAGTTGAGAAGAGTCTCCGGGTTCAATATGTGTAATTTTAGCAACTCTGAATCCGAAAACATCACTGTCAAAATTATCTATTTTCCAAGAATATTTCAATTTTTAGCCTCCTTCAATACATTCAAAGCAACCTTTGCTGTATTGTTCCAATTATAAGTTAAACTGGATATTTTTGCGTTAGTCCGAAGTTTCTCATATAAACCTCTATCTTCCAGTATTTTTATTGTTTCTTCTTTTATTTCAATCGGTGTATTTTTTTTAACGATAATCCCATTAACTCCGTTTACAACTATATCCCTAAGACCTAAAACATCGTAAACAATTGACGGAGTCCCAACAAATGCAGCCTCAGGGACTATCAAACCCCATCCTTCTTTGACAGAAGGAACAACTAATATGTGTGCTTTCCCCATTAATTCAAATTTTTTCTCATTGGAAACAAATCCCCAAAAGATTATTTTGTCAAAAACTTTTAACCTTTTTGCCATTTTTTCAAGGTAGATCTTATATTCTGTATCCCCACTTCCTATAATCCAAAGCCTAGCGTCTGGTATTTTCATTAAAATCTCTTTAAGTACCTTTATTGCATCTTCTATACCTTTGGATTTTGATATTCTTCCTACAAAAATTAATGTTGGATTTTTCTCTTTTTCTACTTTCTTAATTTTTTTAGGAACGGTTATACCCATTGGCAAAACTGTAATATTTTGAGGATTAACGCCATTTTTAACTAATTCCTCTTTTGTGGAATTTGAGATTGTTAAATAAGGAACGTTTTTATACATAAATCGAAGATAAATATTTTCCAACATTCTTCCGATAGAACCGAAAATTGGACCAAACATCTTTATCCATAAATTATCTGCAACCTCACATATTAAAATTACTTTCTTCTTTTTTACATATAAAGAGGTGAAAAACGGAAGCCCGTGAACCTCATCAATAACTGCATCTATATTATTTTCATTTTCTTTATAGTGTTTGTATGCAAGAAAATGAACCGAGGAAAATAAGAAACGAGCATCTGGATGTCCTACTCTTATTATCCTTACACCATCTAATATTTCTTCTTTCTTTGCACCAAAAAAGTAACTTGAGAACCAAGTAACTCTATGTCCCATTTTTACCCAGCGTTTTGCCACTTCGTATGTCAGGACTTCAGCCCCACCACTCTTCGGATTTTTTATATCCCTCCAATTGAGAATTAAAATGTTCATTTTAATTAGATGTAGGACTTAAGATTCAAGATTTAAGAGATTTCATTTGAAATCTGATTAGACCGTTCAACATTTTCCTACAAGTTCTGTTTGATTGTGTGCAGTGTTATATTCTTCCTCTGTTATGTATTTTAGATCTCTAGCTAAAAGTAGATGATATTTAGTTTCTTCGAGAGAACCTTTAGCAAGATAAAGAAACTGTAAAAACTCTTTTCTGTGTCCTCTTGAATTTCCTTCTATTATGTTTGCTACTATCGAAACACATGCCCTTCTAATTTGGCTAGTTAAGCCGTAGGTTTCGGCTTTTGGGAATTTTCTTGTTAGTCTATAAATAAATAAAACCAGTTTATGGGCCTCTTCAAAAACTTTTAAATTTTCAAACTTATCCAACATATCTGTAACTTATTTCTTATATCTTACCTCTTACTTCTGCTATGAGGCTTATCGTAGTAATGTAAAATTTTTAGTCTATAGAAAACTGCAAGTGTGTCCCAAAGCATATGCAAAATAATTTTCCAGAAAGAAGTAGTAGTTACGCTGCTCATTCCGCCGAAATTAAGTTCGATTGGACCTTCAATAATTTTTGTATATCCTCTTGCATATGCAACTGCCAAAACTTCCACATCAAAGGCAAAATTTTTGACGAGAATTCTTGGAAAAACATCTTTAGCTACTTTACTTCTGAAGAATTTTAACCCAACTTGCGTATCTCTTATAGTCAAACCAAAAAGTATTTCAGTTAGAGTTCTATACCCCCAGGATAAAACTCTTCTAGCGGGTGGATAATTGACATGGGATTCTGGATGCAACTTACTTCCAACAACTATATCCGCGTTATGAAAATTCATAAGGTCCAAAAGAAGAGAGATTCCTGTAGGATCAATGTCCATTCCTCCATCGATAAAACCAACAATTCCTCCCCTTGCTTTAAGCATCCCATACTTAACAGCGTAGCCCTTACCGCGATTTTTTTCATAACCTAAAACTTTGATGTTTTTCTTTTCCATCGATTTTGCCTTTTTATAAGTACCGTCTAAAAACCCATCTACCACAACAATAATCTCGTACTTATAAGGAAGACTAGATAAAGTCTTATCTAATTTTTTAATATTCTGTTCAATGGTTTTTTCCTGTTTATAAGCAGGGACAACTAATGATATAGATTTAATCTTAAACATTTGAAGATAAATTCTTTTAGATTATACCTGTTTTTCTCTCTTTATAGCAAAAGGGTAATAGATAAAAAGCAAGATCAAAAGTAAAAGAACGGATATTATAGACATCTCGATTACCTGAAGAAGATTTTTATGAAAAAAGGAAATTAAAACAATTTGCAAAAGAGACGCTCCTAAAACAAAAAGGGAAATTATTGTCTTGTGAATTGACAAATAAAAATTCGCAAATAAGGAGCATAAGGAATACACTGCAATAAATATTCCAAAAATTCCCAAAAGGGAAGCTATTCTTATATAGCTGGTTCCAAATAAGAGTGTAACCATAATCTCCGGCAATGAGTAATAAATAAGAACTATTAATCCTGCTAAACCTAAAGTTAAAGCAATACCTATAAAAAATAAGTTTATATATCTTTTATTGGCCGCATGTCTTTCCGAAACCAGCGGAAAAAGAACCATAGTGACGGGAAATGTAGCAAAAAATATAATTTTACCCAAAACAGAAAGCGCAGCATAATACCCGGATTCAACTCCAGGAAACAAATTTCTAACCAAAATAATGTCTGTCGTAAATAGAGAAGTTAAACCTAGACTGGTTAGAAATACGGGAATGGAATACTTAAGAACTTGCCTTCCTTCTGTAAAGGATTTAACACTTTTAAATTTCTCCTTCCTTATAAAATAAAAAGCTACTATAAAACCTACTATAAAAGATCCGATTAGACCGATAAAAGCTCCCAAGGCTTTAAATCCCAGGTAAACAAGAACAATCGCAATAAGTAATTTACTAAGTATTTCTATGGTATTTGATACAAATAGGGCAAAAAAATTAAAAAGCCCCTGAAGACTTCCCTTTATAAGAACTGCTAAAACTCCTATAAGAAATCCAAAAACTATAAGAAGAGAAAAATATGGATTAGGAAGGTGCAGAAAAGATGTAATAAATGGCGAAATAATTAGCAGCATAAAAGCAATAATAAGTCCATACGATAAAATCTTCTTCCTCATGTATATAAAAAAAGCCGATAAACTTTCTCTATCCTGTTTCCCCTTATACGCGGAGATAAACTTTACAATAACAAGAGTTAGGGGAATAAAAGGGATGGAAACAAGGTAGTAAACAGAAATTACGCTCTCCAAAACACCATAAGCCTCAGGACCGAGCATTCTTCCCATCAAAAGATGATAGATATAGTTACCTATGTTTAAAGCTCCTGTCGCCAAAAAAACCCAAAATGTTGCCCTGAAAAATTCCGATGAGATTATTTTTTTTATCATACTGATTCGTAAACCTTAATAGTTTCTTTTGCAGTTTTCTCCCATGAAAATTTTTTTACCTGAGTTAATCCTTTTTGCGAAAGCTCTTTTGCAACATCGGTGTTGAAATAAATTTCTCCAATTCCATTTGCAATACTATTAATATCGTAGGGATCTATATAATGGACAGCATCTTCCGCAACTTCTGCGAGAGAACCTTCTTTACTTGTCACAACAGGACAACCGCAGCTCATCGCTTCTAAAACGGGCAATCCAAAACCTTCGTAAAGGGATGGCATTACAAATAAAGTTGCAAGATTGTAAAGACTCACTAAATCTTTATTATCCACAAAACCCAATCTTATAAAAAGACCGTCGCTCTCTGTAAGCTTTTGAACTTTATCCAAATCCTGATTCCAAGGATTAGATCTGTCAAATCCGGTTTGAACCAACGCTTTTCCAACTAAAACTAAAGGAATATTTATCTTTTTAATTGCCTCGACCAATCTCGGCAAGTTCTTGTTCCAGGTTACATCGCCAACATAAAGTACAAACTTCTCGGGAATTTTGTACTTTGTTCTTAGTTCATTGTTCTTAGTTCCTAGATCTTCAGTCTTAAGTCTTTTGAATTGTTCTCCTGCTGCTAAGTAAACAGCATGAACTTTATCTTTTCTCACACCAACAAACTTAAGAATGTCAGTCTTTGAGCTTTGGGAGTCCGTGATAATTGCACCGCTTCCTTTCAAGGCCATTTTTTGAATTTGCCACTTTAAATTCCCCCTTAATCCTCTTGGAAAATATTTAGGGAATACCAAAGGAATCAAATCGTGAACAGTTACAACGGTTTTCCTTTTTTTTCCACCAAAGGCGGATCGTCCTATGGACGAAAAAATAGGCAATGTCAGGAAAAAAGGTTCAAAGTACGGATAATGAATTAAGTCGACATCGGATGACAGACCTTTACCTTCATCCGAAAATATATAGTTATTTTTCTTATCGTACTTTAAAAGTGCGTTTTTAAGGTTTTCTATGTAAAATCCGCTTCCTCGAACTCTGTGCTGAAGAGTATGGACGCGGGGACTCATTATAGCTATGTTCATCTTTATCCTGTTAAATATGTTTCTTGATTGTAGCAAAGAAAGGAAGCTTTAACAAAATGGCTAAAACTGAAAGTATTAATAAAACCGAAGCTAGTTTCCTAATAAATGTATCTTCAAAAACAACTAAAACCTCGTGTGCTCCTTTATCTAAGCTAAAAGAAAATAAGCCCT
>Ga0213870_1001295_pt1 | contig 11348 bp, 11 predicted proteins | sample WICALVC2017_Meta_FD_160119 | JGI IMG/M metagenome (GOLD analysis project Ga0213870, IMG submission 160119) | Freshwater microbial communities from subterranean cave lake in Wind Cave National Park, South Dakota, United States - WICALVC2017 | ecosystem: Environmental > Aquatic > Deep subsurface >... | reverse complement strand
CCTGTCAAGATTCTTTCCAAGGTAGAGAGAAAGCGCCTTCAAGAGAGCAACGGTAAAGCTCGAAGAGGATCCTAAGCCGGTTTTTGCGGGAATGGGAGCAAAAGTCGCAACTTCAATGCCGCCGCGAATTCCCAAATCAACAAATGCGGCACGCAGTCGCGTGTTTTGAATATCTTTTGGGTTTTGCACTGTTTCGGTCTGCGAGTAGCGGACGGAAATCGTATCTGAAAGAAGCGTCTTCTCTACCGCGGTGTACACGTACTTGTCAATGGTGGTTGAAATTACCCGGCCGGGGTGCGCGCGGTAAAAGTCCGGGAAGTCTGTCCCGCCGCCCGCAAAACTGATACGCATCGGAGCCCGAGAAAGAATCATGGGTCTAGTCTACCAAAAATCGCAAAGCATCACAAGAACCGTGTCAAAATCTTGAATCATAAACGCTGTCCGCTATGCTCTTTTTCGGCGGGTTTTCTACAGTACTCCAATCATCGGTTTTGACATTTTTACTCCAAGGTGAGGCTCCTGTCTTGGTGTAAAACAGTAAGCCACTTCTTTCTTTGGTAGCACTGAATAATTCTCAATCAAGATAAATTCGTAGGTAAGTAGATTATAGAATTGAATGACACCTACTAAATTATTATCTCGATTTTCAATGCGAATATTATAACTATCGCCGGGGAAGCGCAAATTCCCTGTTTCTTGTCCGGTCCAAAAAGGATCATCCGTAAGACGACATTTTATTTTTTCTCTGCCAAGTCTAACAAACTGTCTTATTTTATCCCATTGTGATTTTAACACTTCATCTTGTCCTAAATAATATGCGGCGAAATTGAAAAGGATTTTTACCAACGCCCTTTTTATCACATCACTAATAGTCCACTTGACTTCAACCGGCAACTCAATTTTATCAAAGGTGGGTTGAAATCGTTCATGCTCTCGGTATGGTATCCCCCGCCTTTTTTAATTCAATCACTATTGTATCATGTTCCTCTGACGATGGAGCAAAAATTTTATATTGTCTTTCTCCGCCCTTGCCATAAATATCTTCTTGTAAGTTTAAATCCTTGATCTGTTCTTTCGTAAACTTATCCCATTTACTAGTCTTTTTGTTTAATACATGAAATTGAGATATTGGGGGCAACAATTTCCCAGTTTTCCCATCTACGCCTCTGATAAGCACTCCTCCAAATTCGCCTGTTTCGTCTCCCTCTCCGAGAGAAAAACGCATATCTTTTTGGGGTCTAGTCTCACGGGAGAACATACCTTTTTTATAGCGTGTGACGCCTTCAAGTGTCTCGCGCGCTAATATTTGGTCGAGTTCTTTTTTAAAAAAGTCGTTACATCTATCACAAACACATCCCAGTGTCGGAGTCCTTGAGCCGAATTTACCAAAACTTTGTGGCAAAACATGTTCTCTGCCCTTGAAATCGGAGTTATTGGTGTTGCCGCAGTAAATACATAACTTTTCTTTCCCTGTCATAAATTATTCTGATTTCTTTTCCCAGATTTTTCTTATCTTCTTTGAATTACGAAGGGTGTTTTTAAGATGAGTTCCTGAAGCTACGCTTCATGCCTGAAGATCAAAAAAACTTTCTCTTCACGTACGATAGCGTATGGTGCAGAGCGCGTCTTAGGGCAAGGGGAAGGAATGAGTAGAGGCGTTGGACGCACTGGAGCGTGTATCCACGGTAAAAGCCGGGGTATGCGGCCCGGTTGGCTTTGACGATAGCGAGTATTATTTTTGCCTGCTCTCGCTGATACATAAAAGATTTGTTCTTGCCGCTTATCGTATACACCGTAAAATACTCTTGAAAATTATAGAACTTCCCTTTTGCGCCGAGCTTCAGCCACAGGTCCCAATCTTCGGCATACCGCCAATTTCCGTAGCCGCCCACTGCGACTGCGGCATCTCTTCGGAAGAGAACCGTGGTGTGCGAAAACGGATTTGCAGAAAGAGCATGGTTTCTGATTTCCGCATCGCCCTCATGTTTGCAGTACCGAAACAGTTCTTTTCCTTGAGAATTCACCGCAATTACTCCGCCCCCAACGACAACATACGCTTGATTTTTTTCCATGAACTCAACTTGGAGTTTTAATTTATCGGGATGACACCACCAGTCGTCGTCGTCTAACCGGGCAATGTAGACTCCCCGCGCCCCTCGGAGCCCCGCATTCAAGACAGAAGAAATGTCCGGATGTTTACTGTTTTCAATCCTCATCGACCTCACTCGCGGATCTTGCGCTCGCCACGCGGCAAGCACGCTCTCTGTGTTGTCGGTTGAGGCATCATCGAGCACCACGATCTCAAAATCCTGGAATGTTTGAGAGAAGACGCTCCGCAATGCGCGTTCAAGAAGCCGTGCTCTGTTGTGCGTAGGAATTATGACGCTTGTTTGAGGCGTCGTGTTTGCAGCCATAGATGAAGCCGTCGCAACGCCTTGTATCGCGCTGCGAACTTGGCGTAAACGAGCTTACACCACTGTTTAGTCATATACCATGGGAAAAGAAGGTGTGCTTGTTTCTTCCACGACATCGTCTGTTTTAGTTTTATAAAAATGCTTAATGTTGTTTCTTTTCTTTGCACTTCTGCCTCAAAATCGTGAGAAAGGCTTCCATTGCGTCTCATTCTATACTTCGCAAGTTTCTCTTTCAGAAAGCAAAACTTCATTCCTTTTTCTGCGAAACGAATCCACAACTCCCAATCCTCAGAACGGAGATATGCTTCATTAAAAAGACCGCAATGCTCTATCGTCTGTTTACGCAAAACAACTGACAGTGGATTGATAAAATTTTTATTAAGCAGTTTTTTGAGGATGGCGTTTCCTTCGTAAAACTGGTACTCGTGATGAAATAAACGGTCTGGCGCACCATCAAAAAAATGCCAGAGATCACAGTAGGAGATATCACAATGAGGATGCGTTTCTAGAAATGCAACTTGCTGCTCTATTTTCCGTGGAAGAAACAGATCGTCTGCATCGAGAAACGCAATATACTCACCGTGTGCTTCCCTGATGCCTGTATTCCTTGTAGTAGCAAGTCCTTTGTTTTCTTGAAATACGTAGCTGATGTTTCCTTGTTCAATGTAGGGAGTAAGTCGCGAATACGTGGTATCTGCAGACCCATCATCTACTACAATAATCTCAAGAGGTTTGTATGTTTGGGAAAGCGCAGAATCAACCGCTTCGAGAACGTACCGATCCATGTTATAGGTTGGAATAATGACCGAGACGAGCGGTTTCATAAGCCAATTATTTTGAAGATTTCACGGAATCGTTTCTCATACGTATGATCACGAAGCGTACGTTCGTAACAAGCCTTCGTAATCTTTTTTCGTTCATCGTCGTGAGAGAGGTAATATTTAATTTTCTCAATAAGGTCATTCAGACTCTGGTATGCCACTATTTCGTCTCCAATCGTGTAATAGTCGCCTATGTTATCTGCCAAAGCAGTGAGGAGAAAACCGCCGCAGGCAGGAATTTCAAAGTGGCGCGCTTTGATCTGGGGGGTTCCGCGATGGAGCCATGCGGTGAAGTTCCTCACCATATGCGCATCAAAAACAATTTTATTCATTGACCTTCGAAAAAAGATTCTTCCGAGAGAGTTTGTATTCCAGTGTCCCGATGGCGGATTCAGCGCTAGATTAATTTTACTCGATTTGAATACCCAAAGCATTTCTTTCTCATCTATTCGTCCACGCGGCCAGCCATTGCCGTACACCGCAACATGGATTCCTGCTCTTGCAAGAGCGGTGAGTATCTTTTGCCGAGGTCTGCTCCAGTTCCCTACAAAACTTACGAACGGCTGTTCCTGCTCCGGAGTTCTCCATGTTACTGGATTAGAGACGTCAAAACCAGCAGCAGCCCATTGGGAGTGAATAATATTTGAGACGCTAATCTTCTTGTACCACTCGATCGCGCGCGAATATGTGGTCACCGCAAACGAGAAGTGGGGCGCGTAATAGCGAGAATAGTTATGAAATCGCCAATGGTCATCAGAGAACCATGCGATGCTTTTGGTGAGCTTTTTTATTTCATCAAGGGTCTGTAATTCGAGTTCGTCTGTAAACATAAAAGCGAAGAACGCATCTGGTTTTTCATTCCGAACCAAGTGTATGAGTTCTTCATTTCCGCGACTTCGTCCTACCTCTAAAATTCGCTCGTAAGGGAAGTGGAGCACCTCGATCCCTGGCATACGCTCCAGCGATTTATAAAAGTTTGTGTATTCAAAACTCTGACCGAGTTCTTTCTGATAATTGCAATAGGTTAGTCCAGTAAAAATGATTTTCATAGAGTGTACTCCGCTACTCCGAGGGCGCGCTCATACAATCGAGCAACACTATCCCAAGAATGTTTTTCAGCCTCTCTCCGTGCCGCCCGCGACATCTGTCTCCAGAGATCTGGATTTGAAACCAGCGCATCGAGTTTTTTAAGAAACATCTCATTCTCATGTGCGTTTTGTTGAATAAGAAAGCCGCTCTCTTTACTTACGAGAAACTCGGGGTTTCCGCCGCTCTCTGACACGATAGGCACAGAGCCAGATGCCATCGCCTCTAGAATGACAGCCGCAGAGGCCTCATTGAGGCTTGGGGAAATCAGAACCTCGCTCGAGGCGAGCAAGATTGATATATCTTCCCGATCCATTGCTTCTATCCAATGGAAGTTTTGTACGCCGCAAGCGGATTTCAAAAAGTTATAGGGAGGAACACGACGTCCCACTAACACGAAACGCGCCTTCGTGAAATAATCTTTCGCTATCTCAATAAAAACATCGGGCCGCTTTCGGGGGTGCAACTGACCAATACAAACGACGAGAGGCAGTGAATTCGGAATTTCGTGTTGCTCTTCGAGGTACTTTCTGCTCCGCTTGCGAGGGTGAAAAAATACTGGATCTACTCCATTCAAAATCGCAATTATTTTTTTTTGAGGAAAATGTTTTTTCACGCTCTCTGCCGCAAAGCGCGAGACAGCGAGCACCGTGTCTGCACGGCGAAATATAAAACTCCGTAACCACCATGGCGTTCTTATCCTCCACAACTTCTCGTTTTTCAAAAGGACCGTGTGCCACACAATATCATATCGTGTCCGAGGAGGCTTGAAGATGATAAAGAAAATATCCGAAACGGTTCCTGTGCCAAGAAGGTAATTAGGCTGCAGACGAGAGAGGAATAATAGTTTTGCAATGAGATAAAGAACACCTCGCCACTTTTTGAGGTTTATTTCAACAATACTTCCTTTCCTGGTGAGTGTTTCTCGAGAGATGGCTGGAGAAACTTTTCGTCGTACCTCTCTCTCTGCGAGGAAGGTAAGTTTTTGAGGGTTGGTCCTGCTGAAGACAGAAAGCTGTACATTATCAATACCGTCTGCTGGATCGCCGCTGAACGGCTTTATAGAGAACAGGGTAATCATTTGACATTTCTACAAACCGCTATCAAGACATAAAACTGGTTTGGTTCTGTAATCGCTACTCGCTGAATAGGTGAATACTGTTCAGCCGCAAAATGTTTATGAACGAATTTTTGGAGTCCTAATATTTTCACGATGAACTGTTTTACTCGCCGCAGGGGCGTAAAGACGCGTAAACTTTTAATCCTCTGTTTCCACAGAGGCAACGCCGTGGTCTGCATTTGTCCGTATAGTGACTCGAGCACAAAGTGACGCTTCATAAGAGCAATAAATTCTTTTTTCGTTAGCTCTTTTGCATGAAAAGGATTATCAGATTGAAGTCCTCCAGAAATTAAATCCTTGTCAGGAGTGGAGATAATACAGAGACCGTTGGGCTTTAAAATTCTTTTAAACTCTGCGAGCATGATGTCTTGATTGACGAGATGTTCAAGCGTTTCAAAAGAAACAATTATATAAGCGCAGTTGTCTGGAAGCTTGATGCTCTGATTCAAGTTCGACTTTTGGAACTCAATATTTGTCTTTTGATGGTTTTTCCTCGCATACGTGAGCGCATGGTCATTGATTTCTAACCCAATCACATTTTTTGCGTGTGCAGCAAGGAGTTCGCTTCCATAACCGCTTCCACACGCTGCATCAATAATCAATTCTTTTCCCGTGATGAATTGCAAGACAAATCGGTATCTATCCAGATGGGCCATGACGCCACCCGTTTGATCAGTTGTAAGATGCTCTCGGGGAGCATAGAGCCGCTCCCCCATAGAGAACTCTTTGTTTTCCTGCTTCATATTATGGAAATGTTTTACGAAATATAAATACCATAGCTGAATCAATCTCTAAAGAGGTATGGAGACTGAAGCCGAACCGTTCAGCTAAATCTTTTATAGCTTCTCCACGGAGGTCATCGTACATGTGTCCTGCCTCTAATTGCGGCTCTGAGAAATCCAGAAATTCTTTCCATGGATTTAATCCTCTCCTCACATTGAAAGAGAGTCTGCTTGCCACTCTTTTTACGGTTGCTGCATTGCCATGTTTTTTCCAGTATGTAACGGTTTTTTGAAACCACGTTTTCCTTTTATCCCTTGCCATTATGCCATGAAAGTCAGAACTCACAAAAAGGTTCCCCTCTGGTTTCAAGACGCGTTGTGTTTCTGCAAAAACAAAATTTAAATCAAAAACGTGTTCCAGCACGCTACGCATCACTACAGAATCAAAGGAGGAGGCGCGGAAAGGCAGATATTCGGCAGTACCTTGTACAAAAATAAAATGCTCACTAAGTTTCGGATCAATCTTGCCCAAGAGCAGACGGCGCTCATAGGCTTCCCTGTTTGGTTCTAGACAGACATACATTTGGTCGGTTTTGAGGTGCCGTCTAAGCTCTCCGCTGTTGCCTCCAATATCAAGAATCTTTCTTCCTTCAATGTTTAATTCAGCATACTCTGTATCCGCCACTTTAAACAAATCTGGATCTTCTAGCAATGGTTCTATTGCTCGAGAGGACTTATGCAAAAGATGCTTCCATAGCCTTTGAATGGGGTTTATATAGGGAGAATGGGAATCAGGAATAAAGTTAATGATTTTTTGATCTCCGCTATGTGCTATCGGATAGGTCCGATGGCACAGAGAACAAAAGGCTCTTTCGGGAAAAAATTCTATTTTCTCATTTTTACAAACAGGACAGGCTAAGAGGTTATCAAGAATCATAAGGCAGAGAATAGAAATTAACTCATGTGTATCACGCGAAGCATTTCGACAGCTCGATGCCGCCATGTATGGTTTTTTAGGACCAGTATTCTTGCATTTTCAGCTAACCGTTCACGTTCTGCCGTCTGCACTATCCAATAGTCTAGCAGTTGGAGCATTTCGGAACTAGTACGGAAACTCAAAAATGTGCCTTTGGGGAATAAGGTGTGTATATCTTCTCGATCGTCGACAATTTGAAACCCGCCAGAGAGGGCAATCTCAAAGGTGCGTGCCGAGACAGATGTCATATGATCTACAGAATGGATATTCAGCACAAGTTTAGAACGGTTATAGACTTCATTGAGCTTCGTGCGATCTAAAACTTTCCCTTCCTTATCTCCGCTGGGAAGTCCTGAGAAATACTTCGACCAGTAAGGAATACCCTGTCCAAAGACAGCAGTTTTGTAATGCGCGGGGATTTGATTTAACCAGTATGCCCTGAGAAGGCCAGAGGGGTTTTGCGGTGAAAGACTTCCAACAAAACAGATATCGTAGATGCGCTGTTTCTCTCTCTCTGGAAAATCAAATAGGGGGTGGAAAGCGTGGTTATCGCCAGCAAGAGGCAAGTAAGAAAGGTTATGATTTTTTGAGAAATGACGTAAAAGCGGCAGCCATGACCTATCAATAAAAAAAATCTTATCTGCAAAAGTTAGAGCGAGAAGCAAATCTTTAGATTGTTGAGCCGCTGGGGGGGAAGTAACCCAGTATAGGATTGGTTTTCGGAAATCCCTTGCCTTGCGGATAAACTCTGGCAAAATATTCGGCGCATATTCTAAAATAATGATGTCTGATTGAAAGTTTGCAATAGATTGTAACCACTTTTGACTCGCTACATGTCTAAAGTAGTCATCAATTGTATAGGGATTTCGCGTAAGCCGTAAAGCAATTTTTTTAAGAACCGTACATGGCCTTTCTCCTTGTTCATCGAAGAAAAAGACAGTGTGTCCAAGCGACCGAAAAGCGCTTGCGAGATACCCTGAAAGATTGCCGTGCCACGTTGTCCCTGTTATATGGATACGCATAATCTTTTCAACGCCTTTTGCAGTTTTGACCTTAAACCAAATGCAAAGAGAAAGAAATTCCATCCGCCAAAGGAGGTAATAATGTGATACAAACCATGAAGTGAGGGTTTCATCTTGAATGCTTTGAGAAGAGCAGAACGCCCTTTCTGAAGTTTCCCAAATTGACAATAGTGAACTCCTTCAAAGAAATAGAACCACGCTAATGCCATTTTCCCCTCTCTTTCGTATACAGGGAAGTGTCTTTTCAAAACAGTTTGCAGATTTGAAAGAAAGTAGCTCTGGTAACGTTTTCCTAATAAAATTCCCCTATCACGGAGGCGAGGAGTGGGCGTGTAGTAACGGAACAAGGGTTCTGCAACAACGCGATAGCGAAAGAGTCTGGAAAACCTCAAAGAAAAATCAAGGTCTTCAAGACTTCTTAAGTCTTCATCGAACCACATACTCCCTTCAAAGAAAACGGATTTCTTTAGACTCCATCCATTGCCAATTCCTGCCCTCCAAAAATCCTTTTCTCGTTCTGCGAACACCTCTTCGCCGTCTTCATAATGAAGCCAAAAATTCGTAACTAACGCCCCTACCTCTGTAGTTGTGTTTAGAAAAGCTTGCTCCACTTTCTCGAGGTAATGAGGCAAAAATTCATCCTCATCGTCTAAAAACGCGATGAGGCGACCATTGCTCTTTTTCACACCAAAATTTCGAGCGGCCGCAACGCCTCTATTCGTAGGAGTTTTAAAATAAGTGACTCGGCTTTCGGTTTCTGTAACACGTCTTATAATAGACTCTGTTTCGTCTGTTGAACAATCGTCAACCACAAAGCACTCCAGATTCTTATACGTTTGACCAAGAACACTTGGTAGCGCTCTTCGCGTTAAGAGGTCAACACGGTTATAGGTAGTAATGATAACCGTGATTAAAGGCAGTGATTCCATTATAAAGAGAATGAGTTAGAGATACCGTCTCTACTTATTATTGCAAATTGAGGCAAGGGGACGATAAATTTTCCGCCGCCAGCTAGGAACTCCTGCTCCCGTTCGACGAATTCCTTTATAAAATGCCAAGGGAGAACGAGAAAGTAATCTGGGCGGGCGATACGCGCTTCTTCTTCGGAAACGATAGGAATGTTTGTTCCCACCGTTCTTTTTCCCCACTTATCGGGGTTGCGTTCCGCAGCCGCGGTAATGAGGTGGTGGTCAAGACCGAAAAATTGAAGCAGGGTATTTCCTTTCGTGGAAGCTCCGTATACGTATACCTTCCTTCCTTTCCCCACCTCTTTTTTGACAAAGTCGCACAGCGCCTCTTTAAGGATATGCACGCGTTTCTCGAATTTCTCATATACTTCCTCTTGATTGAGTCCAAGTAGCGCTTCTTGTTTTCTCAACATCTCTATTCTCCTGCGCGCTCCTTCGAAAACGCTGATTTTTTCTCCCTCACTACCTACGTGTCGGATATAGGTCCGAAAACTCCCGCCGTTTATCTCGTTTAACTCAACATCGAATACTTCGAGACCGTGACGCCGAAGCAAATTCTCAAGGGAAAAAAAAGAATAGTATTCCAGGTGCTCGTGGCAAATATTATCGAATGCATTCTCTGACAGCATCATCGGAAGATAGCTCATTTGGATGATAAACACTCCATTGGGATCGAGACATTTGACCACGTCCGCAACGAATGTATTCGGATCCTCCAAATCATAGAACATGGCAATAGCCGTTACCACTTTTACCTTCGTGCTTCCGAATTCTTTTTTCCACGCGGCAAAACTAAAAAAGTCATCAATGATTTTTGTGGTCCCTTTGCTGGCGTATTCTCTCAAATTACGCGCTGGCTCAAACCCCACGAGATTTACGTTCTGCAGTCCGTATCCGCGAAGCAGTGTTCCATCGTTTGCCCCAATATCTAAGACAAAATCACCCGGTGAGAACTTGACGAGCGACTCACCTTTAGCAACAATCTCGTGTAATGCATCAGTCATGGTTTTACTAATACCAGACCTATACCAATAATTTCTATACATCATTTCATGCGGAACAGTATGTTTCAGTTGGACTAATCCGCACCCCCCCTTATCTGCATCGCAGAGCACAAGTTCAAGCGGCGCCTTTCTTCGGGTATTAAAAGCTCCCTGTGCAATAAAGTCTGATATAAAAAGATCGCCTAGTGAAAGGATTGATGCAAGGGGTTGAAAATCGCAGATTCGACAAGTGATTCTTGTTACCATAACTTCTGTCTTTACGTAAAGGATAAACTATTTTTATACCACTCTATGACTTTTTGCATGCCTTCCTCGAGAGTTGTTTTTGCCCGAAACCCAAATTCTTTTTCTGCGCGGCTTATATCAAGCATCCGGCGCGGCTGACCGTCTGGTTTTGAAGAATCCCAGCGAATTTCTCCTTCAAAATCCATAAGAGAAGCAATGGTCTGTGCCAGCTCTGCAATGGATATTTCCATGCCCGACCCCATATTTACCGGTTCAGGTTTATCGTAACGCTCTGCGGCGAGAATGACGCCTTCTGCGGCATCTTCTACGTATAAAAATTCCCGAGTTGCTTTTCCAGTTCCCCAAACTTCAATGTATTTGCGATGAGCATGTTTTGCTTCATATACTTTCCGGATAAGCGCCGGAATCACATGTCCTTTTTCAAGATCAAACTTATCTCGAGGACCATACATATTTACCGGAAGAAGATAAATGGAGTTAAAGCCGTACTGCTCACGGTAAGCTTGTGCCTGCGCTAAAAGCGCCATTTTAGCAATACCATATGGCGCATTTGTTTCTTCTGGATAGCCGTTCCAAAGATTATCTTCCTGAAACGGAACTGGTGTAAATTTAGGATAACTGCATACGGTTCCTATTGCCACAAATTTTTCTACCCCCTCTTGCCGCGCCGCTTCCATAAGCTGGATCCCCATTATTGCATTGTCATAAAAGAGTTCTGCGGGATGATCGCGATTGAACCCGATGCCGCCCACTTTGGCGGCAAGGTGGATTACCACATCCTGCCCCCGCACTGCCTCTTCGCAGTCTTTTTTATTCCTCAAGTCGCACTCGCGGGAACGGGATATAGCGATGTGTCTTTCTGGCACTCCGCGAGAAATGAGCTTCTCTGTCACAAAGCCGCCCAAAAATCCTGCGCCGCCGGTTACCAGAATTTTTTTATTTTTTAGGTCCATACCTTTCCTTGTCAGC
>Ga0213870_1001294_pt1 | contig 11354 bp, 15 predicted proteins | sample WICALVC2017_Meta_FD_160119 | JGI IMG/M metagenome (GOLD analysis project Ga0213870, IMG submission 160119) | Freshwater microbial communities from subterranean cave lake in Wind Cave National Park, South Dakota, United States - WICALVC2017 | ecosystem: Environmental > Aquatic > Deep subsurface >... | reverse complement strand
GGCCCTTTACAGATGCAGCAATTCTTGGAGCATACATTCTGCTTCCAGTGTAAAGAATGCACTGCTTTACACCCTTTGCAACTGCCTTTGTCCCAGCAAGCAAACCAGTCAGGTAACATGCTGGTATATTCTTTCGAGAACCCTGCCAGTCATGTTTGATCAGCTCCCTGCTGTGAGCCGAAACCAGTACCTGATCTCCAACCTTGTTCGGTTGCAATATTTGAACCAGAGCATTTTCGTTGCTTGTTCTTACAGTAGCGAAAATATGCTTTCCAATAAGTATACCCTTTCTCTTCCTGTAATTTGTCTTGCCCTCTCTGATCCTTCTAAGCAAAGGTGTAAAGCTCAATTATCTTTCCTCCGACAGTTAGAGCAAGCGTGCCATAAGCACTTATAAACCTTTTATATTTTTCAGCATCATACATAGCAATGCTTTCTGTGCATGCAAACGGTTTTCAGCTTGCTGCCATACAACTGACTGCTTACTGTCTATAACACCATCAGTAACCTCCTCTCCCCTCTTGGCAGGCAGGCAGTGCATGAATATGGCATCACGTTTTGCAAGCGACATCAAATCTGCGTTGACCTGATAGTTTGGTAGAAAAATGCTCAACCTAGCATCTTTTTCAGCCTCTTTACCCATCGACACAAACGAGTCTGTGTAAACAATATCTGCGTTCCTTACAGCCTGCTTCGGGTCGCTTGTTATTTGAACTGTTGAAGCATTCTTAGCAGACTCTCTTCTTGCAAATTCAAATGCTTTCTCATACGGCTCGTATCCCTTTGGACATGCAACAGTTACATTGATGCCTGCTAATGCGCACCCAATTATCAGCGAGTTGCAGACATTGTCGCCATCGCCTATCCATGCTAGGTTCAAGCCATTTAACCTGCGCTTCTTCTCCTTTATGGTCAAAAGGTCTCCTAGTACCTGGCATGGGTGGTAAAGATTCGATAGCATGTTTATTACAGGAACGCTTGCAGCATTTGCAAGCCTCTCGACATCGTTATGGCTGTGAACCCTAGCAGCTATTGCATCTGTATAAACTGACAGCGTCCTTGCTGTATCTTCGATCGTCTCTCCCCTAGACAGTTGAATTTCGTTCATGCTTAGGTTGATTGCATGACCGCCAAGTTCGAACATTGCGGTTTCGAAACTGACCCTAGTTCTAGTCGACGGCTTCTGGAAGATCATGGCAAGAACTTTGTTCTTCAGCAACTGCTTGTTTTTCTTCTTTAACTTGGAAGCTAGGCTCAGCAGGTTTGCTATCTCCTTGTCGTTAAGTTCCATAAGCATCAGCAGATGTTTGGTCCTAAGCAAGACCATCCCCCAGTATGGAATTGACAAACGATTGCGCATTGAATGGCATCAGGTCATCATACCGTTGACCCATGCCTAAATAAAGAATTGGCTTGCCTGTTATATGCACTATAGAAATTGCTGCCCCACCCTTAACATCTGCATCTGTTTTGGTTAGTATTGCACAATCGAAGTTAGTGTACTGATGGAACTCCCTTGCCTGGTTGATGGTATCATTACCTGCAAGCGAGTCGCCTATGAATATCTTTAGATCGGGGCTTACGACCCTGATTATCTTGCTCATCTCGTCCATCAGATTCTTGCTGGTCTGCATCCTACCAGCTGTGTCGATCAGCACAGCATCTATTCTGTGTGATTTTGCATACAGAATTGCATCCCTACCAACAGCGGCTGGGTCTGCGCCGTATCGCTGCGCTATCACCTTTATGCCAAGCTTTGAGGCATGTTCAGAGAGCTGCTCTATTGCACCAGCTCTGTGTGTATCGCCCGCAGCTATAACGACAGAAAATCCCTGTTTCTTGAGCATGCTACCTACCTTCGCTATTGTTGTGGTTTTGCCAGTTCCGTTTATGCCCAGGAAGACTATTGCGTACGGCTCGCTTCTGCCCTTCTTTGCATTTACACTGCTGGTCAGGTCTATCGTGCCTGCCTTCTCGAACATCTGCGTTATGTACTGCTGCAGTCTGTCCCTAACAACTGTCTGAGCATTCTGACCCTTATCCAGTTTCTGGCCAACGAGGTCCTTCTTCATTGTTTCTGCCAAGTGATCGATCACCTCTTGGGCAACATCGCTTTCAAGAAGAGCGATCTGCAGATCAAAGAATACCTTGTCGATGTCTTTTTCGCTTAACTCCTTTTCACTGATGCTCTTTACTGCATCGGAAAGCGTCCGCTTTAGTTTATCAAACATGACGTATCAACCGGACTTTTTCTGGAGCTTCTGCGCCATGGAATTTACTTCTGCTCTGGTCTGCTCCATCTTCATTGCCAGATCCTGCTTCTGTGAAAACATGGAGCGCAACGCAACTTCGAGCTCCTTTATCCTTGATTCGATATAGTTTATTGCATCGTCCCTACGCTTTTCTATTGCAACGCCGGAGCCTACGCTTACGAGCAGTTTATCAACAGGGGCAACAGATGCTTGCATGTAAACACCTATGCCTATGGGCATAAGCGTCTGCACATTGTCCGTGCCAGACATATTCCTTATCGCATCGATGGCGAACCTGCCATCCTCTATTAACCTACTAACGGTAGCCTCCTTGGAAAGAATGTCGTTCAGGTAAGCCTCGATGACCTTCATCTGGGCAACCAATGCCTGCAGTTTTTCCTCTTCACTCATTACAAAAAATGCACGCGTTTTCTTGCTTATAAATGCATACTGGTTCTGTTGCCTCTGGCAACCGTTAGTAACTTTGTAAAGATTCACTTGCTCTCGCAGAAAAGATTCTTATGCATTGCTTGGATAGCACAGTTGTGAGCAGTGCAAAGAGCATAAAACTCTATGATTTAAAAGGATGGATCAGAGTTTATGAAAAAAGCAATCCAAGCGATATGCTGAAGATCAAGAAACTGCTTGACGAAAGTCTTGACAGCTGCAATGTTCTCGTAATAGGCGCTAAACTTGAACCGGGAGATGTGCACCAAGCACACTACCACAAACATGAAACAGTCATAGTATATTGGTTGAGGGGCAAGGCAGTTGCTACCGTAGACGGCAAGGAGCTCGAAGTTGCGCCAGATACGCTTGTATACATACCTCCAATGGTTGTGCACAAATTCGCAAACAATTCGGAGCAGGTATGGGAGTGTGTTGCAATGGCGGTTGGACCCAAAGGCGTTAAGCTGGAAAATATCTGGCTCAATCGACCCTGATTATCTCTGGCTTCATACGCAGGTCAAGCCTGTCCTTATGCGCTGTTATGATATGGTCTTCGTACTTTTCAAAACTTGGGAACCTGCTGTTGCATAACGCGCACTTCAATACATACTTCGCCATACCGAAATTAGCACTAGGTAAAATTTAGACTTTAATCGATCATCGGGCTTGCATAGCTTTCACAGATTTGCGTTAACCAGTCCTTATCAAGTGCATCCTGCAGGTATTCACAGATCGGTCTATTTTCCTGCCTTGCAAGGCCCTTTGCCTGCCTTACCGCCTTTTGCAATGAGTCCCTAACAAGTCGCTCGTTGTATTTTGTTAGTAACGATTTTACAGCACCTCTTGCTCTTTCGTCCAGATTGCATGGCTTGAAGTTTTCTTCTATTATTGCCTCTATCCACTGCGAAATCTGTGAACTGCTCACAAAGATTGTATGCCTTCTAAGATTATAAGGATTTTTTCAAAAGCTACTGTTAAGACGCTAAAGATTATGTTGATTATAGATGGAAGAAGGAAAAAAGCAGGATTAAAAAAAAGGTTTTTAGGCCTTTGTCTTGCCGAGCCTTTTGTCAGCATCGTCCCAGTTTACGACATTCCACCATGCCGTTACATAGCTCCCCCTGTCGTTCTTGTACTGCAGGTAGTACGCATGCTCCCAGACGTCAAGAACAAGCAGCGGGATGGTACCCTGACCAGCTTGCAGATTATGCTTTTCGATATTGAAGGTCAATAGTTGATCAGATGCAGGATCGTATGCAAGTATTGCCCAACCTATACCTTCTACCGACTTTGCCGTCTCGCTGAACTGTGTTTTAAATGCATCAAAGTTTCCAAAGTCCGCATTTATCATGTCTGCCAACTTGCCTCCTGCCTTGCCTCCACCATTTGGTTTCATGTTTGGCCAGAAGATCGAGTGCAGAACATGGCCAGAAACATGGAACGATAGATCCCTTTCTATGCCCCTAACGTCCACTCCCTGAAAATTGGCCTTCCTTGCGCTCTCCAATTTATCTAGCGCAGCGTTTGCACCATTGACATATGCCAGATGGTGTTTGTCGTGATGCAGTGTCATAATATCCTTTGAAATGTGCGGCTCCAGCGCATCGTAGCCGTAAGGTAGATCCGGTAGTGTGTACTTCTTGACCATACGAATAGTTCTCCTCGCATTTAATTAACTTTTATCCTTCAATGAATTTCAATCATGAGTATTGAAGGAGTGAGGATTAGCTTTATAGCAAGTAGTTTTGTAAATGAAGATGATGATTATCAAGGCATTGCGAAAGAGCTTGGTCGCGCTGCTCAGTTTGGTATTGCTGATAAATTTTTCACCCTCACTGGGTAGCGACAGTTATGCTGAAGTAATAGTAGAGTTCGAACCAGTTGTTGGCGATGTGGAGCATCAGATAGATTCCAGACTTGTGCAGTTGCGCAGTCTTGGATACGATTTCGATGTTGTTGGCAAGTTGCACAATGTGATGTATGGAGCTGTTATTACCATTTTATCGGATCAGGTCGAAAGATTGAAAAACGAGGATATTGTTAGCAATGTCTACCCTGAAAAGTTTCTAAGGACAAATCTTGACAGGAGTTTGAAACTCATTGATGTTGATAAAATAAGTTCGCTAAGAGATTCACTTGGAAGACAGCTTACAGGGGAGGGAGTCAGGGTTGCGGTTGTAGATACCGGCATAGATTACACGCATAAGGATCTTCTTGGTTTTGGAGAAAATAGTAAGATTGCTGGCGGCTACGACTTTCTGGAGCGAGACAACGAACCAATGGACACTGATGGTCATGGCACACTTGTTGCAGGAATTATTGCAGCTGATGGGGAAGCAAAGGGCGTAGCACCTAAAGCACAGCTCTTTGCATATAGGGTTGCTTCTGAAGGCAGTTATGTTTCTACAAATGATATGATCAGAGCACTTGACAGAGCCGTCGATGACCACATCGACATCGTGAACATAAGTCTTGGACTTGATTATGTAAGCGAGGAGATTGACAGGGCTGTTGAAAACCTTGTCAAGAATGGTATTGTTGTTGTAGCAGCTGCTGGAAACAATGGACAGATGCAGAAAGGTATCGGCAGCCCGGCATCTGCCCAAAACGCCATAAGTGTTGGAGCATCACTAAACAACGTTACAGCGAGTCTTGCCTCAACACTGAAGATTGAAGGCGATGCGACTAGGTATGACGTTACACCGATGATGGACTCTGCGCTAGCAAACGAGCCTATAAAAGGCAAACTGGTTTATGCAAACTTTGCAAGGGAGGATGATGTTGCAGATATGGATCTGAAAGGCGCCATCGTGTTCGCTGAGCGAGGCGGAGAGCTAATGCAAGTAGATGGCAAGGAACAGATGGAGATCGTCTACTTCTCTGATAAGGAGTACAACGTGGCAAGGAAGGGTGCAGCTGCGCTCATAGTTTACAACAATATGCCAAGCATATTTTATGGCAAGTTGAAACACGATGCAGCTGCACCTGACTACAAACCAAGCATACCCGTGGTCTCAATATCAAGAGAAGAAGGACTGCGGATCAAGGAGATTATGGATAGAGGCGATGTTACTGCCGAGTTGAAAGTTTTTTATGATCCTGATATCGTCGCTCCATTCAGCTCGAAGGGACCTGTTTCGCCGTTCTACTTGAAACCCGATCTGCTTGCTCCTGGTGCATTCGTCAATTCAACGATGATAGGCAACTCCTACAATCTTACGAGCGGAACCAGCTTTGCTGCTCCGCATGTGACAGGAGCTGCTGCGCTCCTACTGCAGAAGAGTCCGGAACTTGAGCCAGCAGAGGTTGCATCTATACTTGTAACCACAGCAGAGCCAGTAACTGATGCGTATGGCGTTCCATATCCATTTGAAGTAGCAGGGGCTGGGCGACTGAACGTAGCTTCCGCACTTGAATCTAACATTATCGCAATACCGCATTATGCAGTGATACACCTGTCATCATCCAACCCTGAAGTTTCCAAAACAATAGAATTGAGACCAATCGATGGTGATCTTGGCGAGTTAGAATTCTTTGGTACACCCACTATCAGCTTTGATTGGGATCATGAGCCAATTGTATTGAGCGCGAATATCGAAAAAACTAATGGCACAAACGCAAATTTGAAGATCAACGCAAAATTGCACGAGAGTGTAAATGGAAAGTTCGAAGGCAGAATATACCTGTGGGCTCAGAATAAAATTTCCATTCCAGTAATAGTTTATGTTGACGAGGCTACTGTAAATGCAAACAACAAGGATGGCAGAATCTGGCTGTCAATTGATGCACCAGATCGATGGAAGTTTGCAAAGGTAGTAATAACGAACCCCGATGTCAAGAGCACCCAATCAGTCACCTTGACTCCATCAAGTAATCTATCCAGTGTTCCAGCAAGGAGTGTTGGAGAGCACTGGATTGAAGCCGACGTTATTACATATAATGGTGATGTGAAGGGATTTTCCGTTCTTTATGTAGAAGATGCAAACCCAGACGGTATCTTTACGGATTATCTCACGATGTATGGTATACCGATGAAAGAAGCATTCATGATAGTCGCTTTCCTTGGTATTGCTGTAGTTATTGCCTTTGTTTGGATAAGGAAGAATGGTTCCAAGGAAGAAACTCTGTTTCCTTCCGCACCTTGGCAATTCCTGTTTTAAATTAGGGTACTATCCTTGGCCCTGCATCCCCTATTTCCTTTGGAATATTTTCAAACTTACTGAAGTTTTCCACGAAGAGGCTTGCAAGTCTCTTCGCTGCAATGGCATAAGCACCCTTTTCCTGCCAAGTGGTTTGAGGATCAAGTATCTCACTTGGTACACCAAGGCAGGAGGTTGGAATATCAAGATTGAAGATGTAATCATGTACGAATTTAGATTTTTCAATATCACCATTAATTGCTGCTCTTACCATTGCTCTAGTGTGCTGAATCTTAATTCTTTCACCAACTCCGTATGGTCCGCCAGACCATCCGGTATTTATCAGATAAACCCTAGTACCATGTTTCTCTATTTTCTCACCCAGCATTTTTGCATAAACTGCTGCCGGTCTAGGCATGAAGGGCGCAGCAAAACATTTTGAGAATGTTTCTTTAGGTTTCGTTACACCTCTCTCTGTGCCAGCTAACTTGCTAGTATAACCTGACATAAAGTGATACATTGCTCCCTCCTTTGTGAGCCTAGCAATAGGAGGCATGACGCCAAACGCATCTGCAGTCAAGAATATGATTACCTTCGGATGGGGACCCACGCTAGGTATGAGCGCACCTGGGATATACTCAAGCGGATAAGCAACCCTAGTATTTTCTGTAAGGCTATCATCAGAAAAGTCTGGTATCTTTGTTTTTTTGTCAAGAACAATATTTTCCATAACTGCACCAAACTTAATTGCTTCCCAGATCTGCGGTTCGTGCTCTTTCTTCAAATTAATGCATTTGGCGTAGCATCCTCCTTCAAAATTAAAGATCCCCTCTTCGGACCATCCATGCTCATCGTCGCCAATCAGCATTCTCTCGGGATCAGCGGAGAGAGTTGTCTTTCCTGTTCCAGATAGACCAAAGAACAAAGCTACATCACCATTCTTTCCCATGTTTGCGGAACAATGCATAGGGAATATGCCTCGTTCAGGAAGATAATAATTCATTGAAGAGAATATCGCTTTCTTTATTTCGCCAGCATAGGAAGTAGCACCTATAAGCACAATTTTGCGCTTTAGGTTTATTATGATGAATGTTTCTGTCCTAGTGCCATCTGTTTTCGGATTTGCTTTGAAATCGTTCATAGCTATCAAGGTAAATTCTGGTTCGAATGATTCTAATTCAGCAGCAGTAGGTCTGATGAACAGTTGATGCGTAAACAAATTCTGCCAAGCACGATCGTTAATTACCCGCAGAGGCATTCTGACTTTCGGATCCGCGCCAACAAATCCATCAAATACGAATATCTCCTTTCCTTCTGTATGTTTCTTAATTTTCTGAAATATTTTTTCGAAATTTTCTTCAGACAATGGGTGGTTAACAATTCCCCAATGCACAGCATCATGTGTAACATCGTCATCCACGATGTACCGATCGTCAGGTGATCTACCAGTAAACTTGCCAGTTACAACTGAAAGTGCTCCTGTGGATGAGATCGTGCCTTCTTTCCTGCTAACAGCCATTTCCACCAATGAATCGACTGAAAGGTTTCGGTACACCTTATCCGTTCGAACACCAATCTCTTCCAACCCCAGCATGAATTTGCTTGTTTCCGTTGCTCCCTGCTTGTCGGTCATAGAACATAACCATCGTACTAGCGTGTATTTAATTTATTATATAATAGAATGATTAAATCGATATAGGCTCTTATTAATGAATTGTGTCCATGTATGCATATACGTGCACCAGCCACAAAAAGCATGAATAAAGGCCTAATTCTTGAAACTTTGCTACACATTAATTGCGAGGATAATTTGCTAGAAAGATATTTATTTAAAACTTATACCCGTTCATGCAATGGCCAGTGTTAAGGAGCTGTTGAATCTTAGAAAGCAGATAAAGGCCCGCAAGCCAAACTTTGTCAGGGAAGAGAGCTGGAGGTACAAGCGAGTAAAGGAGAACTGGAGAAAGCCCAAGGGTATAGACAGCCATATGCGAAAGCAGAAAAAAGGTTGGCCCAAGCTTGTTAAGGTAGGTTACAGGGGTCCTAGAGCTGCTAGGTATCTGCATCCTTCTGGCTACTACGACATTCTTGTTCATAACGTTGCTGAATTGAATAAACTGGATAACAAAAAAGATGCTGCGCGAATAGCATCTGCTGTAGGCAAGAGGAAGCGAAAAGAAATTATGGAGAAGGCAAAGACTCTAAAGATCAAGGTGTTGAATCCATAGGTGATCATGTATGCCAATAAATTTAAGAGACAAACGTGAACTTGCTGCAAGAGTACTGGATGTTGGTGTTAATAGAGTAAAGTTTTCGCCAGAATATTTGGAGGATGTTGCTGATGCAATTACTAGGGAAAATATAAGGAGTTTAGTAACGGCTCGCACAATACATGTTGGAGGAATAAAGGGAACTTCGAGGGGGAGGACAAGGGCAAGACACATGAAGGCAAAGAAGCGTGGCAGGGGTCAGGGTTCCAAGAAGGGCAGGAAAGGGGCAAGGCAGGGCAAAAAGCAGCTGTGGGTGAAGAGGGTCAGGGCGATGCGGTACCACATAAAAGTGCTGAAGAAGAGGGGTGATATAAGCAAAACAGCATTCTGGTCACTTTACACAAAGATCAACGGTGGACAGGTTAGATCGCTTTCGCACTTGAGAGAACTTGTCAAGGAAGTCAGTTCGCGTTAAAATTCATATTTAGCATTTTCAAAATCAACTATCCTGGCTTTAGAAATTTTAACGCCTTCCTTTTCGAGCAGTTTCTTTTTTGCACCTGAACCGTAAGCATAGCCTCCAAGGTCGCCGTTTGACTTTACCACCCTATGGCATGGAACTACTATAGGATTTGGATTTCTGTTGAGTATCTGCCCAATCAACCTGCTTGCCCTTGGCTTTCCAGCAGCCTTGGCAAGTTCGGCATATGTTGTCACCCTCCCTTCAGGTATCCTTGCAACAAGTTCGTATATCACGTCGTCCAGTTTCAGAGTTTAATCACTTCCAATCCCGAGTCGTTTACAATGTCGTTCAATCTATCCTTTTCCTTGCCAAGTCCCTTCCAGTCCATAAACACATATCTTACGTCTTCGATACTTTTGCTGATCATCTGATCAAGCATTGGTCTGTTTACATATGGCAGGGAATGCTTTGAAGCTACAGATGCTATGGCAAAGTCAGAACCTATCAGCAATTCGGTAAATTTTGACGGGTAATGCGTGCCGCCAAGCCCAATGCCTACCTTGCCGTACTTCTTCAGACTCTTGATCGTATTGATTACCACATCGCAAATCGTAGCTATAGCATTTTTGTCACCCCACTGTTTTTCACTAGAACCAATTTCAACGAAAAGCGCTGGTTTTGCAAGTGAAGTGGGACCATGATGCGTGGCTTCTATGACCAGCTGATAATCAGGAATCCTTGATCTCTCATTCCAGAGTGTCTGCATGTAGTGTTTCTGCAAACTTGGGTATGCATACGCGAGCTCTCTGGGTTTGCCGCCCATTTCATTTGAATCAGAGAAGTTACCAGTCGTGTGACAGGTAAGTGTTGGTATGCGGCTTTCCGATCTATGTCTCGACAGGAATACATAATATTCTGGTGAAAACTTGCCATCAAGCCAGTCAAGTGTCAAGGCCTCCTGCTCTACCACCAATAGATTGATGGTGCCGTTTGAATACACCTCTAGATCATGGTCTATCCTATGAAGAGCATGCCTTTCTATAAGGTAATTTGCCATGCCATAGCCAGCAGGATCGAGTTTTGATGCTACAAGTAAAGGTAGCATGATAAGAAATATAAAACTCAGTTTATTTATACCCATGCTGTATGAATATGGATTTTGACGTAGAGAAAAGACTAAGAGCTTGGTATAGCACTTTAAGGCTCGCAAAGAAGTCTAGCAAGGAGGACTTCAAGATACACCTCAGACTTGTTCTTCTGGCTCTTGGTGTTGTTGGTGCTATAGGGTTTATCATTCAGTTCGTATCATCGCTTATAACGTTCAGCGGGGGGCGTTAGGTGAGTTCGGAGCAGAAGTCAAGGTTCTTTGCAATTCGCACCACTGGCGGTCAGGAACATGTTGTTGCAAGGCTTATTGAAAATAGAATTGCGATAAAGAAACTTGGCGTTCAAGCCATACTCGTTCTTGACAACCTGAAGGGCTATATTGTAGTCGAAGCTCCAGATGCGAATGTAGCATATGAGGCACTTGCAGGAATAAGGCATGTAAGGGGGCAGATTAGAGGAGAATTGCAGTTCAATGAAATAGAGGGGTTCCTAGTAAAGAAGCCTACAGTTACAGAATTGTCTGTAGATGATACTGTTGAAATAGTTGGAGGTCCGTTCAAGGGCATACGTGCAAAGATAACTCGTGTTGATTATGAAAGGCAGGAGGCAACTGTTATCCTGCTGGATGCGCCGTATCAGTTACCTGTTACAATTGATGCCAACTACCTTAAACTAGTGCAAAAAGCATCACAGCAGGCAACTTGATGCTAGCATCTATAATTACAGGTACCTC
>Ga0213870_1001293_pt1 | contig 11358 bp, 10 predicted proteins | sample WICALVC2017_Meta_FD_160119 | JGI IMG/M metagenome (GOLD analysis project Ga0213870, IMG submission 160119) | Freshwater microbial communities from subterranean cave lake in Wind Cave National Park, South Dakota, United States - WICALVC2017 | ecosystem: Environmental > Aquatic > Deep subsurface >... | reverse complement strand
AATAGGAACGAGGGCCAATGCCGGATGTAGATTTGCCATATAGAGACCAAACCAACTTAATGTTCCACCAACCAAGATATACGACCAGAACGACTGAACCTGTTTCTTACGAAATAGATAAGAAAGCATTATACCCAGAAGAACAAAAAGAAGATATAGGGGTAAAACAGGATGAATCGGATCAGGATAAAATAGGGCGATAATGACAAGGCCAATGCCATCATCGGCGATTGCGATCAGTAAGAGAAATGAGATGGCTGGATGCCCTTTACCAAGCGCAAATCGGGCCACCAGCCATGCCAGGGCAATATCGGTGGCCGTTGGAACAGCCCACCCTCTTATCAACGTATTGTTTCCAGTCATCCTGACAAAGAGAAAGTAGACACAGACCGGGGCAATCACCCCTCCAAATGTACTCAGAAGCGGGTTGATCGCCTTTTTCATCGGGTTAAGCGCGCCACCCGGCAGACAGGCTTGTGTGATCTCTTTGGTTGCTATCCCAAAGAAAAAGACCATAAATATCTCATTGATGAAGAAATGGAAATTAAATAGGTTCTGTTTTCCAAAGGGAGACCAATGAAGAAACTGATTGAGGCTGGCATAATCGGTGTTCGCCCAAACAAGGGCAATGACCACGCCCTCAATCAGCCGTTCGGAATACTGAAACAATAGCGTAAGTATGGAAGGGATTTTTTTAAACTTTTTCATGCTGTATTCCCCGCAGTGTTCGCCAGCGTTCGCAGATGAGACGGGAGTGCCACCCGAATCATGGCAGGGAACGAAGAGGGATCGTTGGCCTTACTAAAAACAACGCGGTAGCACTCTATCGCAAACAGCATCAAAAATCAACGCGTAAATTTGACAAAAATCTTTTTAAACGCTTACAATGTGGCACAGGGCGGGAGTAGCGCAGTGGTAGCGTAGGAGCTTCCCAAGCTCTTGGTCGCGGGTTCGAATCCCGTCTCCCGCTCCATTATGATGTGGGGTGCTATCTGGCTACAATTGACAAGTTTTTGAAGAAGCGGTAGAGTAATCGCATGGTAGCGCAACATCAGCTTGAACTCTTAGCGTCACGGGTTTCCGAAATGATTGAGCGGCTCAAAATACTTCAGCTGGAGAAGGAGACGCTTTCCTCGGAAATCAGGAAGCAGGAGAACGCATGTCAGCAGCTTCAAGAGGAACGGCGTCAAATCCGAAAACGGATTGAGAAGCTGTTAGGAACACTAAATAATGTTGAAGGAAAGGATTCGGAAAAACAGCGCCACGCCCAATAAAGAGACAGATATATTGAAATTGAGTAATAAATGCGAGGTAGAGATATTCGGTCAGAAATACATCCTTCGTAGCGATTCGGATGATACTTACACGAGGCAATTGGCCGCGTTGGTAGACCAAAAGATGACTGAGCTTGCGGCAAAAACGAAAGGGGTTGAGCTTTCTAAATTGGCTATATTTACAGCAGTGAATATCGCACACGAATTACTGGAGTTAAAAAAGCAACACAAGGAAACAGAGGCGGTCGTCAGCCGCAAGACGTGCGACTTGATTGAAAGCATTGAAGAACAATTTGAGGAGTTTAGACCAAAATAAAAAATAAAAATGTCCCTGCCTTGTGCGTGGAGAGGGCGAATCCTACCGAACATTTTCATATCGGGAGCTGAGTCCAATAAAGACTGTGTGCATGTTCCGGCCGATCACTGGAAAGTCCTAATGTCTTTATCTTGGTGCCCACCTATCGTTCCGGTTTGATCTTTACCTCCACCACGGCAAGCGCGGGGCTTATTACGGTACGGGTGCTTTCGCACCCTATACATACACGCGCCGCTTCGAAAATGGCTGAAGTGTCACAATTTTTCTCGCTACAGGTCGGGGGGATTACTGTATACACCCGCCCTTTCTTTTAGCGGCCCAACGGGGCCGCTAATCCCGCTTGAGGCCGGTGCCTCATCACTCGATCATGCCTTCTATTGGACTGCTGGCTTGTGCGTAGCGTTTCTTGGGCATTCTGCAAGCCAGATATGCCAGCCTTCCCGCCTTGACACCATAATTCATGGCTTCGGCCATTTGTATCGGGTTTTTCGCGCCTGCGATTGCTGTGTTCATGAGTATGCCATCGCAACCCAGTTCCATTGCAAATGCGGCGTCGGACGCGGTGCCAACACCTGCATCTACAATGACTGGAATTGAGACGGCTTCTATTATCAGCCGAATATTGTACGGATTACGGATACCCAATCCAGAGCCAATCGGCGCGGCCAACGGCATAACCACCGCGGCGCCGGCATCCTCGAGTTTTTTGGCCATGATCGGATCATCGCTCACATAAGGAAAGACAACAAAGCCTTCTTTGACCAACACCCGTGTGGCTTTTAGTGTGGCTTCGTTATCTGGCAGAAGCGTCTTGGGATCCCCAATCACTTCTAGCTTCACCCAGTTTGTAATCCCAGCGGCACGCGCAAGGCGCGCGGTGCGAACCGCCTCCTCTACCGTATAACATCCTGCGGTATTGGGTAGAATTTTATAGATTTTCGAATCAATATAATCCAGCAGATTTTCGGAAGCGTGATCCAAAATGTTCACGCGCCGCACTGCGACCGTAACACACTCGGCACCCGAAGCAATCACCGCCTGTTTGTTTTCTTCAAACGAGGTGTATTTTCCCGTCCCAACAATCAAACGCGACTTAAACTCTACCCCATCAATGATAAACGGTTTGTTCACGACTGACATACTTGCCCTTTCTTTTTCACAGCCCCAACGAGGGCTGTATTCCCGCTGGAGGCTTGTGCCTCCCCTCCTCCAACAAAATTGATAATTTCTACACGATCGCCTTCTTTTAATAAGACCTGATCAAATTGATCTTTTGCGATGATCGATAAGTTTAGTTCAATGGCAACCCGTTCGGGGATAATGTTTAATTGTGTCAGTAGCCCCTGAAGCGTTGTTTCATGTAAGAGCTCTTTTTTAACACCATTGATTCCAATCTGCATTGATGACGTTCCCTTTAAAGTAGATACCCTTGGGGGGCGCTTTGAGTATAATCTTATAGTACCTGCTTGGAAACGGTCGTGTAAAGGCTGTATTTTACAAGTTCTATCTCTGTTCTTGGGCCTGATACAGCACTGTCAAACTATTCGGTTGGGACAGCAAATTGACTTGTATTTTTTGCGCGATCCCCTGTATTATCGCGTCAACATGAAACCCGTCTTTCTCTGGACCGATATTTTAATTTATATGCTGTTGGTCTCGACTATTTTTTCGATTTTGTACGCACTGCGGAAAGGGCGCTTACAGGCGTCCTCACGCCTTCGTGAGACCGTAAGACAGATTCGGAAAAATCCCATGGCAATGGCCGCAGCAATTGTGTTGTTTTGCTATCTATTTGTGGGACTGCTTGATTCGTTCCACTTCAGGTTAAAAGATCAACCTGAAGTATTGTCTGCGTTGGATTTCCTCGTAACGCCATTGCGTATCCGTGTTGAAAAAACTTATTCTGCCCCTCTGTCAAAAGTTTTATATATAAAAGAAACCGTGGAAGATTCGACAGGAGCAAAGAGTCGGATTTATCCACCCCTTCTTTATGGGGGAAGCCACTTATTGGGGACAGATAAGGTTGGGAATGACGTTTTATACCTCTCTCTAAAGGCGATTCGCACCGGACTGGTTGTGAGTATATTAACCACGCTCATCATGCTTCCGTTTGCCGTGCTGTTGGGAATTTCTGCTGGCTATTTTAAGGGGTGGGTGGACGATCTGATACAATATCTCTATACAACATTAAGTTCGGTGCCGGGGGTACTGCTCATTGCCGCAACCGTCCTGATGCTCCAGATTTATATGGACATCCACGCAGATCAGTTTAGTAGCAGCACGGAGCGTGCTGATGTCAGACTGTTCTTCTTATGTTTGATTTTAGGGACAACGGGATGGATTGGTCTTTGCCGACTGCTTCGAGGCGAGACACTAAAAATTTCCACGCTTGAATATGTTCAGGCCGCAAGGGCGTTAGGGGTAGGACACGGGCAAATTATTATGCGCCATATTCTTCCAAACGTGATGCATATTGTGCTCATTTCAGCCGTGCTTGATTTCTCTGGTCTGGTGCTTACCGAAGCCGTTCTCTCCTATGTGGGGATTGGCGTTGATCCTTCCATGATCTCGTGGGGCAATATGATTAACAGCGCGCGGCTAGAGATGGCGCGTGAACCGATTGTTTGGTGGTCTCTTTCGGCGGCTTTTGTGATGATGTTTGGATTGGTGTTGTCCGCAAACATTTTTTCCGATGCCGTTCGGGACGCGTTGGATCCACGTTTAAGAGGAAGGTCATGAGTGATATAGTGGACCCCAAAAACTGGACACGAAACAGCCATCAACCTCAAAAACGCTGGGCGGAAAAGTAACAACCTTGAAAAGTTTTCCCCTAAATCAGTTCAAATACCGATAGGGCATTCGGGAATGACAACAAAAAACAAATTCCTATCTCTGTTCTTGGGTCAAATGCAAATTGAATCGTTTTTTTAGAAAAAAATAACTTGACGTAAATATAAAATTTATTTTTCCGCCCTTGTGCAACTTGAAGATTGCTTTAGCTTAGGCTGAAATGCTCCGGTAAAATATTCCGCGAGTTGTTCCCCTATATCTGTAATCACCTTCGGTTGGAGTACGCGAATCGCTCTGACTTCCGCTTCTGATGAGGAGAGATGTCCCTCTCGACCTGATTTTGATATCACCCCGACAATCTGGCTCCCTTTTGTTTCCAATATCGTAAGCTCAACGCACCAACGAACATAGTGAAACGATTTTCCCGGAAGCACAATAGGTGCAAGGGTCACATCCCCTTTGACGAGCAGGTCTGGACTGCTACTGGCAGCATCTTCCCCATTGACAGGGAAACCCTCTTGCAGGAGCGATTCTATAACCGCCTTTTGAACAGCAGGGCCGTTTGTGCCGGTGACTTTGACATCAATTAAAAAATTCTTTGCGAGCCATTCATCAAACTCTTTTGCTACTTGCGTCAGGGAATTAGGCGCATTTATTCCACTCCCTTTGACATTGACGATTTGGAGATCAATGTTTGTCGCGTCTCGCGTCAGAGACAGCTTGATTGCGCGCTTATAGTTTTTTATTCGGGAAAGCTTGTCGGGCGCGTTGCGCGCTTGGTCGATTGCCTCGCGGATATTCCCATCAAGGTCTGTCATTCGCTCGCTTAACGATACGGTCGCCTGCAACCTGTCAATTATTGCAAGCGCGTAATAGAGCAATCCATCTTGGGCCGTCTCGACAATCTGCACCCCTTCTACAATCTTATCGTTTGAGATTTTTGTGATCGACTCAAGCGACTTTTTTTGCTCAATGTTCGTCTTTCCCCTTGACTCAATCTGAACATACTTCTCCCAATCTGTAGTCTGTTGTTCTATTCGTGTGCGAAAGATTTTAGCAATGGATGCCATGGCATCTGCCTTTGCCTTATCGCGGGTATCAGACTGTCCCACACCCACAAGATAAAGCCCCGAAGGATATCGGTTTGATTGGCCGTTGACCCAAGTTGGCGGCGTAGCCAATACGGCGGTATTGGCAAATAAAATGGATAATAAAATGGCACTCATTTTTAAGCGCATTATAAACCCCCTTGTTAATGAATGGTTCGGATAACAATAAACCGTTTTTCTCCTGCTTTAACCAAAACGGGTTGCGGAGGCATAGCATCAATGGCGCTCTCTCCATGTCGACTGATAAATTGGCTTGCGACTTGATAGGTGCCAGACGGAACGACCATTCGTGTTAAGTGAATCTCATCGGGCAGTGTTCTCCAAGAGCGTTTATCTGCCACCTCGGTTGTTGCCATTGCGGCTTCAGCAATCTTTCCAAGCAAAAAGCCAGCGACTCCCTCCATCTTTTCTTCCGCTCTTTGGGATAGCCTCTTTACTTCAAGCGCCTTGATGGTCGCACGTGTAATGGCTTTAATCCGAATCCGGTTCATCCGATCTTCAAGATTGCGTTGTGCGATGGCCGTGATATCTTCCATCAGAACCGATTGCCCAGAAAGGAATACGGGGCCAGTAAGGCTCACTGAAACCTGCCCCACATCTGATTTCTGTGGGACATATGTTGGGAGTGCAATGCGAACCAGTTGCCCGATTGTAGAGAAGGAAATCTTTCCAGAGCCAGCATGAGATTGCCAGATCGCAGTTGTTAAGATTGAGTTGATGATATTCTGATTGAGAACAATGTCAAAGAATTGATTCTCTTTCCGTGGCGATCTGCCATTGAATGAGACGATAATCAACTCTCCTTGGCCTTTCTGATCTAAAAATTTTGTTGTCGGGAACCGTTTTTTATATTCTTCATGCTCCTCCCGCATGTGCAGTGCGTCTGTCGTTCGCAAAAGATCGGCCCCAATCATCGGTGGCATCGCGGTTCCGTAAGTGACTGCCCAGTCGCTATAAATTTCAAATGCCTTTCGGTATGAGATAAAGGCGTCGTTTATTTCTCCCTGCGCCTCGTAGAGAATGCCAGAAAGATAGCGGGCAAATGCATCCTCTTTGTAACCGTTTTTCTTGTCTTGATATTGGTCGTTAATGCTATTGAGCTTTGTATCAACACGGCGGCATTCTACAAGGGCTTCCACGATGTCCCCTTGCTGTGCGTAGTTTAGCGCCGATATCAGATGGATCATGACCCGCTCGAAATCTTCTCCAGAGTAGGGCAGCATATTATCGTTAGTCAGCAGTGCGGCGCTGCTCCGAGTCATGCTATCGGTGTAGAGCGTATCGGCTGTCGTCGCTGCTTGGTCTAACATCTGATTGCTTTTTTCAAATTGACCGGCAAGGGAGAGTGTCATGCCCCGATCCATGAAATAGAGGAGCCGGTTGTTGCGTCCATAACCGCTTTCTTCCTTTTCAATAGCGGCGTCGGCGCCCATGCCGTCATGGGTTGCAAGACGTTGTTCAACCAGAGCGTAATGGGTGGAGACGGGCGCACACGCAGAAACAAAAATAAGACTGGCTATCAGAATCCAGCGTGTATAACGCATAAGGTGCCATGAGCGGAAGTTATTTCATTACAGTGCCTAAATTGAGCGGACAATCAACGATTCCTGATCCATCTCCGAGGGGATCGGTATTCCTAAAATATCAAGCATGGTGGGTGCAATATTAGCATGAATGCCGGACCTCAATTTTAGGGAACGGAACTGCTCGTTGGCAGTCACCATGATGAACGGCACTGGCAATGTGGTATGGGCCGTATGCGGTTCCCCCGTTTTAGGGTCAACCATCTGTTCCAAATTTCCATGGTCCGCCGTAATCAGGGCTAATCCACCCGCCGAAAGTGTTGCCCCAATAACCTTCTCAAGACAGCTATCGATCACTAAGACGGCTTCCATAGCGGCCTTTAAGTTTCCCGAATGCCCTACCATATCTGGATTTGCAAAGTTAATTACGATAACATCAAAGTGGCTCCCCTTAATCTGATTCACCACTGTTTCTGCAACTTCATATGCACTCATTTCCGGTTTCTGGTCGTAAGTCGCCACATCCCTTGGCGAGGGAATAAGCATCCGTTCCTCTCCTTTAAACGGCGCTTCGCGTCCCCCATTAAAAAAATAAGTGACATGGGCGTACTTCTCGGTTTCCGCAATACGGCACTGTAAAAGGCCCCTCGCGCTCAACTCCTCTCCTAAGAGATGCGTCAGGTTAACAGGCGGGAAAACAGATGGAAGCGCTAAGGTTTGATCGTATTCTGTCAATGTTACAAAAGAGGTAAGATGGGGGGGCGTTGTTCTTTCAAAAGCGTCAAATGTATGCTGCGTCAAGGCGCAGGTCAACTGACGGGCACGATCGGCACGAAAATTAAAGAAGATGACGCGGTCTCCTTTTTTTATCAGGCCAACCCGCAGAGGACGTTCCTCAGGGCTGTCGCAGGCTGCGTCTCGCCCATTTTCGCACATCACAATCGGGAGAACGAACTCGTCTGTTTTTCCATCCGAAAAACTGCTCTCCAACGCACCCATAACGGATGTATGGAAAATCCCTTCTCCAAGAACAAGGGCGTTGTACGCTTTTTTAACACGATCCCATCGGGCATCGCGATCCATGGCATAATATCGGCCCATGACCGTTCCAATACGCCAGTTGGCCCCAGAGGGACTGTTTTTGAGCGCTTCTTGCAGTTTGTTGAGATAGATCATCGCACTCTTGGGAGGAGTGTCTCGGCCGTCCAGAAAAGGATGCACAACAAGCGATGGAACATTTTTTTCTCGTGCGATTTCTAAAAATGCCATCAGGTGATCAATATGACTGTGGACGCCGCCATCAGATAAAAGCCCCATCAAATGAAGCGTGCCCTCCCCTGTCATGCCCTTTAATAGGATTTCGTTGTGATGGAACGAACGATCTGCAATAGACTTATTAATACGCGTGAGGTCTTGATAGACAATTCGTCCGGCACCAATGTTCATATGCCCAACCTCTGAATTCCCCATCTGACCTTCTGGAAGTCCAACATCTTCTCCAGATGCCGAAAGAGTAGTCGTAGGATAGGTCATTAACAGGTGTTGGTAAAAGGGAGGGTCGGCTAACGCAATGGCGTTACCCTCTTTCTTGGGATTGACCCCCCAGCCATCAAGAATGATCAGAAGAAGCGGCTTGGGGGCAACGTGCCCTGCGAGAGGTACGACCCCTGCGAGGGGTGCGACCCCTGCGAGGGGTGCGACCCCTGCGAGGGGTGCGACCCCTTCGGCCTTCAGAGAAGCCATTAAAACAGCTCTCCTGATTTGGCCGCAGGGGAGATCATGTCCGCGCCTGTCGTTACAACCTCATGAGGCGTTCTGTGTAACCTTTTTTGTTCCTTCTGAATAATGAGTGGAACAGGTTGGTAACTGTTCCACTCCCCGCATCGTGCACACCGACCCGACCACGTTGGGGTGTGGTAATCGCACAGAGGACAGCAATAAGGAACGATGACCGCCGTTTTTAGGGGTGCGCCCCCTGTGATCTGCAACTGAAGCCCTTTTCGAAAGGCCTCTGCGGCTACAAAGTAATTACCTCGCCGCAAATATAAATTTCCTAGTATTTTATGAAGGTCTGGAAAAGACTCTACCTGCCCTTCAATTTCAGAAAGAAGATCAAATGCCTCATCAATCATCTCCAGTCGATAGTAAAGTTTTCCAAGATAAAATTTCAACGTGATATGGTCTGGAGCTTTCGCCAATGCCTTCTGATACACCCGAAGAATCCGATCTGGCTGTCCTATTTCAAGACAAAGCGTCTCCAGACGGTGTAGCAAAATGATATTCTTAGTCATATCATACCCTTTTTCAAAAAGAGTCATGGCCGACTCCATTCGTTCAGACTTAATATATGCCTCGCCCAAGCCGATATAGGCTGGAAGAAAATCTTTATCCATTTTAATAGCGCTTTTGAAAGCGTGCCTCGCGGGATCGATTTGATTGTTCTTTAAAGAGGCCATTCCCTTCTCAAATTGAATACCCAATGATGTCGAGAGTGCCCGCTGCCGATTTTCTCCAGAGAGAGGCAGTTTTAAAATTTTCTCTGCAATAAAATGGGCTTCCTCCCAGCGCGAGAGACGCACATAAATCTCCCGAAGGCGAATGAGGGCTGTAAGATTGATCTCGTCGTGCCCGATGATCTCTTTGAGAATTCCTATTGCCTCGTCCGATTGGTGGGCTGCGTCAAGATTCTGGGCCAACCCGAATAGGACCTCCATGTTTTGATCATCAGAAAGCCGAGCCTTCCGATAAAGACGAATTGCCTCGTGAACATTTTTTTCAGACCGATAGATATCACCCAGTCGAAGGAGGGTATGCAGATGGTTTGGATTGATATCTAAAACCTTTTGAAATAAGGCAATGGCATCTTTGTATCGCTCTGCCAGAAATGCGTTGCAACCCTCTTTATAAAATGTCCCTAAAGAGGCTTCTTTCTTTTGTGCCCTCCGATAGGCCCAATTCAGGTACAGGGCCTTGGTTTGTCGTACCCCAATAACAACCATCACCAGCAGACCTCCCACCGAGATTGAAAAGAGAATGAGCGCGGTTAAAGAGAGTTCAATCGATTTTTCTGGTGTGACAAAGAATACCACACGATTGGGGTTTAACTGTGAAAAATAGCCAATAATCGCGATTAAAATTAAAAAGAGAAGAATTAAAAATCTCATGTCTTTGCCTTTCTTTTCCGAACTGTTGGTGCGCGGATTAAGGTGGGCACGGAAAGATCAATCCGGGGCGCATCGGCCCAGAGTCCGTCGAGATGATAAAATGCCCGACTTTCTTGTGTAAAAATATGAACAATGACATTGCCGCAATCAACCAGCACCCACGAAGACCCCTTCCGCCCTTCTATTCCAAAAGGTTTGAGTTTGTTTTTTTGAAGCAGTGTCTCAACCGAGTCGACGATTGCCCAAATATGCGGCTCAGAGCTTGCCGAGCAGATCAGATAGTAGTCTGCCAATGTTGACAACTCCCCAACATAAAGCAGGGCAACATCCTCTCCCTTTTTCCCCAGCACACCCTTTGCGATCTCTAGGGCTTTTTCCTTGGAATCCCAAACAGTATGGCTGATTTTCTTCGTTGCTTTTTTTGAGTTACGACCTTCTTTAGGAATGGCACTCATTATAAGTCCCCACCAATCCGAGGACAACAGCCATTAAGTTTTCCATTTTTTGCCCCCTGCTTTTGTGTATATCCCTTTGCCTATTATATAAGATAGAACATTTTTGGGCAAGAGGGTATCGACTCAATTTACAGAAAAACCCTTTTTTAGATTTTCGATCTCTTGCATCAGTACCGTGTGATCAAACTGCACTTTTTTCATCTTTCCCTCACGAAACGATTTTACAACAAAACCGCCATCATTCAATGTTACCGTAATCGCACCGTCTTGATCTGTTCGGTAAATTTTTGCACCGATCTGTTCATACGCTTCAACAACCGTAGGTTTTGGATGGCCGTACCGGTTGCGTTCTCCCACAGAAAAAATGGCAATTTTAGGAGAGACCCGATCTAAAAACCGATTATCCAATGACCCTTTGCTCCCATGATGCGGTACCTTGAGGATATCGCTTTGTAACAGCCCCCTATCTCCCTCCTCTGCCAAAATGGATCGCATGGCCTTCTTCTCAATATCCCCCGTAAAGAGCAGTGAGGCGTTTGAATAAGCGGGACAGGAAAGCCGAAAAACAATAGAGTGGTTGTTCAACCCTTTTTCATCTAGTGCAACACCTTCTTTTGGATTGAGAAAAACAACTTGGCAACTGCCCGCAACAATCGGCGCCGCTGCACGACTGATCGCACGCGGCACAATCCCTTTTTCTTTAGCGCCTTCCAATAGAGATTGATAG